>Ga0208244_100055_pt1 | contig 152709 bp, 139 predicted proteins | sample SubbioCR12Aug_5A_FD_184828 | JGI IMG/M metagenome (GOLD analysis project Ga0208244, IMG submission 184828) | Serpentinite rock and fluid subsurface biosphere microbial communities from McLaughlin Reserve, California, USA - CR12Aug_5A (SPAdes) | ecosystem: Environmental > Terrestrial > Deep... | reverse complement strand
GATGAAGGTGCAGATTCCACCTCGCAAGAACAGGAAGGAGCAAAGGCGCTATGACAAAGAACTCTACAAACTGCGGCACCTGGTGGAAAATGCCTTTTTACACCTCAAGCGATGGAGAGGGATTGCGACTCGCTATGCGAAATGCGCTTCGTCATTCCTTGCCTCCGTTCACATTCGCTGCATCGCCTTGTGGGCAAATATCTCGTGACGACACTATCTAGGGCGTGTTCACACTAAATTCCCAGCACTTTTTCCTCAGTCGGGTGTATGAATAACTACACCGCTCCTTCATAAAAAGCGCTGAAAAACCAATATCCTGCGCGATCATCACGCGAATTCATGAAACATCCGGGTTAAAGGCGAGTGTTGAGCAGGGTGATTGCCGGCAATGCTATTGCATGGCGGAAATCTGTTTGACCAGTTGCGGCAGGCGACTTTCGGGGACGGGGCGCCCGAACAGATAGCCCTGTAATTGATCGCAATCCAACTCGGTCAGCGCTTTGCGCTGTGCTTCTGTTTCGACACCTTGCGCGATAATCGAAAGTTCAAGCGCATGGGCGAAGCGGATCAGAGCATCGGCGATCTCATAGGACTTTCTGTCCGCTGTGATCTTGGTGGTGATGGACTGATCCAGTTTGAGCTGACTGATATTCAGTTTGCGCAGACCGGCGATGCTGGATTCTCCGATGCCGAAGTGATCCATGGCAACATCTATGCCGGCATCGCGAAACTCTGCCAATCTTTCGTTGAATGACTCCTGATTGGTCAGGCCGTTCACTTCGCATATCTCGAACATCAGGCAGGAGTTGGGTAATTCGAAACGTTTCAGTATCTGTAGGACGTCCTTCACCAACTCAGGATTGCGGAATTGCTGGGTAGCGAGATTAATGGATACCTGCAGGTGTATACCCTTGCTGCGCATGCGATGCAGGGTGCGGCAGCTCTCTTCCACCACCCAGTGACTGATCTGATTCATCATGCCAAAGCGTTCCGCAGCCTGGATGAAGACGCAGGGTGCGATCCAGCCCTTGCTAGGATGCTCCCAGCGCAACAGAGCTTCGACACCTGCAAGTAAATTGGTTTTGCTGTCGATCTTGGGTTGAAAGTAAAGCTCGAATTCGTTGCGTTCCAGCGCGAGCTTGAGATCGCGTTGCATCTCCAGCAGACGGTCCGAGGCGAGCCCCATCTCTTCGTCATAGAAGCGAAACTGGTTCTTGCCCGCATTCTTGGCATGATACATCGCTGAATCGGCTGCGATCAGCAGGCGTTCGAGATTGCCATCGCGCGGATAGACCGCGATGCCGACCGAGGCGGAAACCTGCAGTTCGTGATTGTTGACGTAAAAGGGCTGGCGCAGGGAATCGATGATGCGTTCGACAATGGTAACAATATCCTGATTGGATTTGATGTCCTCAATCAGGGCAAGAAACTCGTCACCTCCGATGCGCCCGACCATGTCGCAGTGTCTTACCGCAGCATTCAGGCGTTGTGCCACCATTTTGAGTACTTCGTCGCCAGTGTGATGGCCATAATCGTCATTAATCGGCTTGAAGTCGTCGAGGTCGATGAAAGCCACTGCCAGCGAACTGTTTAGTCGTTTGCAGCGACGCATGCCGGCTTCCAGCTGCTGTTTGAAGGCGTTGCGATTGGGCAGTTGTGTCAGCACATCGGTGGTGGCGATGCGGCTCAGATCGCTATCCAGATCAGCCAGCGCCTGTCTGGGGTTTTGTTGATCATGGAACAGACTACGTTTCTTGTAACTGTAGCCAGCCCAGACCGCCAGCGCGATGATGGCCGGCATGGCGAGCCAGATAATGAGATTGTTGAAGTTGGCGATCATGTGCTGAGCCGCTCCTTGTGCAGGTGTTTCATGACCTGTAAGCCGCAACTTCTGTACCACGCCATTAATCCCACGTAATGTGATTTAAATATTGTTTAAATACAGCAATTTGAAATTAAAACCGATTTGACGATGGTGGATATGACAACACCCGCATAGGCGGGTGTTGTTGGAGTTATATCGGGACTGTCGAATTTTTGACGGCTTGCTTAGATGCCTCGCAGCAGCTCATTGATACCAACCTTACCCAAGGTTTTTGCATCGACTTTTTTGACGATGACCGCACAATAGAGGCTGTAGCTACCGTCCTTTGATGGTAGATTGCCACTGACTACTACGGAGCCAGCAGGAACGCGGCCATAGAAAACCTCGCCAGTTTCGCGGTCGTAGATTTTGGTGGATTGGCCAATGTAAACGCCCATGGAAATCACGCAGTTGTCTTCAACCACAACACCCTCAACCACTTCGGAGCGTGCGCCGATAAAGCAGTTATCGCCGATGATGGTTGGGCCGGCCTGTACCGGTTCCAGTACACCGCCAATACCGACACCGCCTGACAGGTGAACGTTCTTGCCGATTTGTGCGCATGAGCCAACCGTAGCCCACGTATCGACCATGGTGCCTTCGTCAACGTAAGCACCGATATTGACATAGGATGGCATCAATACGGCATTCTTGCCGATAAAGGAACCGCGGCGAACGATGGCGTTCGGCACAACGCGGAAGCCGCCAGCCTTGAAGTCAGCTTCTGTATAGTCTGCGAATTTCGGCGGGACCTTGTCGAAGTACTTGGTGACACCGTCATCCATCAGGACATTGTCTTCCAGACGGAAAGACAGCAGTACTGCTTTCTTGATCCACTGATGGGTTTCCCATTCCTGGGAGTCGCCCTTGCGGCTGGCGACGCGCAGGGTGCCGTTATTTAATTGTTCAAGCACTGTAAACACCGCGTCCTTGATGTGCGGCTCGACATTGGCAGGGGTGATATTGGCGCGGTTTTCAAATGCCGCTTCGATGGTGCTTTGCAAATCGCTCATGGTGCTTTCTCAACTAATGACAATGGTAAATTCGGCATTTTACTAGGAAACTGCTTCCGGGTCGAAGCAAAAGCCTTGGGCTTATCTGCTGCGGGCAGACAAAAATGATGGCGGCTCAAGAACTTGCAGGCCGTTGCCCGATTGCGAGCCGATGAGGAGCGCAGGGTGCCCCCATCGGCAGGATGTTATTTCTGTGTGGCCTGGTAGAGCGGCATGACGGCTGGGATCATGCCTTTCAGTTCGTTGATGCGCGCCTGGTTGGAAGGGTGGGTGCTGAGGAACTCTGGTGGAGCACTGCCGCCTTGCTGGCTCATTTTCTGCCACAGGCTGACGGCCGCATTCGGGTTATAACCGGCGCGTGCCGAGAGTTCCAGACCGATGCGGTCGGCTTCGCGTTCCTGTTCACGGCTGTTGGGCAGCGCGAAAAACAGGGTGGAGCCAAGTGCCGCAGCCTGTACGCCGACAGCTGCTGCATTCTGGTTCTTCGACGTGCCGGCCAGCACGGCAAGTCCGAGCAGCCCGGCCTGTTGAGCATAGGCGATCGACATACGTTCGCGCCCGTGTTCACGCAGGGCATGGGCAATCTCGTGGCCGATGACGGCGGCCAGTTCGTCATCCGTCGCCTGCAGTTTGTCGATCAGGCCGGTATACACCATGATCTTGCCACCCGGCATGCAATAGGCGTTGACCTGGTCATTCTGCTCTACATTCACTTCCCACTTCCAGTTCAAGGCGTCCTGACGGAAATGTACAGTCTGCTGAATGAGTTTTTGCGAGATGGTGCGTACGCGCTTCACCTGTGCCGGATTGGTGTTGAGGGTCTTTTTCTTGCTGGCTTCCTGCAATGTTGCCAAGTAACTTTCAGTCGACATGCTGACGACCTGTGCTTCAGAGAGCATCATGAACTGCTTGCGCTCTACACCGGAGGCGCTTGGGCTGGTTGTGGTGGCGCAACCTGACATGAGCACAGTAATAAGTGAGAGGGCAATGAGGGGTGAGTTTTTCATGATCTGCTCCCTGATGGAAATGGCTGGCTGGGTTTACACGGACAAATGGATTATAGACCCTGCTGTGACTGATATACATTCGACACTACATATCTGTGCAGGTTTCGAAGGCAACCATACTTGGCGGATGTCGCCTTTTTTGTGTTTGCCTGAAGGGAAAGCGGCGAAATCAAATCAGGCAATTGGAGTTTTTCAGTTCTGTATCATAATGTGGCCTATATGAACCAATTAAGTGTCATTCCATGAGTTTGCGTTTTCGACTGAATTTACTGATTACCGTGATCATGCTGATCTTCATGACGGCAGTCGCTTTTGTTGTTATCAAGGGGCTGCGCACATCGACGCAGGAGGGTATCGAAGCCTCCACCCGGGTTACGGTACAGTTGCTTGATACCGTCATCATCAGTTCAGAACAGAATCCGGGCTGGGGTTATACGCATGTTGTCATTCGGCGTTTTCTCGAGCATCTGAAGCATGTGAGAGGCACGCGCATATCGCTCTACGACCTGCAGGGCAATTTGTTGTATCAGTCACCGCCGTCGACTTATCGCGCCGATGTCAGCCCGCCGGACTGGTTCATTGAAGTGCTGGATCCGGATGAGCCGTCGGTTACGCGAGAGATTCGTTTCGGCAAGCTGGTAGTCGACCCTGCGCCTATCGGTTCCATACGCGAAGCCTGGGTCAATATGCTGGACCTGTTCTGGGTGGGTATTGGGTTCTTTGTTCTGCTTAATGTCATGGTCTACTGGATGCTGGGTCGTTGGCTCAAGCCTGTGCAGCCTATGTTGCAGGCGATGAATAAAATGGAACAGGGAGACTTGGGTACGCGGCTGCCGGAATTTGAATTGCCGGAATTTTCCAGGATCGCACAGAACTTCAACCGCATGGGCGAATCCCTGCAGGCCAGTACCGAGGAGAGCCGGCGTCTGGCGCTGATCGTCAAGCAGACTGCTGATGCCATCATGATTCATGATCTGGATGGTAATATTTCGTTCTGGAACCCCGCGGCACAACGCATGTTTGGTTATGCGCCGGAGGATATCATCGGCAAATCGATTTCTCTGCTGACGCCGGTCAGCGAGAAAGCCGAGCTGGAGTCCGATCTGAGGGAAATCAACGCCGGGCGCAAGGTGGAAAACCATGACTCCAGGCGTCAGGCACGCGATGGCAGGATTGTCGATGTTTCCATCTCGGCGGCGCCGCTGATCGACCCGGTCAGTGGTAAGGTGATTGGCGATATCTGCAGCATGCGTGACATTACTGAACGCAAGCAGGCCGAAGAGGCTGAGCGGCAACTGGAGGAGAACCGGCAGCTGACGCACCTGATTCAGCGCCATATTGAGGATGAACGCCGTAGTCTGGCACGTGAGCTGCATGATGAACTGGGTCAGTATGTCACCGCCATCAAAACGTTTGCTGTCGGCATTTCCAACAAGACCCAGGAAAAAATGCCGGATATCGCCTCCAATGCGCAAACTATTGTTGCGGCAGCGAATCATATTTACGATGGTATGCATAACATCATCCGCCAATTGCGGCCGGGCTCGCTGGATAACTTGGGGCTTTCTGAAACCTTGCGTGACCTTGTTTCCAGTTATCGGCAACATCATCCGGCTCTCAAGATCAAGCTGGTGACCAAAGGTGATGTGAACAGTTTGGGCGAGGTGGTGAATATCAATATTTACCGGGTGGTGCAGGAGGCCGTCAATAACGCCTTGAAGCATTCGAATGCCAGCACGATCGAGATCAAGCTGGATGTGAGCAAATCAGGAGAATTACAATTGATGATCAAGGATAATGGCCATGGCATGGATTTCTGCAAGGTCGATCACAGCCAGCATTTCGGTCTGCTCGGGATGCGTGAGCGTGCGCAGGCTTTGCAGGGTACGTTCAGCATAGACTCGGAGCTGGAAAAAGGCACGACGATACGTATCAATATTCCGAAAGGTCAGCAGGCATGAGTCAAATCAATGTGTTACTGGTCGATGACCATGCAGTCGTCCGTATGGGTTTCAAGATGTTGCTTGAGTCGGCTCCCGATATCAAGGTCGTGGCCGAGGCGGAAAGCGGGGAGCAGGGTGTCAAGCTCTATATGGAACATCACCCGGATGTGGTCGTCATGGATATCACCATGCCCGGGATCGGTGGTCTGGAGGCTATTGAGCGCATAGTGGCGAAGGAAAGCCATGCCCGCATTCTCGTGCTTAGCGCGCATGAGGATTCGGTGCATCCCAAGCGCGTATTGAATGCCGGTGCAATGGGTTATCTGACCAAGCGCAGTGCGGCGGAGGAACTGATCAAGGCAATCAGGACGGTTGCCAGTGGCAAACGTTATCTGGAAGCCAGTGTGGCGCAACAGATGGCCATTCAGCAGCTATCCGGCGAGCAGAACCCGGTGGATGTGCTGTCAGACCGGGAGTTCGAGGTATTCATGGCATTAGCCAAGGGCAGAACCACCAACGACATTGCAGAGACGCTCTGCCTGTCGCCCAGAACCGTCGGCACTCATCTCTACAATATCAAGCAGAAGCTGAATGCAAACAATTCGGCTGAAATCGCCTTGATTGCCATGCGTTCCGGTTTGATCGATCCTTGATTTGGCTTTAACCCAGATAATCCATTAGGCGGCGCTTCGCACCTGCGCGGGTGCTGGCGGTCGCTTTCCGGCCTTTTTTGCCGCATGGTCGTTGCCCATGGAACGACCATGGGCGCCTCCCAAGCGACAAAACTGCCTCGAAAATCGCCTCGCCATCATCCTGCGCCCTAATCGATCATCCGGGTTTAACGGGCGGCATAGCGGGCGATGTTCAGATCGCCTGCATGACCTAATTCCACGATGGTTTCCTGGCCGCTCTGCAGCTTTCCAAGGTGTGGGGGTACCAGAAAGATAATCGGTAGTTCTTCATTGCCTGCCACAGCGCCTGTGGCGATATGAACGCTTTCCCAGTCCTGTTTGGGTGGTAATTCGGCATTGCCGCGTCTGTAGGCCCGTTCCAGCACGGAGAATTTTTCTTCCCCAATCAGCATATTCCAGACTTCTACGCGCACCAGCGGTGCAGTTTGTACTTTGGCTTTGGGGTCAGGCCTTTCAATCGCCTCTTGATCTGAGGCTGATGGTGTTGCAGGCAAGGGCTCTGCGATCGGTGTGATTTCTTCGAAACCGGCCGTGACGAAACTTGCCCAGTATGCATCGGGTGCGGCGTCCTGCAGTGTTCTGTGGTTGATTAGATCGCGTGTTTGCGCTTCGTAAGCATTTTCAATGATGCTATCCGTACCATGCATGACGGCGGAGGCCAGCATTTGTTGAGCCAGTGGCGCGCCCATGCAGCCGCTCAGCATCATGCTGATGCCGGCGGCGATTACAGCCTGTATGCATGGTTTCCTGACAGTAGTCATGACGGTATGCGTGACTCATTATTGGGAGCGGAAGATTAGCCTAAGCCACTGCAATGCAAATGTCCAGTACTAAGCAGCTGTTTACAATGAGGTTAGTCTGGTTTATCTGGGGGTTGAGCGGATGCTGACCAGGCCGCCAAGGATAATCAGTATGACTGCGATCCAGCGATCCGCAGACAGGGTCTCGTTCCAGAGGAGGATGCCGAAGATGCTGGCAATCAGCACTGTCGTATAGGCCAGACTGCCGACTACCAGATGGTTGCCGGTACGATAGGCGCGGGTCATGGCGAATTGCGCGATGGTGGCGGAAGCGCCCAGCCCGAGCAATAACGGGATGTCGTACCAGGAAAGCGGATTGAAATGGTGTAGCAACATCCACAAGCCAGCGCCGATAGTGCAAACCAGCGTGAAATAGAATACCGTGCGCCAGTCCGGTTCGCCGGCACGTGCGAGCTGGGTGACATGGACGTAGACGATGCCTGCGGTCAGTCCTGATAGCAGGCCGATGGTGCCTGCTATCAGTTCGTCAGCATGCAGGCTGGGTTTCAACAGTAGGGTGACGCCAAGAAATCCAAGAATGATGGCAACGATCAGGATTGGACGAGGGCGTTCACGTAGCATGAAAGGCGCGAACATTGCCATGAACAGAGGTGAGGTGTAGTTGAGCGTGATAGCTGTCGCCAACGGTAATTGGCTGATGGCATAAAAGAACATGACCAGCGAGACAAAGCCCAGGATGGATCTGGTCAGTTGCTTGCCTAGGACCGGTGTTTTCAGTTGCAGGTTCTGTCTGCGGGCCAGAACAAAGATGAATACCAGGCCGAAAAATGAGCGGTAGAACACCAGTTCCGGACTGCTGAAGGTTTCGCCACCGATCTTGACCAGCGTGCCCATGATGGCAAAGAAAAAGGCAGCCACCAACATCCACAGGCTGCCCGGCTTGTTGATCGTCAATCGAGGCGGTTTCAAGGTGCGTCAGTCTGCAGGTGTGGTGCGAGTTGTTGCCGGAGCCATTGATGGAAATGCTGCATGCCGGTTTCCATCGGGTGCTGGTATGGACCGCGCTCATCCAGTCCTTGCTTGTATAACGCCTGACGCCCCTGATGCATGCGTTCGCAGATTTCCTTGTCTTCTACTGCCGTTTCGTTATAGGCCGCCTGATGTGCCTTGACGAACTCAGCCTCGAACAGGGCGATATCCTCGGGGTAATAGAATTCGACGACGTTGGTGCAGGCGTCGACACCGCGCGGGATGATGTGCGACACCACGAGTACATTCGGATACCACTCGATCATCAGGAACGGGTAGTACGCCAGCCAGATCGCACCATGAACGGGCAACTGGTTCTGCCCGTAGCGCAGCACCTGCTCCTGCCATTGCTTGTAGATGAGGGAGCCGGGCTTCATCAGGGCATCCTTGATGCCAACGGTCTGTACGCTGTACCACTCGCCGAACTCCCATTTCAGATCCTCACAATCGACGAAGCGGTCGAGGCCGGGGTGGAAAGGGCCGACATGGTAGTCTTCCAGATATACCTCAATGAAGGTCTTCCAGTTGAAGTTGTATTCCTCAATCATGACGTGAGCGAGCAGGTAGCCGGTAAAGTCGAGATCCTTGCACGGGCCTAGTTTGCCGAGATCCTTCATGACGTCGCGTTTGCTGTCGAACAGCAGTCCCTGCCAGTTCTGCAGCGCAGTCCTGTTGAGGTGCATGCATGGATTCTGCTCGAAATGCGGTGCGCCCATCAGTTCACCCTGCAGGTTATAAGTCCAGCGGTGCAGAGGGCAGACGATATTGCGCGTATTGCCATGGCCGTTCAGCATGATGGCCTGACGATGGCGGCAGATGTTGCTGATCAGATTGATGTTACCGTCATCGTTGACCAGAGCCTTTGCCTCATGCATCCATTCGACCGTCTGAAAGTCTCCCGGATTCGGCACCATCAATGCATGGCCGATGTATTGCGGAGAACGGGGAAACAGATGTTCCTGCTCCAGTCTATAAATGGCGGGGTCGGTATACCAGGACACAGGTAACTGTCTGGTGGCCAGCTGGGATGGTGATGAGGCTATGGGTTTAAGTGATGCGATTGAAGCCATAAATTCATGAAATAAAGCGATGTCGAAACAGTTGATTTGATGGTGGTTTTTGCCGAACATTCAATTCTGCCCCAAAGTCTGTTTTTAATAAACCATTTTTGCTTGAAATAGGGTGGTCGGCGGCGATTAAAAATACCTGATGAAACAGGGCGTAATCCTTGATTAATCGGTATTTTTAAGCTAACCTCGGCGCTGTTGATATAAAACAATTCAAAGCAAATACGAAATTCAACAAAGGAGAGATACCCATGAAGAACCCGCTGGATTCGATTTTAGGAACGATAGTTTCAGGGCTGGTGCTAACGCTGGTTTTGTATCTGTTTTTAAAGAACTTTATTCTGGCGGGGGTGTGACATGGATTTCATGCTTGATGGGATTTTTCGCTGGGTGCATTTCATGGCAGGTATCACCTGGGTAGGCTTGCTGTATTACTTCAATTTTGTGCAGGTTCCGGCGATGAAGGATGCAACCGCCGATGGTACGGCTGCAGGGATATCCAGACATGTGGCGCCGAGAGCGCTGTTGTGGTTTCGCTGGGCAGCACTGGTGACCTGGTTTGCCGGTGCGGCAATGCTGGGAGCAAATTTCACTCATGCTTTCATGCTCGATCCGGCCTATGCCGGTATTGGTATAGGTGCATGGCTGGGCACCATCATGTTGTTCAATGTCTGGGTGTTGATCTGGCCTAACCAGAAGAAGATTCTGGGTTTGGTGGCTGCCACCGATGAAGTCAAGGCAAAGGCTCGCCGAGTGGCGTTTCTGGCATCGCGAACCAACACCATGTTGTCCATTCCCATGTTGTTCTTCATGGCCAATGGATTGACCCACAAGGCTGCGGTCGGCCTGTAACAATTTTTACCTGTGCTGCAAACGGCGGCCGGGGCCGCCGTTTGCATTTTTATTTTTAGAGTACGAAAGAATATGTCAGATCATTTGATGAACACCTACGGCAGACAGCCTGTGACTTTTGTCAAAGGCGAGGGCGTCTGGTTGTGGGATGAGCAGGGCAACAAGTACCTGGATGCCTTGGCCGGTGTTGCCGTAAACGGTTTGGGGCATGCGCATCCGAAACTGGTCAAGGCCATTTCCGAGCAGTCTGCCAAGCTGATTCATGTTTCCAATATCTACCAGATTCGGGAACAGGCGCTGCTGGCAGACAAGCTTGCCGAAATTTCCGGCATGGATCGTGTGTTTTTCTGCAATTCCGGCTGTGAGGCCAATGAGGCTGCCATCAAGCTGGCCCGTCTGTATGGCCACAACAAGGGCATCGAAAATCCGGAAATCATCGTCATGGAAAAGGCCTTCCATGGCCGGACCATGGCTACGCTTTCGGCAACCGGCAATCGCAAGGCGCAGGCAGGTTTCGAGCCGCTGGTGAGCGGCTTCATTCGTGTGCCGTTTGATGATCTGGAGGCGATTCGGCAGGTCGCCAGCCGCAATCAGAATGTGGTGGCGATTCTGGTCGAGCCGGTTCAGGGCGAGGGCGGTATCAACGTGCCGCATGATGTCAAAGCCTATCTTGCCGGACTGCGTGAAATCTGTGATGCGCATGGCTGGCTGTTGATGCTGGATGAAGTGCAGAGCGGCATTGGACGTACCGGTACCTGGTTCGCTTTTCAGCATACAGATGTCATGCCTGATGTCATGACGCTGGCCAAGGGTCTGGGCTCCGGTGTGCCGATAGGCGCCTGTCTGGCTAAAGGGCCGGCTGCCGAAGTGTTCACCTATGGCAAGCACGGTTCGACTTTTGGTGGCAATCCGCTGGCATGTACTGCCGGTCTGACAACACTGGAAACGATTGTACAGGAGCAATTGCGCGAGAATGCCGAGACCATCGGTAACTGGATCTGCGACCAACTGAGAGCCGCTTTGGCCGATCAGCCGGGCGTGCAAATCATACGCAATGCGGGCATGATGATAGGTATTCAGCTGGATCGTCCCTGCGGCGATCTGATTAAACGGGCACTGGAGCAGAAACTGCTCATCAATGTCACGGCAGAGAATGTCGTCAGACTGCTGCCGCCGCTGGTCATGAATCAGGAGGAGGCAAGTCAGCTTGTTCAACTACTGGTCCAACTGATCAGGGGCTTTCTGAGCGAGTAAGGCGGCCGCTCATAACCAAAAGCAAGCAAACTATGGCAATCAAACACTTTTTACAATTCAACGACTTGAACCGCGACGAGCTCAATCACATTTTCGAGCGCAGCGCCTGGATCAAGTCACAATTCAAGGCTTACCAGCAATACTGGCCTTTGACCGATCGTACTTTGGTGATGATTTTCGAGAAAGCCAGTACCCGCACCCGCCTGTCATTCGAGGCAGGTATGCAGCAATTGGGCGGTACGGCCATTTATCTCAACACGCGTGATTCGCAACTGGGGCGCGGTGAGCCGGTGGAAGATGCAGCCCAGGTCATTTCGCGCATGAGCGACATCGTCATGATCCGCACTTTCGAGCAGGAAATCATCGAACGTTTCGCCGAAAACTCCCGGGTGCCGGTGATCAATGGTCTGACCAATGAATACCATCCATGCCAGATACTGGCCGACATCTTCACCTTTATCGAGCATCGCGGCCCGATTCAGGGCAAGACCGTGGCTTGGATCGGCGATTCCAACAACGTCTGCAATACCTGGCTACAGGCGGCGGAGGTGCTGGATTTCAACGTGCACGTCTCGACGCCGCCCGGCTATGAGGTCGAGCAGGAGCGGGCTGGTCTCTATGGCCATGCCCACTACGAAGAGTTTGCCGACCCGATGGAAGCCGCCCGCGGTGCCGACCTGGTGACGACCGATGTCTGGACCAGCATGGGCTTTGAAGCCGAGAACGAAGAGCGCATGCGCGATTTTGCTGACTGGCAAGTCGATGCCGACATGATGAAGGTCGCCGCCGGGGATGCGCTGTTCATGCATTGTCTGCCTGCACATCGTGGCGAAGAAGTCGCAGCTGATGTCATCGACGGCCCACATAGCGTGGTCTGGGATGAGGCTGAAAACAGACTGCACACGCAAAAGGCATTGATGGAGTATTTGTTGTTAGGAAAGGTGGCTGGATAGGCCTCAATGGCGTGAAGGCGATTTTGGCGCAGGCTAACTTGCGCAGCAAGTTAAGCCGCAAAGCGGCGGCCGTAGCCAAAACGACATCTGTCTCATAAATGATTAAATGAATTTGAGTAATCCAAAAATCTAGCCACAGAGAACACAGAGCACACCGAGAAAAACTCTGTGGCCTCTGTGTTCTCTGTGGCTAAAAATTGTTTTCCAGGAAAAATATGAGCGAAATCAAAAAAGTGGTACTCGCCTATTCGGGCGGGCTGGATACCTCGGTCATTCTGAAGTGGCTGCAGGACACCTATCAGTGTGAGGTGGTCACCTTTACCGCCGACGTCGGTCAGGGCGAAGAACTGGAACCGGCACGCGAGAAGGCTAAGAAGTTCGGCATCAAGGAAATCTATATCGATGACCTGCGTGAAGAGTTCGTGCGCGATTTCGTGTTTCCGATGTTCCGCGCCAACACTGTCTATGAAGGTGAATATCTGCTCGGCACTTCGATCGCCCGCCCATTGATTGCCAAGCGTTTGATTGAAATCGCCGAGGAAACCGGCGCGGATGCCATTTCGCATGGCGCTACCGGCAAGGGTAACGATCAGGTGCGCTTCGAGCTGGGTGCTTATGCGCTCAACCCTAACATCAAGGTTATTGCGCCTTGGCGCGAATGGGATCTGCTCTCCCGTGAGAAACTGCTGGCGTATGCCGAACAGCATGGAATCCCGGTCGAAATGAAACACAAGCAGGGCGGCAGTCCATATTCCATGGATGCCAATTTGCTGCACATTTCCTACGAAGGCCGCCATCTGGAAGACCCGGCTGCTGAAGCGGAAGAGGACATGTGGCGCTGGACCGTATCGCCGGAAAATGCGCCGGATGCAGCGGAATATCTGGATATCGAGTATGCGCACGGTGACCCGGTCGCGCTCAATGGCAAGAAGATGGCACCGCATGAACTGTTGGCAGAGCTGAACCGATTAGGCGGCAAGCATGGCATCGGCCGCCTTGATCTGGTGGAAAACCGCTATGTCGGTATGAAGTCGCGTGGCTGCTATGAAACCCCAGGCGGCACCATCATGCTCAAGGGGCATCGTGCCATCGAATCGCTGACGCTGGACCGTGAAGTTGCACATTTGAAGGATGACCTGATGCCGCGCTATGCGAGCCTGATTTACAACGGCTACTGGTGGAGTCCGGAGCGTATCGCATTGCAGACTCTGATTGATCACACGCAGAAGACGGTCAACGGTTTCGTCCGTCTCAAGCTGTACAAGGGCAATGTCATTGTCGTTGGCCGCGACAGCAAGACCGATTCGCTGTTTGATCCGACCATCGCCACTTTCGAGGATGATGCGGGTGCCTATGACCAGAAGGATGCAGGCGGCTTCATCAAGCTTAACGCTCTGCGTATGAGAATTGCGGCAAATCTGGATAAGCGTCGCAGTTAGTTGTCAGAACTGTGATTCAGATAGTGGAAAAAAAACGGCACATCATGTGCCGTTTTTTTTGAAGGTTTCATCATTAAGTTTGGTTTAAGATTGACTTGGTAGATTGTCAGTATTTCAAGCAGCAAGAGGTGTTTGATGGATAACAGATCATTTGTCTTCAGGCAGTCAGTGTTCGGACTGATTCTGTGGTTGTTTAATGTGACTTTAGTCACACTGTTTTCATTGGCGTTACTCGTTCCATTTTTATTATGGCTGTTTATCGTTAGCATTATTGCATTCGCGAACAAGTTTACTGTCTTATTCAGGGCCAGGAGAATTGAAGCTGAGATGAGACATGAAGAAAGTAAATTGAATCAGGTACTGGTACTGTTTGTAGCGGCTTTGGCTCTCATGACATTGACCTTGCCAGCCAAGGCTGGTGAAGATGTCAGTCATGTAGAAGCACGCAAACTTCAGGCTGCAGGAGAAATTCTGTCATTCGAGAAAATTTCGGAGATCGCCCGTACCATCAAGCCAGGCGATATTCTGGAAACCGAGTTGGAGCGCAGCAGGAAGAGTGGGCTTTATATTTACGAAGTGGAGATACTGGATGCCAATGGCGTGGTGTGGGAACTGGATATCAATGCCAGAACAGGTGAACTGATCAAAATGGAAATCGACGACTGAGGTGCATCATGCGTCTGTTGCTGGTCGAAGACGATATAACATTGGGACCGCAGGTGCGTAATGCGCTGCAGCATGCAGGTTATGCTGTGGATCTTTCTACTGACGGTGTCGATGCGGAGGGCCTGGGCGATATTGAACCTTATGACCTGATTGTGCTGGATTTGGGTCTGCCCAAGCGCTCCGGCTTGGATGTGCTGACCAACTGGCGCAGTCGCGGCAACAAGGTGCCGGTGGTGGTTTTGACGGCGCGTGGCAGTTGGCAGGAAAAGGTCGAGGGCTTCAAGGCCGGTGCCGATGATTACATCGGCAAGCCGTTCCAGGTGGAAGAACTGCTGGCGCGTGTTGGCGCTGTATTGAAACGCAGTCAGGGAGCCGCTGCCGGTCCATTGACGGTGCATGGCGTCACGCTGGATGAAGCCACGCAGAGTCTGATTGGCGAGAGCGGCCGTCAAGAGAGTCTGACCGGAACGGAATATCGCTTGTTACGTTATTTCATGCTTAATCCGGACCAGGTGATTTCCAAGAGCCGTCTGGCCGAACATGTCTACGATTATGACAGCGACAAAGACAGCAACGTCATGGAGGTCTATATCAACCGATTGCGCCAGAAAATCGGCCCTGATCTGATTCAGACCAAACGGGGCCAGGGTTACGTGTTCAGCAGCAAGGAGTCGTGAGCCCATGCCGGTGAAGTCGCTGAGCGGGCGCCTTTCCTGGGGGCTGGCTCTCAGTCTGGTGATTCTGCTGACCGCGCAGTGGGTTATGGCCAGCTACGCTATTCGACATCTGACGCAGGAGCAGATGGCAGGGCGTCTGTTGCAGGACAGCGAAAGCTTGCTGGCTGGCATTCAGTTCAATGCGTCAGGCCAGATGACCATCGATACGACGCGTATCAGCACTGTCTACCAACGTCCGTTTTCCGGACATTATTTTGTCATCGAGTCCGCCGGACAGCAGTATGTTTCCCGCTCGCTCTGGGATCAGGATCTGCTTACGCCGGATGTTAATGCCGGGGTCGAAATACGTTTGATCTTGGACGGTCCAGACAAGCAGCGACTGCTTGCGGTGACGCATGGGTATCTGAAGCAGGACAGATTGATCGGCATCACCGTGGCGGAAGATTTGAAGGTTTTCAACGCCGGGTTGCGCCAGTTCCAATGGCTGTATGGCGGAGTGTCGGTGTTGATACTGGCAGTTTTGCTGCTGTTGCAGTATTACATTGTCAGAAGAGAGCTCAAGCCTCTGCAAGCCTTGCGGGCCAATATGGGTAAGTTGGAGCGTGGCGAGATCGATCGCGTGGAGATGGCCGGACCGGCGGAGATCGCGCCGGTCATCGCCGAGCTGAACCGGCTGCTGGCCGCCATGGGCAACAAGGCCAGACGCTCGCGCGAGGCGCTGGGCAATCTGGCACATGCACTGAAGACGCGGTTGTCGATACTTTCGCAAATAGCGCAGCGACCCGAAATCAGAGCCGTGCCGGAATTGCAAAGCACTCTGCAGGAATCGACGGAAGTGATGCGGCGTATCGTCGAACGCGAATTGAAACGTGCGCGGCTGATCGGGGATGCCTTGCCCGGCCAACGCGTCAATCTGCCGGAAGAGATCAGCCTGCTGGTTCAGACCCTGCAGTTGATGCATGCAGACAAGACGCTGGATATCCGCTGGCATGTGGACGAGGGCGCTGTCTTTGCCGGCGATCAGGAAGACCTGCTGGAATTGCTCGGCAACCTGCTGGATAACGCCTGCAAATGGGCCAGAGGTCAGGTATTGCTAAGCGTAAGGCAATCTGACGGCGTGGTGTTCACGGTCGAGGACGATGGTCCGGGCTGCACTCCCGAGGAGTTGCAGTTGGTGACCGTGCGCGGCTTCCGGGCGGATGAAAGCCAGCCGGGCAGCGGCCTCGGGCTGGCTATCGTGCGGGATATTGTTGAAAGTTATGGTGGCAGGCTGGAGCTTGGCCGTTCGCAGGAACTGGGCGGATTCAGCGTGGAAGTATGGCTGCCAAACCGTTAACATGACGATTATCGTCAATCCTGGTGTCATTCAACAGCGCCAGCTTCAAAGGGAATATGGAATATCGTCAATTGGGGCAGAGTGAGCTCCACGTATCTGCAATCTGCCTCGGCACCATGACTTTCGGTGAACAGAACACCGAGGCTGAGGCGTATGAACAGCTTGATTATGCGCTGACGCAGGGCATCAATTTCATCGATACGGCCGAGATGTATCCGGTGCCGCCCAGGGCCGAGACCTATACCCGCACCGAAACCATCGTCGGTAACTGGCTCAGGCATCAGCGGCGCGAGAATATCGTGCTGGCTACCAAGATTGCCGGACCACGGCGCAAGCTGGAGTGGATACGTGGCGGCCCGCAGGCGATTGACCAGAAAAATCTGCGTGAGGCAGTGGAGGGTTCGTTGCAACGCCTGCAAACCGACTATATCGATCTCTATCAGCTGCACTGGCCTGAGCGTAACGTGCCGATGTTTGGTCAGTATCAGTTTGATCCCGCGCAGGAATTCGCACAGGGCGCGCAGCGGCAGTGGGTCAGTATTCATGAGCAACTGCAGGCGCTGGCGGATCTGGTAAGGGAGGGCAAAATCCGCCATGTCGGCCTCTCGAATGAGCAGCCGTGGGGTGTCATGGAGTTTCTACGGCTGGCACGCCAATACGATTTGCCGGTCATCGTCAGCATCCAGAATTGCTACAACCTGATCAATCGCGGTTTCGAATTCGGTCTGGCGGAGATCTGTTACCGCGAGGGTCTCGGCTTGTTGGCTTATTCGCCTTTGGCATTCGGCCATCTGACGGCCAAGTATCTGGAAGGTCGCAGCGGACGCGCTACCCTGTTCAGGGGATTTGCCCAGCGCTACGAGAAACCCAACGTGGCACCGGCCAGTGCCGCTTATGCTGCGCTGGCGCGGAAGCACGGCTACAGCCCGGCCGAGCTGGCACTTTCCTTTGTCTATCATCGCTGGTTTGTGACCAGCACCATCATTGGCGCCACCAGCATGCTGCAGCTGCAGGAGAACCTGGCGGCCTGGCAGAAACCGTTGCCGGCGGAATTGTTGGATGAAATCGAGCAGATCCATTTGCGTTTCATGAACCCCGCCCCCTGACGAAGCGTGTCATCAATCGGCCCTGCCAGTGGAGGCCGAGCCCGATTTCTGCGATAATCACAAGCTTGAGAATCCAGGGGTAACCAGCATGGCGCAATTCGATAATGTCAGTGTCAAAAAGAAAGCCAACGTCTATTTCGATGGCAAGTGTGTCAGCCACACCGTGTTGCTGCCTAACGGCACGCGCAGTACCATCGGTGTCATCTTCCCCAGCACCCTGACTTTCAACACCGTTGCACCTGAGTTGATGGAAATCAATCTCGGCGTCTGCAAGGTCAGACTGCAGGGCGAATCCGAGTGGAAAACCTACAAGGCCGGCGACAAGTTCACAGTTCCCGGAAATTCCAGCTTTGACATAGAAACCATCGAGATGCTGGACTACGTCTGCCATTTTGAGTGATGCGTGCCTGGTTCCGATTGACAGCGCTTGCCGTACAGTTTGAACCGGCAGCGCAAATGCCGGACAGAGCCAGCGTTATGAGAAAGGATAGCAATGCCTTCATTTGATATCAGTTCCGAAGTCGATATGGTCGCGTTGAAGAACGCGGTGGATGTTGCCGGGCGGCAGATCGCCAACCGTTACGACTTCAAGGGAACCAGTGCCAATATCGAGCTGAATGAAAAGGACAAGCTGATTATGCTATTCGGCGATTCGGATTTTCAGCTGGATCAGATCAAGGACATCCTTTTGCCGGGTATGGAAAAGAAGGAGCCAGACAGCAGCAAGCGCCTTGACCATCAGGATGTGCAGAAGATTTCCGGCAACAAGGTCAAGCAGGAACTGAAGATCATGGCCGGTATCGATAGCGAACTGGCGAAGAAGATCGTCAAGCTGATCAAGGATTCGGGCTTGAAGGTACAGGCCAGCATCCAGGGTGATACGGTTCGTGTGAACGGTGCCAAGCGTGATGTGTTGCAGGATGCGATCGCGCATGTGAAAAAAAGCGTGACAGATTTTCCATTGCAGTACGGTAATTTCAGAGATTAAGTAATAGGCAGATATGGCAAAAACGCTTTACGACAAATTATTCGATTCACATGTGGTGTCCGAGGAAAATGGCACTGCGCTGCTTTATATCGACCGCCATCTGGTCCATGAAGTCACCAGTCCGCAGGCCTTTGAAGGCCTGAAGCTGAGTGCGCGCAAGATCTGGCGCATCAACAGCGTGCTGGCCGTGCCGGATCACAACGTGCCGACCACCGATCGCAGCCATGGCATTGCCGATCCGGTATCGCGCCTGCAGGTGGAAACACTGGACAACAATTGTGCCGAATTCGGCATTACCGAGTTCAAGATGAATGATGCCCGTCAGGGTATTGTGCATGTGATCGGTCCGGAGCAGGGCGCAACCTTGCCCGGCATGACCGTGGTCTGCGGTGATTCGCACACCAGTACCCATGGCGCATTTGGAGCATTGGCACACGGCATCGGCACCTCTGAAGTGGAGCATGTGCTGGCAACCCAGTGTCTGGTGCAGAAGAAATCAAAAGCCATGCAGGTTCTGGTCGAGGGTAAGTTGGAGCGTGGTGTCACGGCCAAGGATATTGCGCTGGCCGTCATCGGCAAAATCGGTACCGCCGGCGGCACCGGTTATGCCATTGAGTTTGCCGGCTCGGCTATTCGCAGCCTCAGCATGGAGGGTCGCATGACCTTGTGCAACATGGCGATTGAAGCGGGCGCACGCGCCGGCATGGTTGCGGTCGACGATACCACCATCGACTACGTCAAGGGCCGCCCCTATGCGCCCAAGCCTGAGCAATGGGATGCAGCGGTAGCCTACTGGCGCACGCTGCACAGTGATGAGGGGGCAAAGTTCGATGCCGTGGTGGAATTGAAGGCGGAAGATATCCAGCCCCAGGTCACTTGGGGTACATCGCCTGAGATGGTGACCAGTGTTGACGGTTATGTGCCTGACCCTGCAAAGGAGAGCGATCCTACCAAGCGTGGCGGTATCGAGCGCGCATTGCAATACATGGGTCTTGAAGCGAATACGCCGATCACCGGGATCAAGATCGACAAGGTATTTATCGGTTCCTGCACCAATTCGCGCATCGAGGATTTGCGTGCCGCGGCCGCTGTTGCCAAGGGAAAAAAGGTCGCTGCCAACGTCAAGCTGGCGATGGTGGTGCCGGGCTCCGGTCTGGTCAAGGCGCAAGCGGAACAGGAAGGCCTGGACAAGATATTCACGGAAGCGGGTTTCGAGTGGCGTGAACCGGGCTGTTCCATGTGTCTTGCCATGAATGCCGACCGGTTGGACCCGGGTGAGCGCTGTGCTTCGACATCCAACCGAAATTTCGAAGGGCGTCAGGGGCAGGGTGGGCGCACGCATCTGGTCAGTCCCGAGATGGCGGCAGCTGCGGCTGTGGCCGGGCACTTCGTTGATGTCAGGCAGTTAAACTGATGCAATTACCATAGAGGAAAGAAAAGGAAAATGATGATCAAGTTAATAGGCTCTCTTCTTCTAATTTCGTCTTTTGCACTCGCGGGTTGCAACACAGTCGAGGGTATGGGCAAAGACCTTGAAAAAGCTGGTGAAGCAGTGCAGAAATCAACCAAATAATTGATAAGGCTTAACAAAGTAAACATATGCAACCTTTTGTAAAACTAGAGGGTCTGGTAGCACCGTTGGATCGCGCCAATGTCGATACCGATGCCATCATTCCAAAGCAGTTCCTCAAGTCCATCAAGCGTTCCGGTTTCGGCCCCAACGCGTTCGATGAATGGCGCTATCTCGACCATGGCGAGCATGGTATGGATAACAGCAAGCGTCCGCTCAATCCGGACTTTGTGTTGAACCAGCCGCGCTATCAGGGTGCCAGCACCCTGCTCGCACGTGAGAATTTCGGTTGCGGCTCCAGCCGCGAACATGCTCCCTGGGCGCTGCTGGACTATGGCTTCCGCTGCATCATTGCGCCCAGTTTTGCCGATATTTTCTTCAATAACTGTTTCAAGAACGGCATTCTGCCTATCGTGCTGGATGCAGCGGAGGTCGATACCCTGTTCAATGAGGTCGAGGCCAATCCCGGTTATCAGTTACTGGTGGACCTTGAGCAGCAGGTTGTCGTGACCCCCAGTGGTCAGTCTTTTGTCTTTGATGTCGACACCTTCCGCAAGCATTGCCTGTTGAATGGCCTGGATGATATCGGTCTGACCTTGCAGAAGGTCGATCAGATCAAGGCGTTCGAGGCCAGACACAAAGCCGCCCAGCCCTGGCTGTTCAACCAGAATTAACCGTTTTCTAAATTATTCCCGGAATTTTGCAAGATGATGAAAATAGCAGTGTTGCCAGGTGATGGCATAGGCCCGGAAATCGTCGCTCAGGCGGTCAAGGTATTGAAGGCGTTAAGCCTGGATTTGCAGCTGGAAGAGGCGCCAATCGGTGGTGCCGGCTACGAGGCTGCAGGTGACCCTCTACCTGCTGATACTCTGGCACTGGCCAAGGCTGCAGATGCTGTCCTGCTGGGCGCAGTTGGCGACTGGAAATATGACAGTCTGCCACGCGACATGCGTCCGGAGCGCGGTTTGCTGCGCATACGTAAGGAACTGAACCTGTTCGCCAATCTGCGTCCGGCGCTACTTTATGCGGAGCTGGCATCTGCTTCCACCCTGAAGCCGGAGGTGGTTTCCGGTCTGGATCTGATGATCGTGCGTGAACTCACGGGCGATATCTACTTCGGTCAGCCACGCGGAATTTCAACACTGGAGAATGGTGAGCGCGAAGGCATCAATACCATGCGCTATAACGAGTCCGAAATCCGCCGTATTGGTCATGTTGCATTCCAGATTGCAATGAAACGCAACAAGAAGGTCTGTTCCGTGGATAAAGCCAACGTGCTGGAAGCCACCGAACTCTGGCGCCAGGTCATGATCGAGATTTCCAGGGAGTATCCTGAAGTCGAGTTGAGTCATATGTACGTCGATAATGCTGCCATGCAACTGGTGCGTGCGCCCAAGCAGTTCGATGTCATGGTGACTGGTAACATCTTTGGCGATATCCTTTCCGATGAGGCGTCCATGCTGACTGGCTCCATCGGTATGCTGCCGTCGGCTTCGCTGGATGCCAATAACAAGGGTATGTATGAGCCCAGCCATGGCTCGGCACCGGATATCGCCGGGCAGGATGTTGCCAATCCGCTGGCGACTATCTTGTCTGCCGCCATGATGTTGCGCTATACATTTAATGATGAAAACAATGCGCTGCGTATCGAAAATGCTGTCAAACAGGCTCTGGCAGAAGGTTATCGGACAGCGGATATCTACACTGACGGCTGCAAGAAAGTGAAATGCAGCGAAATGGGTGATGCGGTTGCCGCAGCGCTCTGAGGAAATGAACATGATGAAAGTAGGCTTTGTAGGCTGGCGCGGTATGGTGGGCTCGGTGCTCATGCAACGCATGCGTGAAGAGAATGACTTTGCCCTGATCGAGCCGGTATTCTTTACGACATCCAGTCCGGGTGGCAAGGGGCCGGATGTCGGTCGTGATGTGCCGCAGCTGCAGGATGCCAGAAACATTGCCGAGCTGAAGATGATGGATGTCATCGTTTCCTGTCAGGGCGGCGACTACACCACTGAAATCTTTCCAAAGCTGCGTGGCGAAGGCTGGGATGGCCACTGGATTGATGCGGCTTCGACACTGCGCATGGAGCAGGATGCTGTCATCATTCTGGACCCAGTCAATCGCAGCGTGATTGACAAGGCGTTGGCTGCCGGAGGCCGGAGCTGGATCGGTGGTAATTGCACGGTTTCGCTGATGCTGATGTCTCTCGGCGGTTTGTTCCGCGAGAATCTGGTCGAATGGGCTACCGCCATGACCTATCAGGCCGCTTCCGGTGCAGGTGCCCAGAATATGCGCGAATTGTTGAAGCAAATGGGTGAGGCGCACCGCGTTGCGAGTGATCTGCTGTCCGATCCTGCTTCGGCCATTCTGGACATTGATCGCGAAGTCGCCGGTACCTTGCGCGATCAGCGCTTTCCTACTGCACATTTCGGCGTACCGCTTGCGGGTAGCCTGATCCCATGGATAGACAAGGACCTGGGCAACGGTCAGAGCAAGGAAGAATGGAAGGGCGCGGCTGAAACCAACAAGATCCTTGGTCTCCAAAGCACACCGATCCCAATCGATGGACTTTGTGTGCGCATTGGCGCGATGCGCTGCCACTCGCAGGCATTGACCATCAAGTTGAAAAAGAATGTGCCGTTAGATGATGTGCATACATTGATAGCCAATGCCAATCCATGGGCCAGGGTCATTCCCAATGAGCGTGAAGTGACCATGAAGGAGCTGACGCCAGCCGCTGTTACCGGCACTTTGAACGTGCCTGTCGGCCGCTTGCGCAAGATGAGCATGGGCGATGATTATCTGGCTGCTTTCACTGTGGGCGACCAGTTGCTGTGGGGGGCTGCTGAACCATTGCGTCGCATGCTACGGATACTGGTAGAAAACTGAGCTGCATTTTGAACAAGAGCTGGTCGACAAAACCGGTTTTAGATAGCTTACAAATATAATGTGTGGTATGAGCTTGCATGTCTAACTATTTGATGTTAATTTAATAAAGCGAGTATAAGTTCGATAAGGGTGGGATAGTGCATAAGTCTAATTACAAGCAAATTGCATTGGCGGTATGTTTTGCATTTTTGCCATTCTCAGCTCATTCGGCGGGGCTTGGTAAATTAACTGTTATTTCAGGTCTGGGTGAGCCACTCCGCGCAGAAATTGATCTGGTATCAACCACCCCGGAAGAACTGTCATCCCTTAGTGCCGCAATCGCTCCTCAAGAAACTTACGCTGTTCAAGGTATGGAGCGCAGAGTCATACACAGTGCCATTCAGATTGAAGTGGGCAAAAAGCCGGATGGCAGCCCGGTACTCAAGCTGAGGACAAGGCAACCTGTAGACGATCCTTTCCTGGATATGTTGATTCAGGTTGACTGGGCAACCGGTCGATTGTTGAGGGAATATACGGTATTGCTGGATCCGCCGGGATATCAGGATACACAGCCAGCGATGGCGGTTGCACCCACCCAGTCACAAGCCATTGCCACACCGGCTCCAGTTACTGCAGCGCCTGTTGCAGTAAAACCTGTAGTAGCTCCTTCTGCCGTTACTGCGTCGCCCTCATCTGTTGAACAATCTGAAAAAGAATACACAACCAAATCCGGTGATAGCCTGAGCAGGATTGCCCGTGAAATGCAGGTTGAAGGTGTTAGCCTGGACCAGATGCTGGTCGCGCTATATCGCGCCAACAAGGATGCTTTTGCAGGCGATAACATGAATCGCCTGAAAGTCGGGCAGATCATCAAGGCCCCGTCTAATGAAGATCTGGCTTTGGTAAACCGTCAGGAAGCTGCACAGGAGATCCGGGTGCAGGCTGCTGACTGGAATGCCTATCGTAACAGGCTTGCCTCAGTGGTTGCAGCATCGTCGCCTACAGCCGAAGATGCTGGCGGCCAGGCTGCATCAGGCAAACTGAAAGCGGCGACGGAAGACAAGGCTGCACCAGCTGATAGCGGTCCAAGGGATGTGGTCAAACTGTCCAAGAGCGAGGCGGATGCTGCAGAATCTGGGGCAGATACCAAGGCTTTGCAGGACAGGCTGACCGCCATGCAGGAAGAGAATACGGCGAGGCAAAAAAGCGTAGAAGAGGCTAATGAGCGCGTTGCCATGCTGGAAAAGCAGATTGCTGACCTTCAGGCACTGTTGACTATCAAAGACAAGACCTTGGCCGGCTTGCAGGAACAGGCTGAGGGTGTGCGTGAGGTTGGGGATGCGCCTGCGCCTGTTGTAGAGGCTGAGTCAGCTGCGGGAGCTGTGGACGCTCCTGATGCGGCAGTCGCTGAAACGCCGGTGGCAGAAGCCAAGCCTGAACCTGTCAAAAAACCAGTTGTTCCAGCACAAATGCCCGTTGAAGAACAGGGGCTGCTGGATGGTTTGCTAGATAATTCCCCGCTTCTGGGGTTGGCTGGTGGTGTCATGGTGTTGCTGGGTGGTGGCTGGCTGTTCATCCGTAATCGCCGCAAGCGCAATCTTGACAGTTTTGAGCAGGGCATACTGACGGCTGGCGGTCTGAAGGCCAATACTGTGTTTGGCAACACTTCCGGCGGTACGGTGGACACTGGGGACACTTCATTCCTGACTAATTTCTCACAGAACCCAAGCGGTATGATCGATACCCATGATGTCGATCCGATTGCGGAAGCCGAAGTCTATATGGCATACGGCCGTGATTCTCAGGCGGAGGAGATCCTCAATGATGCGATTTCCAAGGAGCCGACACGTTATGAGCTCCATCTGAAACTACTGGAAATCTTCTCCGGCCGCAATGACACCTCCGCATTCGAAGCGGTGGCTGGGGAGCTCTATTCGACGCTGGGTTCCGATGATCCTGTCTGGATGCAAGTGGCGGAGATGGGGCGGAAACTTGAGCCCGGCAATCCGTTATATGACACCAGCAAAGCACATGTTGTAGATGGTGGTGGCAATGCTTCCAAACTGATGGCGACGGCAGTCATGGCCGGACCCGCAGACATGAGCCAGCTGAATGCCAGCGATTTTGACAATGTTGAAGTCATGACCGATGCAAGTCTTGATTTCTCGCTGGATTCCGATACTGGTGTGTCAGAGGGCAATGCTGTCGAGACTGAAGAAGTCAGAAAAGACACAGATAGCACACTTGATTTTGATTTGGGCTTTGATTCCACGCCTGTTGAAAGCGAAACAGCTTCTGTGGCGCAGGAAGATGCAATCGTAAATACGGTTCAGCTTGATGCCGGCGGTTTGGACTTCGACATGGATTTCTCCGACAAGGGGCAGTCTGCTCCCGCGGATGATTTTTCACTGAGAATTAGCGCGCCGGATGCGCAGTCGACTGAGGAAATGATCCTGTTTGAAGCACCGAATTTTGGTGAAACTCTGCCGAATATTGAAGTGCCGGATCTGAGCTTCGGTGCCGAGGATGCTGTAGCTTCGCCTGCTGAAAATGCGGAGGATAAGATCGATAGTCTGGACATCGGCGATTTGGGAGCAAGCCTGGAAGCGCTCGCATCCGCTGAGCCTGAATCGGTAGAGGCACCGAAAGAAGAGTTATCCGGCCTGGATTTCAATTTCGACTTGGGAGGCACAGCTGAGCCGGTCGAGATGCAGACTGAAGTGCTGGAAGTGCCAGCCCCAGCTGAAGCCAGCCTGGAACTGGATCTGTCCGGCATTAGCCTGGATATGGGGGCGCCTGAGGAGCCCACTGGCATGCAGGAAGCCGGTGGTGTCGAGCAGGAGCCGGAGGAGGTTAATACCAAGCTTGATCTCGTGACCGCCTATATGGATATGGGCGATAGCGAAGGTGCGCGTGAACTGCTGGATGAAGTGCTGAAAGAGGGTGGTCCCAGACAGCGTCAGCGTGCGCAGGAGTTATTTAACAGCCTGTCCTGAGCTGCGATGTGATTTAATGAGGCCGGGCTTCTTGCCCGGCTTTTTTATTGATAGCAATTTTTAATCTATGCATCCTTCTGTCCGGGTCCTTACTTTGCTGATGTTTGCCGTTACGGTCTATGGCCTCCACAGTCATATGCTGGTTCTTGTGCTTGTTCTGATGCTGGCAGTTCTACTGAATATTGATCTGAGAAAAAGCAACGGCGCGGCGCAAACTGGTACGGTCAGATTTTCTGCACTTGCCGAATTTCTGAGATTACTGAAGCGTGTGCGCTATATCCTTCTGTTTTTATTGATTGTCTATGCTTATAACACGCCGGGAGAGTATGTTGCGGGCTGGTATTTCTCGACAGCGCCAAGCTATGAAGGGATTGCTGCCGGTATAGAGCAGGCCCTGCGTCTTGCAGCCATACTGGCTGGTCTGGCTTTACTGCTTGTGACGACTGGACGTGAGCCGCTGATTGCAGGGCTTTATTATCTGGCCAGACCTTTCAGGTTTGTGGGCCTCAATCCGGAACGCTTTGCTGTCAGACTATGGCTGACTTTGTATTATGTCGAGCATGGCTTGAAGAACCGCAAGCAGAATTCAATTTATCAACTGATGAAGCTGGAGGAAATGCTGGATAACGATCACAGGGCGCCGGAGCAGATCGAAATAATGAAACCTGCCATGCATTACAGGGATGGATTGATGCTGCTCTGTTTAATACTTTTGGGAGTCATCCTGTTATGCGTATAGCCTTGGGGCTTGAATACGACGGCAGGGGCTTCTGCGGCTGGCAAAGCCAAAGCAATGGCTGTGGCATACAGGATCGCCTGCAAAGTGCATTGGCCATTCTGGCAGGACATGAGGTTGCCGTTATTGCGGCAGGGCGTACGGATACTGGTGTTCATGCCTTATGTCAGGTGGTGCATTTTGATACGTCAACATCAAGGCCGGTCACAGCCTGGGTCAGAGGAGTCAATGCGCATCTGCCCGCAGGCGTCAGAGTGTTATGGGCACAAGCTGTAGACGAGCACTTTCATGCCCGCTTTTCTGCATATGAACGAAGTTATCAGTATTTTCTGATCAACCGGCCGGTTGCTCCGGCAGTGATGTATGGCAAAGCCGGCTGGTTCCATCAGTCGCTTGATTTGGCAGCGATGCAGCAGGCAGCGAGTTTTCTGCTTGGTGAGCATGATTTTAGCGCTTTTCGCGCAGCCGAGTGCCAGGCCAAATCGCCGGTGAAAATCATGGGCAGGGCAGATGTTAGCGGTGCAGACGGTCTTCTGGTTTTTAGCTTCCGGGCCAACGCTTTTTTGCATCATCAGGTGCGCAATATGGTCGGGGCGCTGGTCTATATCGGCAAGGGCAGTTGCCCGCCAGAGTTCATGGGGGAACTTATACGGCGAAAAGACCGAAAATTGGCCCCCCCTACCTTTTCTCCTGATGGTCTTTATCTGACGGGTATTGGCTATGACGACAAGTGGAATCTGCCTGAAACCCGGCGGGATTTAAGCCAGATATTCATTTGAGTGAGAGTTCTTGCAGTAAAAAACGCGCGGTAAGCGGACATACGCTATAAAATGGCGCTTGTTGAGTTTGACGGGAAGTTTTCATTTGCGTACACGTGTCAAAATCTGCGGTATCACCCGGGAAGAAGATGCCAAGGCCGCTGTCGCAGCCGGCTGTGACGCGATAGGCCTGGTTTTCTATCGACCCAGTCCGCGCTATGTCAGCCCGCAAAAGGCGGCACAGATTGTAGCCAGTCTACCCCCCTTCATTAGCGTGGTCGGGCTGTTTGTCGACGCGGAACCGGACGAAATTCTGCAGGTCATGGAACAGGTGCGCCTGGATCTGCTGCAATTTCATGGCAATGAATCACCAGAAGCCTGTGAACGATTTGACATGCCTTATATGAAGGCGATTCGCGTTAAACCGGATACAAATTTGCTACAATATGCAGAACAATTCAAGCATGCCCAAGCCTTGCTTCTGGATGCATTTATTGAAGGTGTGCCGGGCGGTACCGGCCAGGTATTCGACTGGAATATCATTCCAAAAACATTCCCGCTGCCTGTAGTGCTGGCGGGTGGACTGTGTCCCGAGAACGTTGTTCAGGCAGTCAGACAAGTGCAGCCATACGCGGTGGATGTCAGTGGTGGCGTAGAACTTAACAAAGGAATCAAGGATGCGGCAAAAATAGCCGCATTCATGCGAGGAGTCAGTGATGCAAGTTTATGATATGCCGGATGAGCGCGGCCATTTTGGCCCTTACGGCGGCGTTTTTGTCGCCGAGACCTTGATCGAGGCGCTTGAAGAGTTGCGCCTCATGTACGAGCGCTATCGTCACAATCCGGAGTTCCTCGCTGAGTTTGCCTATGACCTCAAGCATTTTGTCGGTCGCCCCAGCCCCATCTATTATGCGCAACGCCTGTCCGAAAAGATTGGTGGTGCACGTATCTATTTCAAACGTGAAGATCTGAATCACACCGGCGCTCACAAGATCAATAATACGGTTGGCCAGGCTTTGCTGGCCAAGCGCATGGGCAAGCCCCGCGTGATAGCGGAAACCGGCGCCGGCCAACATGGTGTGGCGACCGCCACCATTGCTGCGCGGCTCGGTCTGGAATGCGTGGTGTATATGGGTTCGGAGGACGTCAAGCGTCAGGCCCCTAATGTCTACCGTATGAAATTGCTGGGTGCGACTGTCGTGCCGGTCGAGTCGGGTTCTAAAACCCTGAAAGATGCACTGAATGAAGCTATGCGCGACTGGGTAACCAATGTTGCCGATACGTTCTATATCATTGGTACGGTCGCCGGCCCACATCCCTATCCGATGATGGTGCGTGACTTCCAGTCGGTAATCGGTGTCGAGGCCAAACAGCAGATGCAGGAAATGATCGGGCGTCAGCCTGATGCAGTGATTGCCTGTGTCGGTGGCGGCTCAAATGCCATGGGCATTTTCTATCCTTATATCGATGAAGAGAACGTCAAGTTGATAGGTGTCGAAGCTGCCGGCTATGGCATCGAGACCGGTAAGCACGCAGCGCCGTTGACCGCCAACAGTCCGGTAGGTGTGCTGCATGGTAATCGCACCTATCTGATGCAGGACAAGAACGGTCAGATTGTCGAAACACATTCGGTGTCTGCCGGCCTCGATTATCCCGGTGTTGGCCCTGAGCATGCCTGGCTGAAAGATATTCATCGTGCCGAATATGTCGCGGTGACCGATGATGAGGCGATGAACGCCTTCCATACCATGTGTCGCACCGAAGGTATCATCCCTGCGCTGGAGTCCAGTCATGCGATCGCCTATGCCATGAAGCTGGCGGCAACCATGTCGCCGGAAAAAGTGTTGCTGGTCAATCTGTCCGGCCGTGGTGACAAGGATATCAACACCGTGGCAAAGCTTTCAGGTATCGAACTTTAGTTTTCATCCTTTGGCGTATTACATATAGCGTATTACAGAAAAATCATACATGTCCCGTATTCAATCGACCTTTGCCGCACTTGCGCAACAGAAGAAAAAAGCGCTGATCCCCTATATCACTGCAGGAGATCCGCATCCGAAACATACAGTTAACCTGATGCATGCGCTGGTCGACAGCGGTGCCAATATGATAGAACTGGGCATCCCGTTCTCTGACCCGATGGCGGACGGTCCGGTTATTCAGCGCGCCAGCGAACGAGCGCTGGCGCATCATGTGGGTTTGACTGATGTGTTGCAGATGGTCAAAACCTTTCGTGAAAAGGATACGATGACGCCTGTGATCCTCATGGGCTATGCCAATCCGGTTGAAGCCATGGGCATCGGGAATTTCGCCAATCAGGCCAAAGCGGCAGGCGTTGATGGTGTGCTGACAGTCGACTATCCTCCAGAGGAGTGTGGCGAGTTTGTCGCACTGCTGAAAAGTCGTGAACTGGATCCGATCTTCCTGCTTTCCCCCACCACGGAAGCTTCACGTATCGATACCATCGTGCAGCAGGCCAGTGGTTTCGTCTATTATGTTTCGCTCAAGGGTGTTACCGGTTCGCAGAATCTGGATATTGCGCAAGTCACCGAGCGGCTGCAGGCTATACGCTGCAAAACCAGCCTCCCGATAGGTGTGGGCTTTGGCGTGCGTGATGCGGAAACAGCGCGGCAGGTTGCTGAAATTGCCGATGCGATTGTGGTAGGCAGCCGCATGGTGCAGGAAATCGAAAATTCATCAGAACAAGAGCTGCTGGGTAATCTTGCAGCATTAACAAGCGAGTTGCGTGCTGCGATAGACTCCAACTAGACGAGGGGCATACCATGAGCTGGTTGCAAAAACTATTACCACCAAAAATCAATCGTGCGCAGGGCGCAAGCAAAAAAGTCGTTCCCGAAGGCCTGTGGAGCAAATGTCCGTCATGTGATGCCGTACTGTATCGCAGCGACCTCGAAAGCAATGCCGAAGTCTGTCCGAAATGCGGACATCATCATCGTATCTCGGCCAGAAGAAGGCTAGATCTGATTCTGGATGCAGAAGGCCGGTTTGAGATCGGCGCTAACGTACAACCGGTTGATCCGCTCAAATTCAAGGATACCAAGCGCTACGCCGACCGGCTGAAAGCTAGTCAGTCCGACCTGGGTGAGACCGATTCACTGATTGTGATGCAGGGCAGCATCAAAACCATCCCTACAGTGGTCGCAGCCTTCGAATTCAGGTTCATGGGCGGCTCCATGGGTTCGGTTATGGGCGAACGCTTCAGTCGCGGTGTGCAAGCCTGTATAGAGCACAAGATGCCTTTTGTCTGCGTTTCAGCCAGTGGCGGTGCACGTATGCAGGAGGGTTTGTTCTCGCTGATGCAGATGGCCAAGACCAGCGCTGCCCTGACGCAACTCAGTCAGGCCGGCTTGCCATACATCTCTGTGTTGACCGATCCGACCATGGGGGGTGTATCTGCCAGTTTTGCCATGTTGGGCGATGTCATCATTGCAGAGCCCAATGCACTGATCGGTTTTGCCGGGCCGCGCGTGATTGAGCAAACCGTGCGCGAAAAACTTCCTGAAGGTTTCCAGCGCGCAGAGTTCCTGCTGGAACATGGTGCAATCGACATGATTGTCGATCGTCGTCAGATGCGTGACAAACTTGCTACTTTAATCGCTTCCATGCAGCGATTACCTGTCATCGCCTGAGTCAGAGCCTAAAACCTGTGGATCTGGCATCTTCCCAGCCTGAGGACCTGGCAGGCTGGCTTCGCTATATCGAGGCTCAGCATCCAAAATCCATTTCCTTGGGGTTGGATCGCGTTGCTTCAGTCAAGGAGCGTATGGGGCTTGATCCGCGGTTCCCCATCATTATTATCGGTGGCACTAATGGCAAGGGTTCGACCTGTGCCATGCTGGAAAATATCTATCACCAGGCCGGTTACCGTGTTGCCTGCTACAGTTCCCCTCACATTTTGCGTTACAACGAGCGTGTCAGAGTTAATCTCGAGGAACTTGACGATAAGACCTTGGCTGCCGCTTTTGCGGCAGTTGAAGCGGCGCGCCAGGATATGCAACTAACCTATTTCGAATACGGCACGCTGGCGGCCATGTGGTGTTTCATGCGGCAGCAGGTCGAGTTGGCCGTAATGGAAGTCGGCCTCGGCGGCAGGCTGGATGCGGTGAATGTGTTCGAACCGGACTGCGCAGTCGTGACAACAGTGGACATCGATCACATCGAGTTTCTCGGTAACAGCCGCGAAAGTATCGGCTTTGAAAAAGCCGGCATTTTCAGAAAGCATGTTCCAGCTATCTGTGGCGACCTTTCTCCTCCGCAATCACTTGTGGAGCATGCCAGGGTGATCGGCGCTGACTTGCAACTGCGCAATCGCGATTTCAAACTGGAACGGCATGGTGACCGCTGGGATTTCAAGGGGGCAGCCTTGATGAAGGATCTGCCCTTGCCCGCACTCAGTGGGGAATTCCAGCTGGATAATGCGGCTTGTGCGTTGGCTACTATAGTGGCGATGCAGGATCGCCTGCCTGTCAGCATGGCAGCGATTGAAACCGGGCTAAAGTCGGTAAGTCTTGCTGGCCGGTTTCAGATCGTCGCCCAGCATCCTCAAATTCTGCTGGATGTTACACACAATCCTCACGCAGCTTGTGCGTTGGCTGAAAATCTGCGGCAGACCAGGCCAAAAGGTAAAACCATTGCGGTTTTCGCCATGCTGGCAGACAAGGACGTTGCGCGCGTGATTGCCGCATTGACGCCTGAGATCGATAGCTGGTATCTGTCGTCGGTCGATCATGCGCGCTCCGCCAGTACATCGCAGCTTGTTGAAACGTTTAATAAAATCAGTGTTGATGCAAGCTGGGAATGCTTCGAAAGTCTGATCGATGCATTCCGTCAGGCCTGTCTGGATGCGGGCAAAAATGATAGAATAATCGTGTTTGGCTCATTTTTCACCGTTGCTGAAGTCATGCATGTTTTGCCGGCACCAATTACCCGCAGATCATCCTGACGAGCAGGTTGTTTGCCATTGGAGAGCGCGTCAATGTCGATAGACGAACAAGAGATTCAATTCAGAAAGCGAGCGCGCAGGCGACTGGTAGGCGCCATTGCACTTGTGCTACTTATGGTCACAGTATTGCCTATGGTGCTGGACGACCGCTCGGCGAATCTGCCACAGCAGGAAATCGAGATTTCAATTCCCAGTCAGGATGGAGATGAATTCACTTCCTCCATTACCCCGTACGTTCCCGAACAGGATGAACCGGAAGTTGTCTCTCTGGATGCCACAGAAAGCGATAAGCCTCTATCTGCTGCAGATGCAGGTTTGCCCAAGAGTGATGCAGTGACTACATCCACACCTGTGACCAAACCTGCGAGCAAGCCAATTGTTGAGCCCAAGCCTGCAGTGAGTGCAGCAAAGGCTCCTACTTATTCAGTGCAGATTGGTGTTTTTTCTGATGCTGCCAATGTCAAACAATTGGAAGAAAAGCTGAAAGCCCAAGGCTTGAAGCCCGGCACGGAGAAATTGCAGACAGCGCAGGGGGAAAAGATCCGTCTGCGGGTAGGGCCATTCGACAATCGTGCTTTGGCCGAGGAGGCACTGATCAAGATCAAGGCTACAGGCTTGTCCGGCATGATTATCACCAATAAATAAACGTTTATGACCGGCTTCGATTATGCAGTGCTGGCGATTGTGGGAGTCTCGGTCCTGCTTAGCATCATGCGCGGATTCGTCAGAGAAGTGCTTGCCCTGATAAGTTGGGTGGCGGCTTTTATCGTGGCCAGGCTTTATGCGCTGGAACTAGTGCCTTTGTTGCCGGAGGCCATTCCCAGCGAAGAACTTAAAATGCTGGCGGCATTCCTGATTGTGTTTCTATCGACATTGCTGTTTTGCAGCTTGCTGGCGATTGCACTCTCGCATATTTTCAAGAGAGTGGGCTTGGGCTGGATTGATCGCGGACTGGGCGCCGTGTTTGGTGTTTTGCGGGGTGTCCTGGTGGTATGCATACTGGTGTTGCTGGCCGGATTTACCGGGCTTCCCAGGGATCCGGTGTGGCGCAACGCCATGTTTGCCGCGCCATTGGAGGCGGTGGTGCTTGCGCAATTGCCATGGTTGCCTGCAGATATTGCCAGGCATGTTAAATACGACTAGATTGAGCAACGGGATTGGCCCAATCGGCTTAACAGATTTTAGTTTATTGGATGTTTGATTAATGTGCGGAATCATTGGAGTAGTCAGTAAAAGCCAGGTCAATCAGTTGCTGTATGACGGATTGCTGGTGTTGCAGCATCGCGGTCAGGATGCGGCCGGTATCGTGACGTGCGACGGCAATACTTTCTATATGCATAAAAGCAATGGCCTGGTACAGGACGTGTTCCAGACCCGGCATATGCGCAGTCTGGTCGGCAATGCCGGCATAGCGCATGTGCGCTATCCAACAGCGGGTTCATCATCAGCTGCTGAAGCCCAGCCTTTCTATGTCAACTCACCATTTGGCATCGTGCTCGGTCACAACGGAAATCTGACCAACTCTGCCCAGCTCAAGCAGGAAATGTTCAGGCAGGACCTGCGCCATATCAATACGAACTCCGATTCCGAAGTGCTGCTTAATGTGCTGGCACATGAGATTGAGCGCACCGCACACAATGCCGTATTGAATACGGATATGGTATTTGAGGCAGTGGCAGGAGTGCACAAGCGTTGCAAGGGCGCCTATGGTGTGGTTGCCATGATTGCCAATTTCGGGTTGCTCGCTTTCCGTGATCCACATGGTATCCGGCCGTTGGTGATCGGCAAGAACGAGACCGAGGAGGGTGTTGAGTATGTCGTTGCATCCGAGAGTGTGGCGCTCGATGTGCTGGGCTTTAAACTGTTGCGTGATGTCGAGCCGGGCGAAGCCATCTTCATCGACATGGACGGCAATTTCTATTCGCGCCAATGCGCGGAGAGTCCTAGATTGACCCCATGTATTTTCGAATACGTCTATCTCGCACGGCCGGACTCGGTGATCGACGGTGTGTCGGTCTACCAGACCCGTTTGCACATGGGAGAGAGTCTGGCGGAGAAGATTCACCGTGAATGGAAAGATCTGCAGATCGATGTCGTTATTCCGATTCCCGATACCAGCCGGCCGAGCGCGTTGCAACTGGCCAACGCCCTGAATCTCACATACCGTGAAGGCTTCATCAAGAATCGCTATATCGGACGCACCTTCATTATGCCCGGCCAGGCCCTGCGCAAGAAATCGGTGCGTCAGAAACTGAATCCGATTGGCATGGAGTTCAAAGGCAAGAATGTATTGCTGGTCGATGATTCCATCGTGCGTGGTACGACTTCGCAGCAGATCGTGCAGATGGCTCGCGATGCAGGCGCCAACAAGGTCTACTTTGCTTCTGCCGCGCCTCCGGTACGCTTCCCCAATGTCTATGGCATCGATATGCCTACGCGCGACGAATTGCTTGCCACTGGCCGTACGGATGAGGAAATCTGCAAGGAAATCGGCGCGGATGCGCTGATTTACCAAGACTTGGATGCACTGATCAAGGCGGTGCAGCTGAGTAATCCGGATATCGAGTTCTTCGACTGTTCCTGTTTTGATGGTAATTATGTGACCGGCGATATCGATGAAACTTATCTGAGTGAAATCGAATCCGCCCGTGGCGAAGTCCATAAGTACAGAAAACCGGCGAATTCGAGTACGCAGCTGGATCTGAATCTGGTTTCTGCCAAAGAGCATGAAGAAGAACCGGCCTGACTTGACGGCAGGAGTCGCGGAGGGCTAAGATTGAATCTGCGCTGATTTGAGCGTGCTGTGAGATATCGGTTAACAGCACTAACTCAGCTTGCGAGCGCGTTATAAATTCAGCTAAAGCGAGTTATGTAATGCGAAACCCGTTTTAGCCAAGCTGATTTTAGCAACGCTGAGCGGGTTTTTTTATGCCCGCCATTTTTGAGATTATGAATAGACAGTTTTGAAAGGTATGGCAATGAGCAAGCAATGGCAGCCAGAAACGCTGGGTGTAAGGGCAGGTAGCGAACATACGGAGTTTGGTGAGAATTCTGAAGCGATGTTCCTCACCTCCAGTTTCGTTTTCAAGGATGCTGCACAGGCGGCTGCGCGATTTGGCGGGCAGGAACCGGGCAACATCTACTCCCGCTTCACCAACCCGACTGTGACCATGTTCCAGAACAAGCTGGCTGCACTGGAAGGTGCCGAGTTCTGTGTAGCTACTTCTTCCGGCATGTCCGCCATCCTGGCATGCGTCATGGGCCTGTGTTCCGCTGGCGATCATGTAGTGGCTTCGCGCAGCATCTTTGGTACATCCGTGCAGCTGTTCAGCAATATTCTTCAGCGCTGGGGTTTGCAGACAACGTTTGTTTCACTGACCGATCCCGAGGAATGGAAGGCAGCGGTAAGGCCGAATACCAAGCTGTTCTTTGTTGAAACGCCGTCCAATCCGCTGACTGAGGTCTGCGACATTGCCGAGTTGGCCGGCATTGCCCATGCTGCTGGCATATTGCTGGTAGTTGATAACTGTTTTTGTACGCCTGCATTGCAGAAACCCTTGAGTCTGGGTGCAGATATCATCATTCATTCGGCGACTAAATATATCGACGGCCAGGGACGTTGTCTGGGAGGTGCTGTGCTTGGCAGAAAGGATGTGCTGGAACCGGTTTACGGCTTTTTGAGAACGGCCGGTCCGAGTCTTAGTGCATTCAATGCCTGGGTTTTTCTCAAGGGATTGGAGACCCTGCACGTGCGTATGGAGGCGCATGCGCGCAATGCACTGGCACTCGCACAGTGGCTGGAGCAGCAGGCTGGTGTCAGCCGGGTATATTATCCAGGCCTGACTTCGCATCCGCAGCATGTGCTGGCGATGAGGCAGCAGAAGAGTGGCGGCGCCATCGTGTCATTCGATGTGAAGGGTGGCAAAGATGCCGCGTGGCGTCTGATCGACTCGACGCGCATGATTTCCATTACGGCCAATCTGGGCGACGCCAAGAGTACGATTACGCACCCGGCAACTACTACGCACAGCCGCGTAAGCCCGGAGGCGAGGGCGGCGGCAGGCATAGGTGATGGTCTGGTGCGCATCGCCGTAGGCCTGGAGCATATTGATGATCTCAAGGCCGACCTGGCATTGCTGAGCCGCTGAAAGATTTGCAGCTTCAATCTTTGCACTTCTTGATGCCGTATGTGTCACACTTGCGATTGAATCTGATTTTTTAACCATGAAGGAGTTGGAACATGAGCGTAAAAGACGAATATGTTGAAAAACTGAAATTGCAGTTGGATGAGTGGAGCGCGGATATCGATGTGCTGGAGGAGCGCGGTCGCAAGCTGGATGCCGAGCTGCGCGTCAAGGCTGACGAACAGCTGATTCTGTTGCGCGCCAAGCGTGACGAAGCCAGAATCAAACTGAAGGAAATCCAGGATTCGGCCGGAGATGCCTGGCAGGAACTGCGCAAAGGCGGTGACGAGGCATGGGCAAGTATCAAGCATGCGCTAGCCGAAGCCCGCAAGAAGTTCGGCGAGTAATTGTGCACCGCTTAATTAATGAGGGAGCCATGATGAAACCACAACTCTTGTTGGGGCTGTTGCTGGTAGTGCTGGGTGCTGTGGCGTTGGTTTATCAGGGATTCAGTTTTACCACTGAAGAAACCATCGTTCAGATTGGCGCGCTGAAAGCCACTGCAGAAGTGGAGAAAGAGATTGCCATACCCAGTATTGTGGCGGTGATCTCCATTATTGCCGGTGTCCTGATTATCGCACTGCATGGTCGAGGCAAGTGAATGCAGCCGGTAGGTAATTGCTGAAAAATGCTGGCCAGCATAAGCTGGGTTTGGTCATAAACAGAAACGGGGCAGTTGCCCCGTTTCTGTTTTCATCCGGGCATGTTTTTATCAGTCAGCGATGGGCTGTTTTTTCTGTGTAAGCGGACTCGGCAGAAAGTCATTGGAAGCCGCGCCGGCAAAGGCGCGAAGTCAGTTGTAATCAGGCATGATTTGATGGTCGTATCATGCTAGAATCCTTATCTTTAAGTCACCAGTTAAGCCGATAGCCAATATGGAACAATTCGCAAAAGAAACCCTTCCTATCAGCCTTGAAGACGAAATGCGCAGGTCGTATCTTGATTACGCCATGAGCGTGATTGTGGGACGTGCCTTGCCTGACGTGCGTGACGGTCTGAAGCCGGTGCACAGGCGGGTTCTCTATGCCATGCACGAACTGAGCAATGACTGGAATCGTGCCTACAAGAAATCGGCGCGTATCGTCGGTGACGTTATCGGTAAATACCACCCGCATGGCGATACGGCAGTCTATGACACCATCGTTCGTATGGCGCAGGACTTCTCATTGCGCTACATGCTGGTAGACGGTCAGGGTAACTTCGGTTCGGTCGACGGCGACAACGCAGCGGCGATGCGTTATACCGAAATTCGCATGGCGCGCATTGCGCACGAATTGTTGGCGGATATCGACAAGGAAACTGTGGATTTCGGTCCCAACTATGATGGTTCCGAGCACGAGCCGCTCATCATGCCGGCACGTATTCCCAATCTGCTGATCAACGGCAGTTCCGGTATTGCGGTCGGTATGGCGACCAATATCCCGCCACATAACCTGAATGAGGTGCTGGATGCCTGCCTGCTGCTGCTGCAGAACCCGGAAACCTCGATGGATGAACTGATTGATATCATCCCGGCACCGGACTTCCCGACTGCCGGCATCATCTACGGTACAGTGGGTGTCAAGGAAGGTTACCGAACCGGTCGAGGTCGTGTGGTCATGCGCGGCCGTACGCATTTCGAGGATATCGGCAAGGGTGATCGCCAGGCCCTCATCATTGATGAACTGCCGTATCAGGTTAACAAGAAGACCCTGATCGAAAAGATTGCCGAACTGGTCAACGAGAAAAAGATCGAGGGCATCTCCGACCTGCGCGACGAATCGGACAAATCCGGTATGCGCGTGGTGATCGAGTTGAAACGCGGCGAAGTGCCCGAAGTTATCCTCAACAACCTGTACAAGCAGACTCAACTGCAGGATACCTTCGGCATGAACATGGTGGCGCTGCTCGATGGTCAGCCACGCCTGCTGAACCTGAAACAGATGCTGGAAGCATTCCTGCGTCATCGTCGCGAAGTGGTCACACGCCGTACCGTATTCGAATTGCGCAAGGCCCGTGAGCGCGGCCATGTGCTGGAAGGTCTGGCAGTGGCCCTGGCCAATGTGGACGAGATGATCGCGTTGATCAAGTCGGCACCGACGCCACCTGACGCCAAGCGCGAGTTGATGGCACGCACCTGGACTTCGCCGGTGGTGGAAGAGATGCTGAAACGCGCCGCTTCCGATGCCTCGCGTCCCGAAGGTCTGTCGGTCGACTTCGGCCTGACGCCCAAGGGCTATCGTCTGTCTGATGTACAGGCGCAGGAAATCCTGCAGATGCGTCTGCAACGCCTGACTGGTCTTGAGCAGGACAAGATCGTCAATGAATACAAGGAGGTGATGGATGTCATCACCGACCTGCTGGATATTCTGGCCAGGTCTGAAAGAGTGACGGAAATCATTGTGCAGGAGCTTTCTGCGATTCGACAGCAGTTCGGTGACAAGCGCCGCAGCGAGATAGTGCAGAACACGCAGGATCTTTCACTGGAAGACCTGATCACGCCGCAGGATGTGGTCGTGACGCTGTCGCACACCGGTTACGTCAAATCCCAGCCGCTGGACGAATATCGTGCGCAACGTCGCGGCGGTCGCGGCAAACAGGCTGCAGGTACCAAGGAAGACGACTTCATCGACAAGATGTTCGTCGCCAATACGCACGACTACATCCTCTGCTTCTCCAGCCGCGGCCGGGTCTACTGGCTCAAGGTCTACGAAGTGCCGCAGGGTGGCCGTATCAGTCGCGGCAAGCCTATCGTCAACCTGTTCCCGCTGGAAGAGGGCGAGAAGATCAATGCCATTCTCTCCGTCAAGGAGTTCGACGAGAACCGCTTCGTCTTCATGGCAACCGCTGCCGGGACGGTCAAGAAAACCTCGCTGGTCGAATTCTCCAACCCGCGCAAGTCCGGCATTATCGCCATCAATCTGGATGAAGGTGATTTCCTCATCGGCGCCGAGATTACTCATGGTGAAAACGATATCGTGCTGGTTTCGGACGGCGGCAAGGCCGTGTGGTTCGATGAAGAACATGTGCGCCCCATGGGCCGTGCAACCCGCGGCGTGCGCGGCATGAAACTGCCGGCCAAGCAGCAGGTGATTTCGCTGCTGATTGCACAGAATGAAGAAGAAACCCTGTTGGTGGCTACCGAGAACGGCTACGGCAAGCGCACCGTGTTGAAGGAGTTCCGTCATTCAGGTCGTGGCACCCAGGGCGTCAAGGCGATCGCAACCAGCGAGCGCAACGGTACTGTAGTTGCAGCAAGGCTGGTCAATGATGAGGACGAGATCATGCTGATCACCACCGGTGGTGTGCTGATTCGCACCCGCGTCAAGGAGATCCGCGAGCTGGGTCGTGCCACACAGGGCGTGACACTGATCAATCTGGGCACCGGTGAGAAACTCTCCGGTCTGGAAAAGATCGTCGAGACCGATGACGAAGCCGAAGCCTGATTCCATGTCTTCTGTTTATAATTTCTCTGCCGGTCCTGCTGTCCTGCCCAAGGAAGTGCTGACCCAGGCGCGTGAGGAAATGCTGGATTGGCATGGCTCCGGCATGTCGGTCATGGAGATGTCGCACCGTGGCAAGGAGTTCCTGCAGATAGCCAGCGAGGCGGAAGCGGATTTTCGTGAACTGCTGCAGATCCCTGCGAATTACAAGGTGCTGTTCCTGCAGGGCGGTGCGCATTTGCAGTTTTCCATGATTCCGCTCAATTTGCTGCGTGGAAAAACAAAAGCTGATTATGTCAGTACCGGCATCTGGTCGGAAAAAGCCATCGCTGAAGCTGGAAGATTTTGCCAGGTCAATGTCGCGGCATCGTCCAGGGACAGGAATTACACCTGTGCACCGCAGCAGAGCGAATGGCAGCTGAGCCCGGATGCAGCCTATGTGCATTACACGTCGAATGAGACCATAGGCGGCGTAGAGATATTCTGGACGCCGGAAACAGGTGATGTGCCGCTGGTAGCCGATATGTCCTCGCATATCCTGTCGCGGCCGATCGATGTCAGCCATTATGGCCTGATCTATGCCGGTGCCCAGAAGAACATCGGACCTGCCGGCCTGACCATCGTCATCGTGCGCGAGGATCTGGTGGGCCATGCTGCCGCAGACACGCCGACCATGCTCGATTACAAGATTCATGCGGACAACGGTTCCATGTACAACACGCCGCCGACCTATGCCATTTATATCGCCGGTCTGGTGTTCAAGTGGCTGAAAGCGCGCGGCGGTCTTGCTGCCATGGAAAAAACCAATATATTGAAATCCGCATTGCTTTATGATTATCTGGATGCCTCGGACTTCTATCATTCGCCGGTCGCGGTAGAGAATCGTTCACGCATGAACATACCGTTTACCATCAACAGAGCAGGGCTGGATGCCAACTTCCTGCAGCAGGCAGGGCAGCGGGGTCTGCTGCAGTTGAAGGGGCACAAGCTGGTAGGCGGCATGCGCGCATCGCTCTACAATGCGATGCCGGTCGAGGGTGTGCAGACCTTGTTGCAGTTTATGCAGGAATTTGAACGGGCGAATGCCTGATGAGCGTTATGGACGATCAATTAAAAAGCCATCGTGACCGGATTGATGCGATTGACGACCAGCTTTTGAAGCTGGTCAATGAGCGTGCGGAGCAAGCGCGTGAGATTGGCGCTATCAAGGGTGAGGGGCCGATCTATCGTCCTGAGCGCGAGGCGCAGGTGCTACGCAGACTGCTCAATAACAATCAGGGGCCTTTATCAGCGGAGGCGGTCACCGCCATCTTCCGCAGCGTCATGTCCAATTGCCGTGCGCTGGAGAAAGAGTTAAGCGTTGCCTTTCTTGGTCCTCTGGGTACCTTCAGCGAAGAGGCCGCCAACAAACAGTTCGGTGGCCTGACTGCGCCGGTGGAATGTGCTTCCATCGATGAGGTTTTCCGTATGGTGGAAGCAGGCAAGGTCGATTATGGCGTCGTTCCGGTCGAAAACTCGACCGAGGGTGCCATCGGCAGAACCCTCGATCTGCTGATGATGACCAACGCCCATATCTGCGGCGAAGTGACTTTGCCGGTACACCACAACCTGCTGAGCAAGCAGAAGGACCTGAAGCAGATACGCAAGCTGTATTCGCATGCGCAATCGCTGGCACAATGCCATGAATGGTTGAATCAGCATCTTCAGGATGTCGAACGTCAGGCCGTGGCCAGTAATGCGGAAGCTGCCAGATTGGCGGCAGCGGAACCGGATGCGGCAGCGATCGCCAGCCGCCGGGCAGGCGAGTTGTTCGGACTCAATCTGCTGGCCGATAATATAGAAGATGACCCAAAGAACACGACCCGTTTCCTGGTGTTGTCCGGTCACGATGTCGCACCTTCAGGCAAGGACAAGACCTCGCTACTGATGGCGACCAGAAACGTTCCCGGTGCGGTTGTCGACCTGCTGGAACCGCTCTCACGCCATCAGGTCAGCATGACCAAGCTGGAATCGCGGCCATCCAGGATGGGCGTCTGGGAATATGTGTTCTTTGTCGATATCGAGGGCCATCAGTTGGATGCCAATGTCGCAGCCGCCATGGCGGAACTGCAACAGCGTGCCTCACTGCTCAAGGTGCTGGGTTCATACCCGGTTGCTGTCGTTTAGGCGCTGCGGTCAGGATTGCTCCTGCCGGACCGGACCCGACAACTGCCGGTGATATAATTTAACCGACCGTAGCGGCTTATAGCCGCATTTTTATTTTTAACAAGCTGCTTGAAGGTGTTCTGTGACTGGATTGTGCGAACTTGCGCCTGATTACATTCGTGCCATTGCCCCTTATCAACCGGGCAAGCCGATATCCGACCTTGCGCGTGAGATGGGTCTCGAGCCGCATCAGATCGTCAAGCTTGCATCCAACGAGAATCCGCTAGGCGCAAGCCCCAAGGCTTATCTGGCGATGCAGGAGGCTTTGGAGGATATCGCACGTTATCCGGATGGTAGTGGCTTTGCGCTGCGGGATGCAGTTTGTGCGAAATTCGGTCTCAAGCCTGAAGCCCTGATTTTCGGTAACGGTTCCAACGATATTCTTGAATTGGCGGCGCGCGCTTTTCTGACGCCCGGCAGCGAGGCCATTTATTCGCAACATGCTTTTGCTGTTTATGCGTTAGCCACCCAGGCAGTGGGTGCCAAAGGTGTGATGGTTGCCGCCCGCGATTTCGGACATGATCTGGAAGCGATGCTGGCTGCATTGACGCCGCAGACGCGCATGATCTTTATCGCAAATCCGAACAATCCGACCGGCACCATGCTGCAGAAATCAGTTTTACTGGATTTCCTGCGCCAGGTGCCGGAGCGGGTCTTGGTTGTGCTGGACGAAGCTTATGACGAATACATGCCGCCTGAATCAAAGTCGGAAAGCTTCAGCTGGTTGGCTGTGTTTCCCAACCTGATCGTTTCACGCACGTTCTCCAAGGCGTATGGTCTGGCAGGCTTGCGCATCGGCTATGGGGTTGCTTCGGCCGGCGTGGCGGACATGATGAATCGCGTACGTCAGCCGTTCAATGTCAACAGTGTGGCGCAGGCTGCTGCGGTTGCCTCGTTGAACGATGATGATTTTGTCGAGCGCAGCTATGCCCTGAATCGTGCCGGCATGCTGCAACTGACACAAGCCTTCGATACACTGGGTCTGCAATACATTCCGTCCTTCGGCAATTTCGTCAGTGTCCGTGTCGGCAATGCAGCGGACATCAATCGCGGACTGCTGGAACAGGGCGTGATTGTACGGCCTGTTGCCAATTACGGCATGCCGGAATATCTGCGGGTCAGCATCGGATTGTTTGATGAGAATGCCCGCTTCCTGAACGTGCTGGAAAGCATATTGAAGAACAGTAATTAAAACTACATGACTGAATACGAAAAACTGGCGACAGACGATGTTCGCATACGCGAAATCAAGGATCTGATTACGCCGCTGGAACTGCTGGACAAGCTCAAGGAGAGCACGGAATCCACCCATAACATCCTGGCTGCGCGTGCAGCCATTCACCGCATCCTGCACGGCACGGATGACAGGATGCTGGTAGTGGTCGGACCGTGCTCTATCCACGACACCGAGGCCGGCCTGGAATACGCACGCCGCTTGAAGGAAATGCGTAAGCGTCTGGCCGCGGATTTGATGATCGTCATGCGGGTCTATTTCGAGAAGCCACGTACGACCATGGGCTGGAAAGGCCTGATTAATGATCCCTTCCTTGATGGCAGCTATCGCATCAATGAAGGTCTGGAAAAGGCGCGCAAGTTTCTGCTGGATGTGAATGAGCTTGGCATGCCGGCCGCCATGGAATTCCTCGACACGATTACGCCGCAATACACCGCAGACCTGGTGAGCTGGGGCGCGATCGGTGCACGCACGACGGAATCGCAGGTGCATCGTGAGTTGTCCTCCGGGCTTTCCTGCCCGGTAGGCTTCAAGAATGGCACGGACGGTAATGTGAGGGTTGCAATCGATGCCATCAAGACGGCATCCAATCCGCATCATTTTCTTTCCGTTACCAAGGAAGGCCGCTCCGCGATCATTGCCACGACCGGCAATGAAGATTGTCATCTGATCCTGCGCGGCGGCAGAACCCCAAATTACGATGCAGCCAGTGTCGATGCTGCCTGTACGGAACTCTCGGCAGCTGGTATCGAACCCAAGCTGATGATTGATTGCAGTCATGCCAATAGCCAGAAGCAATTCAAGAAACAGATGGAGGTTGCGGCTGATATCGCTGAGCAGCTTTCTGCCGGTGATCAGCGCATCATGGGCGTGATGGTTGAATCCCACCTGCATGAGGGGCGCCAGGACCATATGCCCGGTTGCAAGCTGGAATATGGCAAATCTATCACCGACCCTTGTCTCGGCTGGCAGGATACGGTCAATCTGCTCGAACTGCTGGCGAGCGGTGTGCGCAAGCGAAGAGCGAAGTTACAGGCAGATTGATCTGCATGAGTTTTATCAAGGCGCCTGACACAGGTAATGTGTCAGGTGTTTTTGTATCCGGCGCAAGCCTTGGTACGCGCGCTATTTCCTTGGGATGGTCATGAAAATACTTAGGTGCGATTCCATGTTTTTGCCCTGTGTTTATCCGGGCTCAGGCATCAGAATGGCATCACACGTTAGGAACATTGATTCAGAACGTGAATACTAATCAAATCAAGGAGATTTATTATGTGGACAAAACCAGCTGCTACCGAAATGCGTTTCGGCTTTGAAGTAACCATGTACGTTTGCAATCGCTAATTGATTGCATCTTGCGGGCTGCCTTCGGGCGGCCCGTGTCATTTCGAGCCGATAGGTTTAAACTCGGGCTTCAAGCGTTTAATTAAAAGTAGAAAATTATGCATATACATGTTTTAGGCGCAGGAGCAGGTGGTGGTTTTCCACAGTGGAATTGCAATTGCCATAATTGCGATGGACTGCGTAAAGGCACTATCAAGGCAACAAAGCGCACGCAGTCATCTATCTGCGTCAGCAGTGATGGCGTGAACTGGGTGCTGTTCAACGCATCGCCCGATGTTTTGCAGCAGATCCAGGATTTTCCTGCGCTGCAGCCCGGCCGTGCCATCCGGGATACCGGCATACAGGCCATCGTGCTGATAGATGCGCAAATCGATCACACTACCGGGCTCTATATGCTGCGTGAAGGCACGGTCAAGCGCGAAATTTATTGCACTGACATGGTGTATGGCGATTTGACCTCCGGCAACCAGATTCTGAACATCCTCGGTCATTATTGCGGCATCAACCATCACAGTGTACCGATTGACGGTAAAACCAGCTTCACCATGCCGAACGTGCCGAATCTGAAATTCACTGCGGTGGCGCTCAAGAGTGCAGCGCCTCCGTATTCCCCGCATCGTAACGACCCGCATCCAGGCGACACTATCGGCGTACTGATTGAGGAAATCAGCACTGGCAAGAAATGCTGGTATTCGCCGGGCTTGGCCGAGATTGAGCCACATTTGCCGGAACTGATGAATCAGGCCGATTGCATCATGGTCGATGGCACCTTCTGGACCGATACCGAAATGATCGACCTCGGGCTGATGACCAAGACCGCCCGCAGCATCGGCCATAATCCGCAATCCGGTCCCGGCGGCATGATTGAGGATCTGGATAAATTCGGCGATGTGCGCAAGGTATTGATACACATCAACAACACCAATCCGATTTTGCGTGAGGATTCCGCAGAGCGTGCAGAATTGACCCGTCATGGCATCGAAGTCTCCTATGACGGCATGGATATTATTTTATAAGGACTGAAAAATGGCAGATAAAAGAGCGCCTTGGAGCAGAGAAGAGTTCGAAGCAAAGTTGCGCGAGAAAGGTAAGGGCTATCATATTTATCATCCGATCCATGTGTTGATGTATGAAGGCAAGCTTACCCAGCAGCAGATGCAGTGCTGGGTGGCCAATCGGTACTATTATCAGATCGCCATCCCTATCAAGGATGCCGCCATCCTCTCCAATTGCCCTGACCGCGAACTGCGTCGCGGCTGGATTCAACGTATATTTGACCATGATGGCAGCGGTCAGATTGCAGAAGGCGGCGAGGGTGGTATCGAGGCCTGGATTCATCTGGGTGCTGCGGTCGGTTTGAGCCGTGAAGAAATCATGTCACTCAAGCTGGTTGCTCCTGGTACCAGGTTTGCCGTGGATGCCTATGTCAACTTCGCCCGCCAGCGCCCATGGCAAGAGTCGGTCTGTTCCAGTTTGACCGAACTGTTTGCGCCGCATATCCATCAACAACGCATTGACTCATGGCCTGATATGTATCCGTGGATCAACCCGGAAGGTATGCAATATTTCAAAAACCGCCTGACCCAGGCTCGCCGTGACGTTGAGCAGGGATTGCATGTGACACTGGATTATTTCAGTCAAAGCAGGGAAATGCAGGAGCGTGCACTGGATATCCTGCAGTTCAAACTGGACGTGTTGTGGGTGATGGCCGATTCCATCATGCTGGCAAGCACTGATATCAAGGTTGAAGGTCGTGATTACCTGCGCCAGCCTGTCGTACAGATAAGCGACTTAAGTTGATACCATGACCAGCGAAATTGAATTGACCGATATTTATGCCCTTGCACCGCACCATCGCTTTCAGTGGGAAGAGGCACAGCAAAGTTATGTGATACTTTTCCCCGAAGGCATGGTCAAACTGCATGGTGGTGCCGGTGAGGTGCTGAAACGCTTGGATGGCAAGGCAACGGTAGGCGATATCGTGGCCGATTTGAAGGCGACATTTCCGGATGCCGAAGATATTGAAAAGGATATTCTCGGCATGTTCGAACTGGCGGCCGGCAAATTCTGGATACGCAAGGTTTAAGGAACAGCAAAATGACGCAAAATTCGTTAGGTGATTCAGTTGTACAGAAAACAGTGCAGGCACAGAACAACGGTGTTGCCGCTACTGTGACGCATACTCAGCCCCTGTGGCTGCTGGCGGAGATCACCTATCGCTGCCCCTTGCATTGTGCCTTCTGCTACAACCCGACCGATTATGACAAGCACACGCAGAACGAGCTGAGTACCGAGCAGTGGATCAAGACGCTGCGCGAGGCACGCAAGCTGGGTGCCATTCAGCTTGGCATCTCCGGTGGCGAACCGCTGCTGCGAGACGACATCGAGGAGATCGTGGCGGAAGCGCACAAGCTCGGCTATTACAGCAATCTCATCACCTCGGGCGTCGGCCTCACCGAGAAACGCATCCAGGCATTCAAGGATGGCGGCTTGGACCATATCCAGTTGTCCATGCATGACATCACGGAAGAGATCAATAATTTTATCACCAACACAAAAACCTTCGAACTGAAGAAAAAAGTGGCGGCCATGATCAAGAGTCATGGTTACCCCATGGTGCTGAATGTGGTGATCCATCGCTACAACATCGGCCACATGAAGGAAATTCTGGAGATGGCTGAGGCTCTGGGCGCGGATTATATCGAGTTGGCCAACACCCAGTACTACGGCTGGTCCTTGATCAATCGCAACCAGTTGATGCCGAGCAAGGAACAGGTCGAGGAAGCGGAGCGTATCACTAATGAACACCGTGCCAAATCCGGCAGCAAGATGAAGATTTTCTTTGTTGTGCCGGATTATTTCGCCGACCGGCCGAAGAAGTGCATGAACGGTTGGGGTGAAGTATTCATGATCGTCACCGCCAATGGTGATGTGCTGCCATGCCATTCGGCCCGTGTCTTGCCGAACATGCAGTTTCCCAATGTCAAGGACGATGAGTTGGGCTGGAGCTGGAAGGATTCGCCGGCATTCAACAAGTACCGAGGCGACAGTTGGATGAAAGAGCCATGCAGAACCTGTCCGGAAAAAGAAAACGATCTGGGTGGCTGCCGCTGCCAGACTTTCCTGCTGACTGGCGATGCTGAGGCGGCAGATCCGGTATGTTCGCTTTCTCCGCATCACCATATCATCGAGAAAGCCATCGAAGACGCGAAGAATCCGCAACTGCAGGCGCAACCGATCGTCTTCCGTAATGACAAGAACTCGAAGAGGATTATCAGCGGCGAACTGGAAGAACGTACCAAAGAGTTTCATGCTTTACCCTGAGTCCGGATTTCGATTCGGTCTATAATGAGGGCGCGCCGCAAGGCGCGTTTTTTATTTCGGATAATTCCGTATGAAGTCATCTAACACCATTCTGGTTCTCGTGCTTGCCAGCCTTGCGGCGCTGGCCCCGTTCGCCATAGATACTTATCTGCCGGCCTTCGGCGCGCTGGAGCGCGACTTGGGCGCGAGCACGGTAGAGGTTCAGCAAAGCCTGACCTTCTATCTGTTGCCGTATGCCTTGATGACCTTGTGGCATGGCGCCATCTCGGATGCGATCGGGCGTATTTCCGCTATCAAATGGGGCCTTGGCCTGTTCGTTTTTGCTTCCATTGGCTGTGCGCTGGCGCCGAATGTGGAGACACTGTGGTTCTTCCGTGTATTGCAGGGCATAGGCGGCGGTGCCGGCAATGTAGTGGCGCGCGCCATGGTCCGGGATTTGTTCGAGGGGGCGCAGGCCCAGCGGGTGATGGCGACGGTGCAGATGCTGTTCGGTATCGCCCCTGCGGTGGCGCCGGTGATTGGAGGCCTGCTGCTGGGAATTCACTGGCAGGCGATCTTTGTTTTTCTTGCGATGTATGCTGCCTTGTCGCTGTGGGCTGCCATGAAATATTTGCCGGAGACCATGCCGCCGGAGAAGCGTATTCCGCTTTCCACCAGAAGTGTGTTGAGCAGCTATAAAACCGTATACAGCGACCGTGAGTTCAACCTGGTCGTTATCGCGCTTGGCGCAAATTTTTCCGGTTTCTTTATCTACGTGCTGTCCAGTCCGGTGTTTCTCATCAAGCACCTGAATTTGAGTGAATTCCAGTTCGGCTGGCTGTTCATCCCCACCGTTTGCGGCATGGTGTTGGGTTCTTATCTGGCCAAGCGGGCTGCCGGCCGTATGTCGACCAGGAAAGTGATCCAGATTGCCTATGCCTGGATGAGTCTGATGGTGCTGGGTAATCTGCTGGTCTGCTATTTTCTGCCGCCGTATTTCGTCTACAACATCCTGCCGGTTGCGCTGTTCAATATCGGCATGGCGCTGGCCATGCCCATCCTTTCCATTGCGGCGCTGGACCGGCATCCGCGCATACGCGGCACCGCAGCCTCCGGTCAGGCTTTCGTGCAGATGCTCTTGTCTACGGTGTCTGCCGGCATGATTGTGCCGCTGGTCTGGGATCATCCCTTGGGCCTGGCGATGGCGATGGCGGTCTATCTCTGTATCGGCTGGCTGGCGGTGCGCAAATCCAGGCTATTAAGTGGTAAGGCTGCCTGATATGAGTCAAGCGGAACAGGCGGTCTGGACTGAAGACGGCAAGTCGCAATCGGCGCTTTGGCGTTCAGAAAATGCGACCAAAGTGCCACAGCGCATCGTGTTGGCTGATGATCGGCTGACGGCTGATACCGCCTATCGTTATGCCTGTGAAGGCACTGCTATGCTCTGGCGCGGCGATTACCAGAATGCCCGTCAGTTGCTGCAGGCGTTGGCCCGACGCATCGACAAAAAGCCAGCCAGAAATCCGCTGGCAAAGCTGCTTGAAGCTTTTCATCTGTACCGGCAGGCCCAGTTACAGCGGGCACGCATACTTGGCATGCTGCTGATTCCGCTCGACGCACAATACACGATACCGCTACGCCGGGCGCCGGATGTCAGGCAGGCCTGTCTGAGCGCATATGGCGAAACAACGGAAAACTCGCTGGTCTCGTTGCGTGAGCTGCTGGGCGTGGTCGGCGCGCATGAATGGCGCAGGAACGGTGTTGAGATTCCCCCATTGGGCGCGAAGATTCATCCGCATTACGGCGTGTATTCTCCGGTGCGCGGAGAATATCTGGAGCTGGTCGCGCAGGTGCCGCTCGGCAACAAGCAACGCGCATTCGATATCGGCACCGGCACCGGCGTGATTGCGGCGGTGCTGGCCAAACGCGGCGTCGCTCAAGTGATTGCGACTGATATGGACGAGCGGGCGATTGCCTGTGCGAAAGAGAATATCCAGAGGTTGGGATTGCAGAAGCAGGCGGAAGTGATCAAGACCGATCTCTTTCCGCCGGGCAAGGCTGACCTGATCGTCTGTAACCCTCCCTGGTTACCGGCCAGCGCCAACAGCCGGTTGGATCATGCCATTTACGACCCGGATAACCGCATGCTCAAGGGTTTTCTCAGCGGCCTGGCGGAGCACCTGGAAACGGGTGGGGAGGGCTGGCTCATATTGTCCGATCTGGCGGAACACCTGGGTCTGCGTTCGCGTCAGCAACTGCTGGATATGATCGCAAGTGCCGGCCTGCATGTGATTGAGAAACTGGATATCAAGCCGCGGCACCCGAAAACTGCGGATCAGTCTGATCCCTTGTATGCGGCGCGTCAGGCCGAAATGACCTCACTCTGGGTGTTGTCTGCCTTGCCAGAAAAGGGGAGTGGGTGATAGGCAGTGTTCTATCTTGCCTGGATGTTTCACGAATTCATGTGATGATCGCGCAGGATATTGGTTTTCCAGTGCTTTTTATGAAGGAGCGGTGTAGTTATTCATACACCCTCCTTAAGAAAAAGTGCTGGGGAATCAATAGGCAAGCGAGGGCGCGTGAAATTTATGAAATATTCGGGCTTGATAGCGGAAATAAAAAATGGGAACCGAGGTTCCCATTTTTTATGGCTGAATCAATCCGGGTGAGATTACTCGACTAGTTCAGACAGTTTGCCGGTACGGCCGTTGTTGGCATCGGCATCCGGCAGTGGGTCCTTGCGGCTGCTGATAACAGGCCACACCTGCGCCAGGCGCGCATTGAGGGCGATGAATTCCTGCTGGTCTGCAGGTACGTCGTCCTCGGCGAAAATCGCTTCAGCGGGGCATTCTGCGACGCACAGGGTGCAGTCGATACATTCATCAGGGTTGATGGCGAGGAAGTTGGGACCCTCAACGAAACAGTCTACCGGGCAGACATCCACGCAATCGGTGTATTTGCATTGAATACAGTTTTCAGTCACTACATAAGTCATTATTTCTTCCTCTCATGCCACTCACACGGGTGGCTTCTATTTTAAAGGATATTGCTGCTCAGTTAAAAGGTTTAAGGGAAACACTGATTAAATGGCTGCGCGGGCGAATTGCTGCATTGCGCGGTTTTTTGGTTCCGACATAACCTGAAGGTTAGTCTGCACCGCAACTTCGTTGTCGCAACCTCGCTGTATACCACATACTATGGCTTCGGCCGCCACGCTTAACCTGCTATTGCAGGTTAGCCTACGCCGAAACACTGCGTTGGTTTTCTCGGCTACTTCGTTCCGTGCGCCTTTGGCGTGTGAATAATGCGCTTCAGCGCATATATTCCACGGACACGACCCTTGCGGTTGCACTCCATCCTGTTCGCTCATTTAATCAGCATTTCCTAAACTTCAATCATGCCGGCGCCTACCGTATTGTTGGTGGATTCATCGATCAGGATGAAAGCACCGGTCGGACGGCTGACCTTGTACGGGTCCACCATCAACGGCTGTGCCAGCTTGAAAGTCACCCGGGCGATATCATTCATGTTCAGGCCTTGGGCCGGCAGATGCTCGGTCGTGTTGACGTCAACACGATAGCTGATTTCGCTGACCTTGGCCTTGGATTCGCGCGTAGTGTGACGCACGATGTAGGTGCGTGCCGGGGATAACGGGGTCTCGGACAGCCAGCAGACCATGGCTTCGATCTGTTTGACTGGCTCTGGCGCCTGTCCTGTCTTCACCAGCATATCACCGCGTGAGATGTCGATTTCGTCTTCCAGCAGCAGCGTGACGGATTGCTCTGTAATTGCTCGCGACATCTGCACGTTGCCAAGCTCAATCGCCTTGACGCGCGAGCTCTGGCCGGAAGGCAGTGCCGTCACTGCATCGCCGACAGCAATCTCACCGGCTTCGATGCGGCCCATGAAGCCTCTGTAATCATGTAGTTCAGGATCGTCTGAAGCATGTGGGCGGCAAACAAACTGCACCGGCAGGCGGAACGGCTCGTCATGTTCGGAGTGTGCAGGTGGTGCGGCTTCGAGGATTTCCAGCATGGTCGGGCCGGTGTACCAAAACATGGCTTCGCCGCGATCGACGATCATGTCACCGTTCAGGGCCGACAACGGGATGAACTGGATGTCATGACCTTCGCGTTGCAGGCCGATCTGTTCTGCGAATGCCAGGTAATCCGCGCGAATCTTGTCGAACACGGCCTGATCGTAATTGGCCAGGTCCATCTTGTTGACGGCGACGACGATATGCGGGATGCGAACCAGATGCGCCAGATAGGAATGGCGACGGGTCTGTGTCAGCACGCCCTTGCGCGCGTCGATCAGGATGATGGCGAGATTGGCGGTGGAGGCTGCCGTCACCATGTTGCGCGTGTATTGCTCGTGGCCCGGTGCATCGGCGATGATGTACTTGCGGGTGCCGGTGCTGAAATAGCGATAGGCGACGTCGATGGTGATGCCTTGCTCACGTTCGGCCTGCAGGCCATCGGTCAGCAGGGACAGGTCGACGGCTTCCATGCCGCGCTTTTTCGAAGTGCGTTCGATGTGGGTCAGCGTGTCGGCCAGAATGGTCTTGGTATCGAACAGCAGGCGACCGATCAGCGTACTTTTGCCGTCGTCGACGCTGCCGCAGGTCATGAACCGTAACAGGCTGTCATTGTGTGGTTTATTCATAGCATCCATTAGAAATAACCCTCCTTCTTGCGCTGCTCCATGGAGGCGTCGGAGGTTTGGTCGTCAAGGCGCGTGGCGCCGCGTTCGGTGATGGTTGTGGTCGCCGTTTCCAGCACGATCTTGCTGATGTCGTCAGCATCGCTTGGTACCGGGGCGGTACAGGTGATGTCGCCGACGGTGCGGAAGCGCACCTGCATGTTGATGACTTCTTCACCGGGCTTGGGCGCATTGATCACATCGCCGCTCGCTAATGGCACGTTGATCGGCACGATGGCGCCGCCGCGCATGACTACGTCGCGTTGGTGCGCGAAATAGATACTGGGCAGGGCGAGTTTCTCGCGCTCGATATACTGCCAGACGTCCATCTCGGTCCAGTTCGAGATCGGGAAGGCACGGATGTTCTCGCCCTTGTGCGAGCGGGCGTTGTACAGGTTCCACAGTTCAGGCCGCTGGTTTTTCGGATCCCACTGGCCGAATTCGTCGCGGAAACTCATGATGCGTTCCTTGGCGCGGGCTTTTTCCTCGTCACGTCGGGCGCCGCCGATGCAGCAATCGAAACCGTGCTCCTCAATGGCTTCCAGCAGTGTCACCGATTGGTGCTTGTTGCGTGGCTCGTCCGGCGTCTTCAGCACGACGGTGCCGCGCTTCATGGAGTCTTCCACAGAACGCACGATCAGGCGCTCACCCAGTTCGGCAGCACGCTGGTCGCGGAAATCGATGACTTCCTTGTAATTGTGGCCGGTATCGATATGCATCAACGGGAAAGGGAAGCGGCCCGGGCGGAAGGCTTTTTCCGCCAGACGCAGAATGCACAGCGAATCCTTGCCGCCGGAGAACAGCAGCACCGGGTTCGAGCATTGGCCGGCGACCTCGCGCAGGATATGAATCGCTTCGGATTCGAGCCAGTCGAGGTGACTCAGGGTTTCTTTGGTTGAAGTGGTCATGTCAATCACTAGTTAATTAATATTTGTAAATCAAAAACTTGTATCTATTTCTTCACGTGAAGTCCGCACTCCTTGCTTTGCGGATCTTCCCACCACCACCTGCCGGCACGGATATCCTCGCCCATGGCGACGGCACGGGTGCAGGGTGCGCAGCCGATGCTGGGGTAGAACTGGTCGTGCAGCTTGTTGTACGGCACCTCGTGCATACGAATGTAGGCCCAGACTTCCTGTTCGCTCCAGTCGCTCAACGGGTTGAATTTTTCCAGGCCGTTCGATTCATCGTGCTGGCGAACTGGCAGTTCGGCACGGGTAGCGGACTGCTGCACACGCATGCCGGTGATCCAGGCTTTCTTGCCTTTCAGGGCACGCTGCAGCGGTTCCACCTTGCGCATATGGCAGCAGGCTTTGCGCAGTTCGACGGACTCGTAAAAAGCGTTGATGCCGTGGGTCTGCACGTAGTTTTCTACTGCATCCAGACGTGGAAACAGCACACGCAGCCGGGTGGCGTAGGTCTTTTCAGTTTCCGCCATCAGATCGTAGGTTTCAGTCGGCAGGCGGCCGGTATCCAGCGAGAAAATCTCGATCGGCAGTTTGTTTCGGAGGATGAGGTCGGTCAGCACCATGTCTTCTGCGCCAAAGCTGTTGGCGAAAGTGACTTCGTGCTGCTGGCCGAGTTCGTCAACGGCGGATTGCAGCAGAGCGAGCGCAACCTGCGACTTTGTCTCGACCGATGCGCGCAAGGCATCCGTCAATTCCGGCGAGGTGGCCGGGTTGGCAGTGGCAGAGCGCAGCAATGAAACTTCGCCGTTCATCGCTGTACCCGTCTCCAGACCGGTTGCGTTTCATCGACTGCGCCCTGGTAGGGCTGAGTGAAGTCCTGCAAGCTGGCCAGTGCATCTTCTGCCGAGCGGTCGGCACGAATCAGATAACTGTCGTAACCGCAGCGTTTGAGGAAGAACAGTTGGTCGCGCAGCACATCGCCGAAGGCGCGCAGTTCGTTCTTGTAACCATGACGCGTGCGTAGCAGGGTGCCGATGGAGAAAATGCGGCCGTCGGCAAAACGTTCGACGAAAACAGCGATAATTGGCAGCTGGTTGATGTCGTCAACCGCGTTGATCAGGGTTTGCAATACTTCGTGCGTTGCCAGCCAGATGCCGAGTTCGCCCTTGGCGAGTCTGGGCGCCAGTTCCGCCTTGCGTGCCTGCCAGACCGGCAGCGGCACAATGACTTTGCCGCTAACCGGGATGACGGTCGCTGCGATTTGCTCCGGGGTGCAGCTCTGCTCACCGGTCAGTTTGAACATGACGACCTTGCCGGCCTGCTTGCGGACGACTTCTTCACCGGCCGGCAGGGTGACGGTGGTCCATTCGTCGTTGTTGACGATGGCATTGTTACGGATCAGATTAGACATGGGCTGCCTCCTCTTGCTTGGCATAGACATGTTCCTTGAACGGCGTGATGCCGATGCGACGTACGGTGTCGATAAAACGCTCTTCGTCAGTGCGTTCACGCAGATAGACTTCGATCAGGCGCTGCACCACACCCGGCATTTCTTCCGCGGCGAAGGCGCGGCCGATGACGGTGCCGAGGCTGGCATCGTTGCCTTGCTTGCCGCCAATGGTGACCTGGTACCACTCGGAACCATCCTTGTCGACGCCGAGGATGCCAATATGGCCGACATGGTGATGGCCGCAGGCGTTCATGCAGCCGGAGATGTTCAATTCCAGCTCGCCGATATCGTGCAGATAATCGAGATTGTCGAACTGCATCTGGATGGCTTCGGCAATCGGGATGCTCTTGGCATTGGCCAGTGAGCAGAAGTCGCCGCCGGGGCAGCAGATGATATCGGTCAGCAGACCGATGTTCGGCGTGGCGAGGCCATTGGCGCGGGCGATTTCCCAGACGCTGTAGAGTTCGGACAGTTTGACGTCAGTCAGGATCAGGTTCTGCTCATGCGAAGCGCGCAGTTCGCCAAAACTGTATTTTTCGGCGAGGTCGGCCACCACGTGCATCTGTTCCGAGGTGATGTCGCCCGGCGCTTTGCCGTGCGGCTTCAGTGACAGCGTGATGGCACGATAGCCCGGCTGCTTGTGTGCATGCACGCAGCGTTTGACCCAGGCGGCAAAGGCCGGGTTGCCGGCGATGACGCTGTCGAAGCCGGCATCGTGCGCCGGCAGGGTTTCATACGGCATGGCCGTGAAATATTGGGAGACGCGTGCCAGCTCGGCCTCGGTAATCGTGTTCGGGCCGTCCTTCAGATGCTGCCATTCCTCGTCAACCTGACGGCGGAATTCATCAATGCCCAGCGCCTTGACCAGAATCTTGATGCGCGCCTTGAATGAGTTGTCACGGCGGCCATGCAGGTTGTAGACGCGGATGACCGCTTCGCAATAGGTGAGGATGTGTTGCCATTCGAGATGCTCGCGTACGACGCAACCGAGGATTGGCGTACGACCCAGACCACCGCCGGCCCAGACCTTGATCGCCATCTTTTGCTGGTTGTCGTAGTAGAACTCCAGCCCGATGTCATGGGCCTGGACAATGGCGCGGTCCTGTTTGGTGCCGGATACGGCGATCTTGAACTTGCGCGGCAGCAGGGCGAATTCCGGATGGAAAGTGCTCCATTGACGGATGATCTCGGCGACCGCGCGCGGGTCGATGATCTCGTCCGGTGCGACGCCGGCAAACTGGTCGGTCGTGATATTGCGGATGCAATTGCCGGAAGTCTGGATAGCGTGCATTTGCACGGTTGCCAGCTCGGCGAGAATATCCGGTGTGTCTTCCAGTTTGGGCCAGTTCAGTTGCAGGTTCTGGCGTGTGCTGAAGTGACCATAACCGCGGTCATAGCGTTGGGCGATGTCGCCCAGCTTGTGTAGTTGTCTGGAAGAAAGCGTGCCATAGGGTACGGCGATGCGCAGCATGGGCGCGTGGCGCTGGATGTAGAGGCCGTTTTGCAGGCGCAGCGGGCGGAATTCTTCGTCGGTAAGCTCGCCGGCAAGGAAACGTCGTACCTGGTCGCGATACTGTGCGACACGCTGGTCGACAATTGCCTGGTCTATCTCGTCATATTTATACATAGATTAATTCGCTAATTCGTTGCACACTTGAGTCTGTGCAGGATGGCTGCCAACTCGGCAAAAAGGCGATATTTTAGCAGGAATTGGCTTTGTCCGGCTGCTTGTATCCAATCCAGAGTGGAAGATCCGTGATTCATCCTGATACACAGAAAATCGATTCTGAAATGACATGAAACTATACCAGCCGGTAACTTGATCTTTTAATAACATGTTATTCTATTTTATTCGATTTAATTATATGGGATTCAGAATTGAAGCTTCATCAATTGCGCTATATCCGTGAGGTTGCGAAGCAGAATCTGAACATCTCTGCCGCTGCTGATGTGCTGCATACCTCGCAACCGGGGGTAAGCAAGCAGATCCAGCTGCTGGAGGAAGAACTCAAGCTGCAGATCTTCCAGCGAAACGGTAAGCGGCTGGTTGGCATCACCGAACCGGGCAAGGCCATTCTGGCGCTGGCTGAGCGCATGATGTTCGAGATGGAGAACATCAAACGTGTCGGCGAGGAGTTCGGTAATGAGGATACGGGCTCGCTGACCATCGCCACGACGCATACGCAGGCGCGCTATCGTCTGCCGGCAGCCGTCAAACAATTTGTTGATCAATATCCCAAAGTCAAGCTGACCATACACCAGGGCAATCCGACCCAGGTGGCCGTGCAGGTTGTCAGCGGTGAGGCGGATATCGGCATTGCCACCGAGGCTATCAGCAACTACGACAAGATTCTCTGTCTGCCGCTCTATCGCTGGAATCGCTGTATCGTGGTGCCGCATGGCCATCCGCTGCTGGAGGACAAACCGCTAACCTTGCAGAAGATCGCTCAATATCCATTGATTACTTACGATTTTGGTTTTACCGGCAGTTCTATCGTTACCGGAGAATTCAGCAAGGTCAGGCTGACGCCCAATATTGTGCTGACGGCGATCGATGCCGACGTGATCAAGACCTACGTCAATCTCGGGCTGGGTATCGGCCTGTTGGCCAACATGGCCTATGACAAGGAGCGGGATGCCAATCTGGCCATGATCGACGCCAGCCACCTTTTCCCGGAAAGCACGACACACCTTGGTATCCGGCGTGATGCCTACCTGCGCGGATTCGCTTATGATTTTATCCAGTTGCTTGCTCCTGGCTATGATAAAAAGACCGTTCAGAACGCGCTCAAGGATTAGTGCCGGGCGGAATTGAGCGCATATGGAAGTGCTGATTAAATGAGTGAGCGGGATGAAGTGCAACCGCTGGGGTCGTGTCCATCAAGTACCCGCGCCTATGGCGCGACCTTGATGCCACAAGGCGCCCGGAACGCAGTAGCCGAGAAAACCAACGCAGTGTTTCGGCGTAGGCTAACCTGCAATAGCAGGTTAAGCGTAGCGGCCGAAGCCATAGTATGCGGTATACAGCGAGGTTGCGACAACGAAGTTGCGGTGCAGACTAACCTTCAGGTTATGTCGGAACCAAAAAACCGCGCAACGCAGCAATTCGCCCGCGTAGCCATTTAATCAGTGCTTCCATATGATGTTTTGCCATCGTCGGCAGCTTAGGCCGGCGGCCATTTGAAGGATCGCAACGATGAAAACCCTGTCTGTCATTCCAGCGCTGGCCTTGCTGGCCAGCCTGATTTCCTTGCCGGCCTTTGCGGCTGGCGGCCGTCCGGCACCGATGCCGCCGGTCAATCCGGACAACGCACTTTACATCGTGCAGGTGGAGCCGGGTGTCACGCACGAGGATATCGTCATCAGCCTGGATTCGGCGGCGCAGGGCAAGAATTTCGTCAGCCCCGCGACTTTCCCCATCGGTGAGCACATCCGCGAGCGCGGCCAGGAACTGCAGGGCCTGATCGAAGTGCGTACCTATTGCAGCCTCAGCATCGGCGCCGAAGTGCTGATGGAATACCCCGAATTCGCAGCCTTTGCCCCATGCCGCATCGCCATCTATGAAAAGCAGGGCAAGCTGTACTTGGCGCTGGACCGGCCGACCTACGCCCTGCGGCACTTGGGCAACGTCAACCAGCACGCGCGGGATGCCGCGCAGGAGCTCGAAGAAACGCTGATCTGGATGATGGACAAAGCCCGCAAGGGCGAGATTTGAGTTTGAACGTGAAGGCGTGAATTAAAAGGCGTACTTTTCGCAACCGACTTGCTGCCCAAGCAGCTTGCTTGCCTGCTTGGTTTGGCTTTCGCACATTGCAAAGTTTGGATTACAAGACCTGAGCTGTGGTGTGCGATTAATTGAAAAATCTGGAAAGGTGAACATATGTCCATACCTCACGCAAAATCCGGTGAATTGATTGATGTTCGGCCACTTGGCAAGAACCTGCATCAGACAACTTCAAGCACCCTGGTCAGGGCAGACCACTTTGAGGTTTTCCGGCTGATTCTGCCGGCGGGCAAGGCTGCGCCCGAGCACAAGGCTGCCGGAACCATCACGATACAGTGCCTGGAAGGCGTCGCAGAACTAAACGCCAATGGACAAACGCAGCGACTCCATGCGGGAGAGATGGTCTATCTGGCTGACGCAGAACCGCACGCAGTCAAAGCGTTGGAGGATACTTCCCTGCTTGTCACAATGCTGCTGAGGCGATTGTGATTCGGCCAAGGAACAAATGGGGTCGAGCCAATATTGATCCTGTATAACGGTAACTTGCATGCATGATTGCTAGACCTGACCCCGATGTCGCGAGATTTGAGTTTGAATGCTCCGAATATCAGTACCACCGGATCAACAGAAAGGAACAAGAATGCTTCGTTATACGCTAATTGCCATAGTTCTTTTCTCTTCTTCGCTCGCTCACGCAAAAACGCCCGGCGAGGTATATGAGCAAGCCGCCAAAAGCACCGTCGTTGTGCTGAACATGGACGGCAAGGGCAAGACGCAGGGTATGGGCAGTGGTGTCATTCTTCCCGACCGCGACGTAGTCACCAACTGCCACGTCGTCAAGGACGCGAGTTCGCTCAGGGTGAGAATAGGCAAGCAGGAATATCCCGCCACACTTCGCTATTCGGACTGGGATCGCGATGTCTGCTCTCTCGTCGTTACGGGGATAAATGCTTCCGCCGTAGTGGTCGGTAGCACCAAGACACTCAAGGTTGGCGCCAAGGTCTATGCCGTCGGCGCGCCCAAGGGTCTTGAACTCACGCTCTCAGACGGTATTGTCTCCAGTCTGCGAGAAGTCAAAGGCGGCCAATACATTCAAACCACCGCAGCCATCTCGCCGGGTTCTAGCGGCGGCGGGCTGTTCGACGAGCACGGCGCATTGGTCGGGTTGACCACGTTCTATCTCGCCGAGGGACAGAATCTCAATTTCGCCGTTCCAGTCGAATGGGTGCAGGAATTACCCAAGCGTAGCGTCAAGACCGCGCCTAAAGTGCAAACTGAAACACAGTGGCTGAACAAAGCTGTCGAACTGGAAAGCCGCGAGGATTGGCCAGCGCTGATTAAGCACTGCCTTGGTTGGACACAAGCGCAACCCGGTAGTGCCGAGGCGTGGTACAACCTGGGCAACGCCTATGGAAAAGCTGTGCAGTCCGCTAAGGCCATCGAAGCCTACCAGCAGGCCCTGCGCATCAATCCGAAATATGCCGAGGCGTGGAACAACCTGGGCGTCGCCTATGGAAAAGCTGGGCAGTCCGCCAAGGCCATCGAAGCCTACCAGCAGGCCCTGCGCATCAATCCGGAAGATGCCGAGGCGTGGAACAACCTGGGCAACGCCTATGGAAAAGCTGGGCAGTCCGCCAAGGCCATCGAAGCCTACCAGCAGGCCCTGCGCAACAATCCGGAACTTGCCGAGGCGTGGTACAACCTGGGCAACGCCTATGGAAAAGCTGTGCAGTCTGCCAAGGCCATCGAAGCCTTCCAGCAGGCCCTGCGCATCAATCCGGAACTTGCTGAGGCGTGGTACAACCTGGGCATCGCCTATGGAAAAGCTGGACAGTCCGCCAAGGCCATCGAAGCCTTCCAGCAGGCCCTGCGCATCAATCCGGAAGATGCCGAGGCGTGGAACAACCTGGGCAACACCTATGTAAAAGCTGGACAGTCCGCCAAGGCCATCGGAGCCTTCCAGCAGGCCCTGCGCATCAATCCGGAAGATGCCGATGCGTGGAACAACCTAGGCATCGCCTATGCACTGTCAGGTCAGCGCGACAAAGTGCTGGAGGTTTATAAGCGTCTTAAGTCTCTGGATTCTTCTCTTGCGGAAAGATTTTTCAAGGTCGTGGTGATGTCTTAAGGTGTCTTTAATCTGATTGTCATCTTGAATGAAGTAATACTAATGACCAAGCGTTATCTCGTCGTCGACCAAAATGTTCTGCGAAAACTCAGAGCGAAAACTCAGAGCGAAAACTCAGAGCGAAAACTCAGAGCGAAAACTCAGAGCGAAAACTCAGAGCGAAAACTCAGAGCGAAAACTCAGAGCGAAAACTCAGAGCGAAAACTCAGAGGGTCAGGTCTAGCAAAATAGCATTTTCAATATTTTTCAGCCTGAATGCTACGATGGTAGACCTGACCCCGATGTCACGCACAATGCTGCTGAGGCGATTGTGATTCGGCTCAAGGAACAAATGGGGTCGAGCCAAATCGATTTTGTATGACAGTAACTTGTATGCATGATTGCTAGACCTGACCCCGATGTCATGGTTATTGTAGGAATTTGAGTAGATCACCTTGCCTTACCCTTCCTTCCCAGTATTCGAATAGCGCGCCTGTGATCTCCAAGAATGGAACGCTACGCCGCGTGGACTCTACAAAAAACAATAGAGGTTCATAATAAGCTATTGTTGAGAGAGCCACATAGTGCCCTTTAATCCATTGCCCGAATCCACTGAATTCGAGTTGGATATAGATATCTTTCAGATCATTCCTATCCATATCGTATTTAGATAGCACCTTAGCAACGCCTTCATCATTTATACAAAGGTCGAGAAACTCTTCCAAGGCTTCCTCTTTCTCGTCTCTCCCGCTTTTAAGGCTAACCATGAAATTGGATGTAATATCATCTAGGGTTTGATCCGGAGGTGAAATTTTGAGCTGGAGCTTTCTCAGCTTCTTCGATTTCTTATACGATCCCGCCAATCCTGAAAAGAATCCCATTTGTTGTTCCTTGAATGGCTTAACGAATGAAAGGGACTTCACCGTCCCGAGGCTGCGGCGGAAGCCGCAAGCAGCGAAAGCTGCGATGATAAAAACCATTAGGGGTCAGGTCTGGCAAAATATCATTCATCGATAATTTTCAGTCAGAATGCAACATCGCTAGAACTGGCCCTGTTACTTCCATGTTTCACCATCCCGAAACCTCTAGTAATGGGTCACACTGATTCGGGGAGTTTCATATAAGCATTGCAGCATTTGCATCGTAATGCAATCTCTCCAACTGAATCAGTATCCATATCCTGCTATCATCACAAGCATCTCAAGGGCGGCTGTAGCAGCCCGCTCGACCGACGTTGAACCCCATTTTCAGGAACTGTTTATGACCGAACCGATGAAGATTGCCAAGAGCCGCGATTTTCTTTACCTGTTGCCGCGTATGGCGAACCGGCATGGCTTGATTGCCGGTGCGACCGGCACTGGCAAGACCGTCACGCTACAGGCGCTGGCGGAGCAATTTTCGCGTATTGGTGTGCCGGTGTTCATGGCGGATGTGAAGGGTGATCTTTCCGGCATGAGCCGTGCCGGTGGTGGCAACAAGAAAGTCGAAGAGCGGATTGCCCAGCTTGGTGTGGAGGATTTTACGCTCGATGCCTGTCCGGTCATGTTCTGGGATGTGTTCGGCAGCAAAGGGCATCCGATGCGGGCAACGGTTGAGGAGCTGGGGCCGTTGCTGCTGGCGCGCATGCTTGGCCTTAACGAAGTGCAGTCCGGCGTGCTGACGGCAGTGTTCAAGATTGCCGACGATAACGGTTGGTTGTTGCTTGATCTGAAGGATTTGCGCGCAATCATGCAGCATGCCGCAGAGAATGCCACGCAATATCGCATTGAATACGGCAACATTTCACTGGCCAGCGTGGGGGCGGTGCAGCGTGCCTTGCTGCAACTGGAGCACGAGGGTGCAGACCAGCTGTTTGGCGAACCGGCCTTGAATCTGGACGACATGATGCAGACGGACAGCAAAGGCCATGGGTTTATCAATATCCTGGCGGCTGACAAGCTTTACAACTCGCCGCGCGTCTATGCCTCGTTGTTATTGTGGATACTGTCCGAGCTGTTTGAACAACTGCCGGAAGTAGGTGATCTGGACAAACCCAAACTGGTGTTCTTCTTCGATGAGGCGCACCTGCTGTTCAATGATGCGCCAAAATCCCTGATGGACAAGATCGAGCAGGTCGTGCGCCTGATCCGCTCCAAGGGCGTCGGCGTCTATTTCGTCAGCCAGAATCCGCTGGATATTCCGGACGTGGTGCTGGGCCAGCTCGGTAATCGCGTTCAGCACGCCTTGCGCGCATTCACGCCGCGCGACCAGAAAGCGGTCAAATCGGCAGCCGAGACTTTCAGGCCTAATCCGGAAGTCGACGTGGTCAGCGCGATCACTGAACTAGGGGTGGGCGAGGCGCTGGTTTCGTTTCTGGATGAAAAGGGCAGGCCGCTGCCGGTCGAACGTGCGCTGATCATTCCGCCGGGCAGCAGGATAGGCATGGCAACAGATGAAGAGCGCAGCCAGACGATACGAACTTCCCTGATTCGCGGTTATTACGAGAAGTCGCTGGATCGCGAGTCGGCCTATGAAATACTGAAGGCGCGCGCTGCGGCTTCTGCGGCAGAGGCCGCAGCCGAAGATGCAGCCGAGGCGGAATCCGCACCCAAACGTCCGGCCGGCCGTCCACGCGATACGTTGATGGAAACCGTGGCCAAAACCGCAGCCCGTACCGCCGGTTCAGAGCTGGGCAGAAGACTGATACGCGGTGTGCTCGGTTCGTTGCTGGGTGGAAAAAAGTAGCGGAGTTTCTATGGCAACACCCAGAAAAAACAGGCTTGAGCCGGCAGAAATCGCGCGCGAAACAATCAAACGCATGGCGATGCAACGCATTGCCCCAACTCCAGACAATTACAAGCGCATTTATAACGAGATTGCTGAACTGCCAACGATGGAGCCGCTTGAGGACGCACTGAATCGCGCACTCAAGGAGCTGCCACGTCAGACTACCGAGAGCAGCAAGTGGATAGGCGCGTGGGAAAAACTGCTCGCCAGCCGTAATTGGAAGGCTTTGCCGGCCATGCTTGGCGTTGAGATGCAGGAGAAAGTGGCGCAAGCCAGGCAATGGCCCGATGCAATTCGGGAGCTGTTGCGTGCATGGGATGCAAAACAGCCCAGCCTGACCCCGCAACGAAAAAAGGAAACATTGGAACGCGTGCTGATTAATTTTGGCAGTGACCCTCAGTTGCCGGAGAAACTGCAAGCCATGGCCAAAAGCTGGTCCGGTTATGCAGGTAGCAGCTCGGAGTTGATCGATGTTGGCGGCGTAGCAGAAGACAAGGCCGAGATCACGGTGCCCAGTGAGCTGAACAACCCGCCTGTGCTATCAAGCCCGCGATTGGTTGCCTTGCAGGAAAATATTAATACTTTGCAAGTGATGCTCAGGCAATCATTGAGAAATGGCTTGATCCCGAGACTTGAAGGTTACCCCGAGCTACAACAGGAGGCTGGCGAGATATTCGCCTTGTCGGACAAGGCAGTCAGGAACGAGGACTGGCAATTACTGGCGCGACAACTCAAAACCTTGATCAGCAGGGTTGAACTGATCGGTATTGAAGAGCAGGAGATCAAACACGACCTGCTGGCATTGCTTAAATTGCTGGTCGACAACATAGGCGAACTGGTTTCCGATGACCAGTGGCTGCGTGGCCAGATTGCAGTGGTGCAGACCATTATCTCCAGCCCGCTTGAGAAAGCGCTGATCAAGGATGCGGAGAAAAGCCTGAAAGAGGTGATCTTCAAGCAGGGTATCTTGAAACATAGCCTGACCGAAGCAAAGCATAATTTCAAACAGATGGTCGCGACTTTTATTGAGCGTCTGGGGACAATATCCGACTCGACAGGTTCTTATCACAGTAAAGTCGAAGCCTACAACCAGAAGCTTTCGAGCACCGACGACATCATCCAGATTGGTGCGTTGGTCGAGAGCCTGATGCAGGATACCAATGAAATGCAGACCAACCTTTTACGTTCGCAAGAGATAATGGTCGAGCAACGTAACAAGGTGGAAGCTACCGAGGAGCGCATCAGGCGCCTGGAGCTGGAGCTCACAGAACTGAGTGAGAAAATACGTATCGACCAGTTGACCGGGATATTCAACCGGCGTGGACTGGAAGAAGCGTTTACGCAAGAAATCGCACGTGCACAGCGAGGCGAAACGGACTTGAGTGTTGTTCTGCTGGATATCGATAATTTCAAGCGCTTGAATGACACTTATGGTCATGATGTTGGTGATACTGCATTGCAGCATCTGGCTAATACCGTCAAGGAGACCGTACGCCCGATTGACGTCGTGGCACGTTTCGGTGGCGAGGAGTTCGTGATTTTGTTACCGAACACCAAAGTCAAAGAGGCGGTTGGTCTGGTTACGAGATTGCAACGGGAGCTGACAAAAAGAATCTTCCTGCATAACAATGAGCGCCTGTTGATTACCTTCAGCGCAGGGATATCCCTGTTCAAGATGAATGAAGATCAGGAGGCTGTGCTGCATCGAGCAGATCAAGCCATGTATCTGGCAAAATCCACTGGTAAAAATCGCGTGTTGACTGAAGATGACCTGTTGCGCGCCAGAAAAAACCTGCAAAGTTCGATTTAAGCCGTATGCAAACTATTCAGCAATCGGGTCTGGCAGAACAGACCATCAATAAATCGCGGTTTGTTGCGTTCGCCGCCCAATGTGCAAACGAGAGAGAAGTGGTGCAGATGCTGAGAAAACTTGCATCCGAGCATCCGCATGCACACCATCTGGCATTTGCCTACCAGCTGAAAACGCCGGATGGCCTGGTGCAGCGCATGAATGATGCCGGTGAACCCTCCGGGACCGCTGGCCGGCCGATATTGCAGCACATTGAAGGACAGCAGTTGCTGAATGTCTGCGTCGGCGTGATCCGCTATTACGGCGGCATCAATCTGGGTACCGGCGGCCTGGCGCGGGCTTATGGCGGCACGGCCAAGCTGGCGCTGGATGCGGCAAGGCGCGTGCCTTTTGTCGAGATGGGTGAAATTCGGCTGGAGATGGATTACGCCAGTTTCGACAGTTTCAGCCGCGATTTGGAGAAACTCAACGGCAGGATTCTGGACAAGCAGTTCGATGCGAATGTCAGGGTGCTGGCCTCGGTGCCTGTAAAGGATGTCGAAGCATTACAGGGTAAGTATCGGCCTCGCAAGGCTGGCTAAAACCTAAGGAAACGCTGATTAAATGAGCGAGCGGGATGAAGTGCAACCGCAAGGGTCGTGTCCGTCAAGACGGCTGCCAAGACCGTGAAGGTCTTCACCGTTAATATGGCTGCTAAAGCAGCTCATCTTAACGCGAAGGCAGCTCGGCTTGACGCCACAGCCGCAAGGGTCGTGTCCGTGGAATATATGCGCTGAAGCGCATTATTCACACGCCAAAGGCGCACGGAACGCAGTAGCCGAGATAGTATGCGTTATACAGCGAGGTTGCGACAACGAAGTTGCGGTGCAGACTAACCTTCAGGTTATGTCGGAACCAAAAAACCGCGCAACGCAGCAATCCACCCGCGCAGCCATTTAATCAGCGTTTCCTTAACCTTCTGCATCAGTGCGCTTGTTCTTGGCTTTGAACTTCGCCCCGACATGCACCTGATGGCGTTTTTGCGCCAGCTCAATCTGCTTCTGGCGTTCCGCCAGTGCACGTTTCTTCTCCTCGCTGACCTTGCCGTGGCAATGCGGACAGCTGATGCCCTGTTCGAACAGCGGAGATTGTCTTTCCTCTGCGCTGAGCGGATGGCGGCAGGCGCGGCAGAACTCGTAGTTGCCGGGCTTCAAGCCATGGCCGACGGATACCCGCTCGTCGAAGACGAAGCATTCGCCTTGCCACATGGACTGTTCTTCCGGCACGGTTTCCAGGTATTTGAGAATGCCGCCCTGCAGGTGGTAAACCTCGTCGTAGCCCACGCTGCGCATGTAGGCGGTGGATTTCTCGCAACGTATGCCGCCGGTGCAGAACATGGCGACCTTGGGCTTGGCCTTGAGGTTGTCTTGCTGCTCGACCCAGGCCGGTAATTCGGAAAAACTCCGGGTTTTCGGATTGACGGCGCCCTTGAAGGTGCCGATGCCGACTTCGTAATCATTGCGGGTGTCGATCAGGATGACGTCCGGATCGCTGATCAGCGTGTTCCAGTCTTCCGGTTTGACATAGGTGCCTGCCATTTCGCTGGGTTTTACTTCCGGTACGCCGAGCGTGACGATTTCCTTTTTCAGCCTGACCTTGAGCCGGTAGAAAGGCTTTTTATTCGACCAGGATTCCTTGTGTTCCAGATCTGCCAGCCTGCCCTTGAAAATATCGGCAGTGTGCAGGAAAGCCAGCACAGCGCGGATATCCTCTTCCAGGCCGGCGATGGTGCCGTTGATGCCTTCTTCCGCCAGCAACAGGGTGCCGGTGATGTCATGGGATTCGCAGAATGCCAGCAGCGGCTCTCTCAAATCCTTGTAATCGGGCAGGGAGACGAACTTGTAGAGTGCGGCGGTCAGATAACGGGGCATATTGAGTCGGCAGCAAAGATCTGCACTGATAGTGGTATGGGTTGTTGAAGCAGCAATGGTCTGTTATCGATCGTCGAGCTTGATATCTGCTTCCCAGGCATTGCCGTAGACTTTTCCATTACGCGACATGATCAGCATCTGGTACATGCAGGTCAGCCACATGAAGGCTGAAGCAGCGCTGTAGCCAAAGCCGCCGATAATGGTGAACCAGGCAAACGCCGGATGCCACTTGGTCAACCACCAGGAAAAGACGTCGAGGATCAGGAAGGCGAAGGGCAGGGCGATCGTGATCTCTTTCAGCCAGCGGGGTACGTTGACGGCCAGGCTGAATATCAGTGCCATGAAAAAGAAGATGAAACTGATGCCGAACAGGTGAATGTGCGAAACGCGCGTCAGGTTCTGGATGCTGGCGCCTTCGTCGATGACGGCGGCCTTTTGCACATCTTCATATTGTGTGAAGTCCGGAATGCCGGGAATTGCACTGTGACACTTGATGCAGTGCTGCGCAAAGACCTCGCGGAAGCGCGGCTCCCATTCGGATTCCGGCGCACCGTTGCGCGCCCATTTGATAATCTCAGTTCGCACCTCTTGTGGTGCCTTGTCCTGCATGGAGCCGTTCAGCTTGGTTTCCAGCGTGGTGCCGTTACGGTTGCCGTAATAGCTGTAAACCACATCGTCCAGCGACAGGCCGACTTCGCCGTCGGCCATGCCGTGCGTCATCATGATTTGCAGGCCGGCCATACAGAGGCCGAGGCCGATGACCAGCAGGTAGCCGATGAACAGCACCTTCAAGGTCAGTGGCAGGTTGGGCAGGTTGAGCCAGTTCGGTCCGTTGCGATCAAACTTCATGAAGGTTAGTACTTTCCGTCAAAATGAAAAAAAACCGCAGCTTGTCAGACAGTGACTGTACTGTGATAGCCGAGATCGGTCGGAAGATTGCCACCTTTCTTCAGCCTGACAGCACAGTATTTCACTTCAGCGATCTTGGCGAATGGGTCCAATGCCGGATTGGTCAGCAAGTTGGCAGCCGCTTCGTAGTAACAGAAGGCGATGAAGACCGAACCCTGCGGAATGCCGTCGTCAGCACGCGCGATCAGCGCGATCTCGCCACGGCGCGATTCCACGGTCAGGATGTCGCCGGCTTTCGCGCCAACAGCTTCCAGATCCAGCGGGTGGATGCTGATGGTCGGTGCCGGCTCAATTGCGTCCAGTACGCTGCTGCGTCGCGTCATGCTGCCGGTATGCCAGTGTTCCAGCATGCGGCCGGTGATCAACACCATCGGGTATTCGCTATCCGGACGCTCGGCGGCATGGATGATATCTGCCGGCACCAGTTTTGCACGGCCATTGGGGCGCGGGAATTGGTCCTCGAAGATGACTTCCTGGCCTGGATCGCCTTCCTGTTCGCAAGGGTAGGTAACGCCGCCTTCGTTTTCCAGGCGTTGCCAGGTGATACCGGCAATGCTCGGCATGGCCTGACGCATCTCGTTGAACACGTCCTCGGGGCTGGCGTAATTCCAGGGCAGGCCCAGGCGTTTGCCCAGTTCCTGGATAATCCACAGATCCTGGCGCGCCTCACCAGGAGGTGTCAGTGCCGGACGGCCGATCTGTACCAGGCGGTCGGTATTGGTGAAGGTGCCGAGTTTTTCCGCATGTGTGCTGGCTGGCAGAATGACGTCGGCCAAGTAAGCGGTCTCGGTCATGAAGATGTCCTGCACCACCAGATGTTCGAGCGCGGCAAGGCCGGCGCGTGCATGGTTGGCGTCAGGATCGGACATCGCCGGATTCTCACCCTCAATGAACATGCCGTTGATCTTGCCTTCGCAAGCGGCATCGATGATCTCGACTACGGTCAGGCCGGGTTTGCTGTCCAGTTCGGTTTTCCATAAGGCTTCGAACTTGGCATGGGCTTGCGGATTGTCGACGCGGACATAGTCCGGAAAACTCATCGGAATAAGGCCGACGTCGGATGCGCCCTGGACGTTGTTCTGACCACGCAATGGATGCAGGCCGGTGCCGCGACGGCCGACCTGGCCGGTGACCATGGACAGCGCGATCAGGCAGCGTGCGTTGTCGGTGCCGTGCACGTGTTGCGAGACACCCATGCCCCAGAGGATGATTGAGCCTTTGGAGGTCGCATAGAGTCTGGCAACCTGACGCAGGGTTTCTGCGTCGATACCGCAGATCGGTGCCATTAATTCCGGTGTGTAACCCTGGACGTTGGCCTTCAGTGCCTCATAGTTCTCGGTGCGGTTGCGGATGAATTCTTCGTCTGCCAAGCCTTCGGTGATGATGACGTTGAGCATGGCATTCAGCATGGCGACGTCGGTGTCCGGCTTGAAGGCCAGGTGATGTGTGGCAAGGCGCGCCAGTTCGGTGCGGCGCGGATCCATCAGCACCAGCTTGGCGCCTTTCTTCACGGCATTCTTGATGAAAGTCGCTGCGACCGGGTGATTGACGATGGGGTTGGCGCCAATGACAACAATCACTTCCGCGTACTGTACGTCCGCGACCGGGTTGGATACCGCACCGGAACCGACGCCTTCAAGCAGTGCGACGACGGAGGAGGCATGACAGAGGCGGGTGCAGTGGTCGACATTATTGGTGCCGAAGCCGGTACGTACCAGTTTCTGGAACAGATAGGCTTCCTCATTGCTGCCCTTGGCCGAACCGAAGCCGGCCAGCGCATATTTGCCTTTTTCCCTGATGATCTTTTTGAAGCCGTTGGCAGCGAAATCCAGCGCTTCGTCCCAGCTCGCTTCACGGAATGTGGCAAACGGATTGGCCGGATCGATGGTAAAGTTGGCCGACTTCGGTGCATCTGCCCTGCGAATCAGCGGCTTGGTCAGACGATGCTGGTGTTTCGGGTAATCGAAACCATAGCGGCCCTTGACGCAGAGGCGGCCGCGGTTGGCCGGGCCGTCCTTGCCGGTAACCTGGATGATGCGGTTGTCCTTGACGTGGTAGGTGAGCTGACAACCGACACCGCAATATGGGCAGACTGAATCCACGGTTTTATCGGGTACCACCATGGCAGCGTTCTTTGCCGGTGCCAGCGCACCGGTCGGGCAAGCCTGCACGCATTCGCCACAGGTGACGCAGGTAGAGTCGCCCATCGGGTCGTCCATATCAAAGACGATTTCTGAATGTGCGCCACGGAAGGCGTAGCCGATGACGTCATTGACCTGTTCTTCGCGGCAGGCGCGTACGCAACGCGTGCACTGGATGCAGGCGTCGAGGTTGACGGCAATGGCCGGATTGGAGAGGTCAGCATCCGGTGACATGCGCGGTTCGAAACGCGGGTTGGTGACTCCCATCTTCTCAGCCCAGTAGGTCAGTTCATTATCCGGCTTGTAATCCTGTTTGCCTTGCGCGCTAGGCATGTCGGATAGCAATAGTTCCAGCACCATTTTCTGCGAAGCGACAGCGCGTTCGCTGTTGCTGGTGACTTCCATGTCGGCCTTGGGAGCGCGGCAGCAGGAGGGTGCCAGCACCCGTTCACCCTTGATCTCGACCATGCATGAACGGCAGTTGCCATCCGGCCGCAAACCCTCGGTGTAGCACAGGTGAGGAATCTCAACGCCGTGGCGTTGGGCGGCCTGGATGATGGTCTCACCTTCGAAGGCTTCGACAGATTCGCCGTTCAGGTTGAAGGCGATGGTTTTTGGCAGGTTGCTGGGTGCGTTCATGATTCGATTTCCTACTTGGCTGTTGTGCCGGACAATTCATCAGGGAAGTACTTGATGACACTGCGGATCGGATTTGGTGCGGCCTGACCCAGACCGCAGATCGAGGCGTCCATCATGGCGCTGGAAAGTTCTTCCAGCAGCGGCTGGTCCCACTGTGCTTTTTCCATCAGCTTGACGGCCTTGGACGTACCGGCACGGCAGGGCGTACATTGCCCGCAGGACTCGTCCTCAAAGAACTTGATGGCATTCAGTGCCAGATCGCGTGCCTTGTCATGTTGCGAGAAGACGACTACAGCGGCAGAGCCGATGAAGCAGCCATATTCATTCAGGGTGTCAAAATCGAGCGGGATATCGCCCATGCTGGCCGGCAAGATGCCGCCGGAAGCGCCACCCGGAAAATAACCATAGAACTCGTGGCCATCCAGCATGCCGCCGCAGTATTCGGCTATCAGTTCGCGGATGGTGATGCCGGCTGGGGCGAGGTGCACGCCCGGTTTCTTCACGCGGCCGCTGACCGAGAAGGAGCGCAGGCCCTTGCGTTCGTGACGGCCATAGGAGGTAAACCACTGCGGGCCTTTTTCCACAAGGTCGCGCACCCAGTAGACCGATTCCATGTTGTGTTCCAGCGTCGGCCGGCCAAACAAGCCGATTTCTGCCAGGAAAGGTGGGCGCAGGCGTGGCATGCCGCGTTTGCCTTCAATGGATTCGACCATGGCCGATTCCTCACCGCAGATATAGGCACCGGCGCCGCGCCGCAACTCGATTTCCGGCATGGCAGCCGGTGGGTTGGCCTTCAGTTTGGCCAGTTCGCTTTCCAGTATCTGGCGGCAACCGGCATATTCATCACGCAGGTATATCCATATCTTGCTGATGCCGACCACCCAGGCCGCGACCAGCATGCCTTCAAGGAAGCGGTGCGGGTCGAGTTCAAGATAATGTCTGTCCTTGAAGGTGCCGGGCTCGCCTTCGTCGATATTGACGGCCATGTAGCGCGGGGCTTCGTAGCCGGCGACGATACGCCATTTGCGGCCGACCGGGAAACCGGCGCCGCCGAGGCCACGCAGGCCGGAGTCTTCCATGATGCCCATGATGTATTCGGGCGTGTGCTTGTCGGCGACGCAGTCCTGATAGAGCTTGTAGCCACCATCGGCCTTGTATCGATCAAAGGAGATGTAATTGCTGACTGGCGCCATGGTCGCCTTGGCTTCGACCTTGTCCAGCACAGCAGGTACGTCGGCATGATCTACCGGATTCTGGCCGACCACGGCGACCGGTGCATGCTGGCAACGGCCGACGCAAGGTACAGGTTGTACGCGAACACCGTCGCCCAGGCTGTCTTTCAGCTTGGTAATCAGGTCATGGGCACCGAACATGTCGCAGGTCACGGATTCGCAGACGCGCACGGTTAGTGCCGGTGGTGGTATCTGGCCTTCCTTGACGACATCGAAATGATGATAGAAGGTCGCGACTTCATAGGCTTCGGTCTGTGACAACTTCATCTCGGCTGCCAGCGCAGCCAGGTGACGTGATGAAATGTGGCCGTATTTGTCCTGAATCTTGTGCAGGTGCTCGATCAGCATGTCGGATGCACGCGAAGCATCGCCGAGCAGGGCGGTAATTTCCTCGCGCGCGGCTGGGTCTACCATGCGGCCTTTGGGTTTGCCCTGTCTTTTTCTCAGACGGGACTGGTCTATCACTGCGGTAGGTGCTTCAACTTGCGACATGTGAACACTGCCTCTTTAAATAATACGTTGTCAGGTTGATGATGGATTTACTGCAAAATCAGTATTTCGCCTTTGCCGTCATTGGTGATGTCGCCGGCGTAACGCTGCACGCGATTCTTGTCTATTTTAGCGAATTTGCTCGGTAATTCGCCAAAAGACTTGAACATCAGGCTCAGGAAAGGCAGCGTGTGCGCGCCGCAATCCTGCAGGGTGGCATGCATGGCCGGTTTGCTGGTCAGCAGCAGGGTGCCGCGACGCATGCCGTAGCCTACGTATTCGCCGACCGTGCCGAGTACGCCGATGGTGCCGGCCAGCATGCGTGAAGCGCAATAGCTACCGACATTGCCTTCTATCAGCAGGGTGCCGCGGCGCATCTGGTCACCGGCGCGATCACCGGCATTGCCGGTGACAATGACGGTGCCACCTTTCATGCCCTTGCGGTCACCGACAATGGCGGCAGCCAGAAAGTCGCCGGCATTGCCGTGGATGTGCAGCAGGCCGCCGGACATGCCGCTGGCCGCGTAGATATCTACATTGCCATGCACTGTCAGTTTGCCATTGCGCATCTGAAAACCGAGATAGGAACCGGCATCGCCGTTGATGGTGATCGTGCCGGATTTCATCTGGCTGCCGATGTAATCCAGTTTGTCGTTACCGTTGGCAAAGACGATATTGGCGGTATCATCGCCGCTCAGCTCGAAGGCCTCATCGGCCCGTAATTGTTTCCTGCCGTAAGGCAGCAGGATGGCGGCGATATCCGCTTTGGATTTTTCTGCGAGCTGGTCCGGTGTCAGGGCAGACAGATCAAGACGTTGCTGCAGCGCTGTTTTGAGGGTAAAGGTCAGAGCGCTCATGCTTGTACTTCCGCTGTCAGGTCATTCAGGGTCGGGTCGGCCATGATGTCGCGCAGATGGAACTGGAACTGTCCCAGCTTGCCGCCATAATTGCCGGCCGAAATTCGTTTGATACCGTTTTTCGCGCCCAGTTCGCAGGCAGCAGCGATGCCAACGCGGGTCGCCTTGCGGATATCGAGATCGGTGAGGCCGTCGATGACGATTTCCATCACCGATTCGATATCGGGTGACAGTTCAGTCTTGGTCAGACCTTTCAGTGTCGGGCAGAAGGCATCGTTGGTCGAGGCGAACATGGCTTTGTACTTGGAACCGACCTTGGAGCCGGAACGCACAACGCCGCCGGGGAAAGGCATGATGACGTTGGGTATCTTTTTCATGGCTTCGATTGCCGCTTCGCAGGCTGCCAGCGCCTGCGGCTGTGATTCGGCAAGCACGAGGAAATTGCCGCCGCCGACTGCGCGCACCATGCCGGTGGTTTCCTCGGTGATGAATTCGCCGTCCATTACCGGCACGCGCCAGTAGCGTTTGCCGCCAAACTGCTTGGAAATCTGGAAGCCATCGCCGAAAAAGCGCAGGTTCTTGCCGAGGCTGATCGGCGTTACTTCTTCCTTGCTGCCTTCGATGCCGGAGAATGCAGCAGCCGTCGGGCAGGTCAGGATGCACTGGCCCATACGGGTCTCCAGTTGCTTCATCAGCACGGCGCTACCCATGGCAAACATGAGGATGGCCACGCCCGGACGGCCGTCCGGGGTCTGGTCCGGTGTCAGTTCCTTCTCGATGCCGGCTTCGACACCGCAACCGATGACGGAAGTGGCGAAGCCGGTCATGGCGTTGGCGGCGTTGTAAGCCCATTTCAGGTTCTGCGCGGTGATGATGACGCGCGTGCCGCGCATGTTGAATGCTTCGGCAAAGGTATCGTCGATTTGTACGCCGTTAATTATCATTGCGCAGCCTTATGATAAAAATTGTAGAGCATCATTGCGAAGCCTTATGATGAAAGTCAAAGAGCATCATTGCGTAGCCTTATAATTTGTGTCGATAAGCATTATTCGGATTTCTCCCGTCGACCTTCACAGGCCTGGACAATAACCTTGCCGCGGCCGCCTTCGGCGATCTCGTCGTCGCGCACCTTGAAATTCTCCATATTGACGGTGTGATAGCGGTCGAAATATTTTTTCAGGTCTTTTTCTATGCCACGGTCGAACTCCGGCTTGACCGTGTGCGTGCCGCCCCAAGTCACCTTGACCACCTGGCCGTTGCGGACCACCAGTTCGCCGTCCTTGAACACGTAGTCCGGCTTGGCGAACATGGCTTCGCGGTCCGGCTGGTCGGTATAGACAGTAATGTCGGCACCGGCGCCTACCCCCAGATGACCGCGATCTTGCAAGCCCACCAGTTTTGCTGCGCCGGCGCGGGTCATGATGGCGATTTCGTAGAGGCTGTATTCGCGGTCGATTGAAGTCAGCGTGCTCATGGCTTGCGCATCGAGGTTGAGCTTGGCGAACGTGTCGTTGCGGAAGCTCTTGTCCATCAGCAGGCGGATCAGGTGCGGGTAGCTGGTGAAAGGTGCGCCGTTGGGGTGGTCGGTGGTGAGGAAGATACGCCAGGGGTCATCCGTCAGCAGGAATATCTCAAGACCGATGGCCCATTGCAATGCATTGACGAAGTTCTGGTCCTTGTATTTGAACGGCACCACGCCGCAGCCTGCATCGCATTCGATATCCATGATGACGGATTTTTTCGGGCTGCCATGACCGGCATTGGCGAATTGGCGCATGTTGTCGCCGGAGGCGGTCACGGTCTGACCGAACAGGATCTGGCCGACGTCGGCGGAAATGTTCTTGTGTTTGTTCAGCGCTTCGGCAATCGCCGCCGCGCCGGAGGAGAACTTGCGGTCGCCTTCGGTGCCGTAGCTGTGGAACTGGATGTGCGTGAGGTGCATGGGGTAGCCCTCGGAGGCGCCCATGGTCTTCAGCGTTGTTTCCATGTTGCCGGGCACGCCGAGGTTGTTGGCATGCACGTGCAGGGGATGAGGCACGCCCAGTTCGTGCACTGCGCGTGAAAGCGCTTTCAGCACATCGCGCGGTGAAACCTGATAGTGCGTGTTCAACTCGTCCAGATCCAGCGCGCGCTGGTTGAACTTGAAGGCATTGATGCCGCCCGGATTAACCACCTTGATGCCGATGGCCTGACTGGCGTGCATAGTCCAGGCAACGTAATCATTGATGGCGTTCTGGTCCTGTTTGGCGGTCAGCATACGCAGAAAGAAATCGTCGCTGCCGAGCATGGCGTAGCCACCTTTGTCGATAATGGGAGTGTCGCCCATTTCCAGGTGGGTCTGGCGTGCATTGACCGGCATCATCGCGGGTTCGAAACCTGCCGTGTAACCCATCTCGGCATAGCGGTAGCCGGTGGTCAGGGTCGACGGCGCGGCGTGGCCGCAGCCGGCGCGGCAATGCTCGGTGTGGGCGACGGGGTCGGCACGGTGGTCTTCCGGCAGCATCATGCGCGCGATGTTGACCTTGCCGCCGCCGATGTGCGTGTGCATGTCGATGGCGCCGGCCATGACGACCTTGCCGCGCAGGTCGTATTCCTGATCGATCTTCTCGCCGTTGTGCGGACGCTCGACGATGCGGCCGTCGCGGATATGGAGGTCCATGACCTTGCCGTCGATCTGATGCGCGGGATCGTAGACCTTGCCGCCTGTAAGTTTAATCAGCATGTTTCTTGATCCAGTTTTGTTGCGGCTTCGATTGCATCAATCACTTCTGCCAGGGATGGCAGGGGGCTTGTGCGCAATGCGGCCAGTGGGAGCGTGACTGAGCTGTCGATGCGGAACATGGTGCCCGCATGGTCGATACCGGGAGTGCCGACGGGGATGAAGACATCAGGTTCTTTTGTAAACTTCATGGCCACATGGCCGATGACGATAGTCGGCGCAGCACTTGCAGGCTGGGTCTTTTCCGGCTGGAAACTGCTGATCCAGAGCAGGGCGTCGGCCTCACCGTTGTCCAGCATGCGCGCAGCGTCGAATTGCCAGGGGTCGTATTCCGGGTAGCCACGCCGCAGGCTGTTGCGTACCGGATAGCCGCTGATCCATGTGCTGGTCTGGTTCACGCTGTAGTCGCCCTCGCTGCCACCGAGCGGCAAGCCGGATGATCGGGTCTTTTCGTTGAGCTTGATCACGGTTTCCGTGATGTTCTGTACGGTGAGTTCGGCATGCGGGAAATCGAATACGCTGCTGATCCAGGTCACTACGCTGTATTTCGCTGCATGCAGACGCTCTGCAAGTTTCGCGAGTTCAGCGACCGGGATGCCCGCAACGCTGTCAGCCTGCAGCTGTTTGCCGGCAACCAGCGCGCGCAAGGCGGCGGTGACTTCCGGCAACTGTTCGACGTCGCATTCCAGCACTGTGGGTTTGACTCCGGCCGGTGAAACGCCGTGCGAGGTATCCAGGCCACGTCCACCCAGATAGACGACTTCACGTTTGGAAGTATCCTGGTCGAACATGGTCTCGCTGTTCCAGATGGTGCGCTCGAAAAAACGCGGGTTGTAGCTGACGATGTCGGTGCCGATCACCAGCAACAGATCGACGCGGTTACGTACTTCGGTCAGCGTAGTCACCATCCATCCCGAGTTTTGCACTACCAGCGTGTTGCGCAGGCTGCTATAACTGTTCATGTGGTCCAGTGTGGCGCCGGTGCTGTCAGCCAGTTGCATGACTGCACGCATGCCTTGCACCTCTGTGCCCAGTCCGGCAATCAGCGGCTGGTTGGCTTTTTTGAGAATCTCAGCTGCCTTGGCAATCGCTTCTTGCAGTGTTGAGGATTTGCCAGCGATGCGTGGGCTGGTATCGGTCAGCGGACGCTGAAAGAACTGTAAGCTTTTGGCGCAGGCGTTCGGGCTGACTTCCAGCATGCCGGATGCATTCTGGCTCACGGTCAGGTCATCGCATAGTAACCCGCAGGCAGGACAGGCGACATGTTCGTGGGTCTTGCTGTTTATATCAGTCTGGCTTTTGCCCGAACTTTGCATTTAATTCTCTCTTACTTCAAAGCGTTTGAATTGTTACCAACTTGGCTACAGCTACTCTGTGCAAGTATTTGGCTCATGGATTATGCAAGCGATATGAAATGATGGTCAATGCGGAATAACACCATAAAAGCCCATCAATTCTAGCATTTGTCAGACATTGACTGAAGTGAGTTGAGCCTGTTGCAAGCGATTATTACAAGAATGGCGGAAAAAACAGCAGAATGGCAAGTTATCAAAGCGTTGTCTGCTGCGATACAATTGCAGTTTTTATTGATTCACATTTGAAGCAGCCGATCCTCTATATGTCTTTATCCGACCCCATTTTGCTAGAAGCCGTCCATGTGTCGACGACCGCAAGATTGCATATGGGTTTTTTTGATCTGAATGGCGGACTTGGCCGCCGTTTTGGCAGCATCGGCGTTTCGCTGGATCAGCCCAGCACGGTGTTGACAGCATGGCGCACGCCGGAGTTTTCGGCAGAGGGGCCGGGTGCGGCGCGAGCGGTGGCGGTGGCGGAAAAAATCGGCAGGGCGCTCAAATTGGATGGGGGCATGCATATGCAGTTGACGGAAGTCATCCCCGAACATTCCGGGCTTGGCTCCGGCACACAAATGTCACTGGCAGTGGGCTTGGCGCTTAACAAGCTTTACCAGCTCGGCCTGATTCTGCAGGATGTAGCGTTGCTGACAGAGCGCGGTGCACGTTCTGGCATAGGGCTGGGCACCTTTGCCGAAGGCGGAGTGGTCATTGATGGTGGCAGAGGTCCGCAGACGCTGGTGCCGCCGGTGATTGCGCGGGCGGACTTTCCTGAAGAATGGCGCATCATCCTGATTTTTGACCGGACTGATGTCGGGGTGCACGGTAGCGAAGAGACGGAGGCCTTCCGGACGCTGGGTGAGTTTCCTGCAGATATTGCTGCGGAGTTGTGCCGCAGGGTGCTGATGCAGGCTTTGCCGGCGCTGGCTGAACACGATCTCGAGACATTTGGCGCTGCGATACGTGAGCTGCAGGAGCGTACCGGTGATTATTTTGCACCGGTTCAAGGTGGTCGCTATGCCAGTGCACGCGTAAGCAAAGTGCTGGAGTGGCTCGATGAGCAAGGTTTGCCGTGCTTTGGGCAAAGTTCCTGGGGCCCGACTGGATTCGCTGTATTAGCCAGCCAGGAACAAGCGGATGAATGCCTCAAGGCATTGCAAGACAAGTACGCTGAAGAAAGACAAATTTCATTTTTGTTGTGCAAGGGGCGTAATCGCGGCGGCGTACTACGCAATGCCGTTTAGGCCGGCACGTTCAGTTTTAATAATTTGACTAGATAGGGTTATGTAAATGGATAAAAAAGTATCGATTCTGCATCTGATCACCGCAGCCAAGAATGCCAGCCCGTTCGACGTGAACATGGCTTACGACGCCGGTTTTGACAAGATTATGCCTTACACCAATGTCGAGCAGAAGGAAGTCATGGGGTTGGTGCAGGATGCGATCTTTTCGCGCAGCCCAAGCGGAGTGAAGCGAGAGAGCGTCTTTATCGGCGGTCGCGATATCGATGTGGCGATGGATATGCTGGCCGAGGCACGCAAATCCATGGTGCCGCCATTCGATGTGTCGGTGTTTGCCGACCCTTCCGGCGCATTCACCACTGCAGCCGGCATGATGGCCAAAGTTGAGCAGCATTTGAAAAGGCATTTCGGTGGTGATCTTGCCGGACGCAAGGTCAGTGTATTCGGCGCGACCGGCCCGGTGGGCGGTTGTGCTGCCGTAATCGCGGCCAAGTACGGCGCAGAGGTTGAGCTGGTCGCGCATCGCACCATGGACGCCGTGGAAGCCAAGGCGGCGTCATACAACAAGCGCTATGACGTCAATATCAAGTGTGTCGATGGCAGCAATGACGCCCTGAAAGTCGAAGTGCTGAAGAATACCGATGTCGCTCTTTGCTGTGCGGCAGCAGGCGTGCGTGTGATGACGATTGCGCAAATGGCGGAGTCCTTCCGCCTGAAAGTGGTGGCGGACGTTAATGCGGTGCCGCCGACGGGTGCGGAGGGTGTTGATGTAATGGCTGACGGTGTTGCTATTACAGGAACCCTGGCCTACGGTATCGGCGCGCTGGCAATCGGCAACGTCAAATACAAAACCCAGCATAATCTGCTGAAGCAGATGCTGGAGAGTGAGCAGAGGCAGTACCTGGACTTTCTCTCTGCTTTCGAGATGGCGCGCAGCAGCCTCTGATCTCTCTGATTCCAGTACAGTCGTCTGAAAAATAACAAGAAAATCGTTATAGCATCGGTGTCTGCCCGGCCTTTTGTGCAGGCTGCAGCCGCTGGCGGCTATGAGGTGATTGCGCTGGATGCTTTCGCTGACCGGGATACCGCGCAGCTTGCCAGTAGTCTGCATGCGCTGAAATACAGTGACGGTGCGTTTGATGCGGCTGGGCTGGAAGTCGCACTGAAAGAGATTGCACTGCAAGGACCGCTCGGTTTGGTCTATGGCAGCGGGTTCGAGACGCAACCGGCGCTGCTGGGACTGGCCGAGCAGTACATGCCGCTGATTGGCAACTCGGTGCGTGTTGTGCGCAACATGAAACGTGCCATCACGTTTTTCGCTTTGCTTGATGTGCTGAATATCCCACGCCCGCCGGTCGGTCTGCAGCAGATGCCGGATGAGGAACTGGCAACGGGTGCCTGGCTGACCAAAAGGAATGGCGGGTCTGGCGGCACGCATATCCGTCGTGCCAGTGCAGAAATTCCGCTGGAGCCCGGCAGCTATTACCAGCAGGAAATACAGGGGGTGCCGGTTTCCCTGCTGTTTGCTGCAGATGGCATGAATGTAAAGGAAGTCGGCTTTAATCAGCAATGGCTGGCACCAACCGCTTTGATGCCATATCGCTATGGCGGGGCGGTCAGTCGTGCCGAACTGCCGCAAGCGGTCAGGCAGCAGTTGCTGGCTGCAGCCCAGAAACTGACCAGCGCAGTGGGTTTGCGCGGCTTGAACAGCCTGGACGGCATCATGCAGGGCGAGCGCCTCTGGGTGCTGGAACTGAATCCGCGCCTGACTGCCACGTTTGATTTGTACCCGGTAGAGAGCGGCCAATTGTTTGAACTGCATATGCAGGCAGCGGCCGGCAGTCTGGCTAATTGGCCGCAATTGAGCGACAAGGCAAGGGCGCACTATATCGTCTATGCACCAGAAAATATCAGCTTGCCGGAAGGCTTCGACTGGCCGGCATGGACCGCCGATATCCCGCCAGCAGGTGCGCTGATCAAGGCGGGCGAGCCGGTCTGTACGGTGACGGCTGAGGCAGATAGCGCCGGGCAGGCGGTGACGCTGATGGCGGAAAGAGTAAAAGTGCTGGTCAAGGCGCTAATCTGAGCGATAAAAAGCTGAGCGATAGAAAACTGATCTGTAGAAACTAGATAAACAAGAGAATACGGAACGAGGAATAAATATGAGTGAACAACAAACCACGATCGACAGCAGCCGCTGGCCCAGCGTCAATCGACTGACCAACCCGCTGGTGCAATATCTGGTGGATAACGCCGATGTGTTACGCCTGGGCGTGGAAAAGCTGGATAACGGCTGCACCATCATCGATGCCGGCATCCGCCATGATGGCGGGCTGGAAGCCGGTCGCCTGATTGCCGAAATCTGCATGGGCGGTCTCGGTCACGTCAGCTTGCAGACTGCACAAACATTCCCGCACTGGCCCTGGATGCTGTCCGTGCATTCCTCCAACCCGGTGCTGTCCTGTCTCGGCAGCCAATATGCCGGCTGGAGTCTGGCGCATGAGAAGTTTTTCTCACTGGGTTCCGGTCCCGGCCGTGCGCTGGCCGGACGCGAAGAACTTTACAAGGAGCTCGGCTATCAGGACAAGGCGGACAAAGCCTGTCTGGTGCTCGAAAGCGACAAGGCGCCACCGGCCGAAGTGATCGAAAAGGTGTCGCGCGATACCGGTGTCAAGCCGGAAAACCTGACTTTTATCCTGACGCCGACCCGCAGTCTGGCCGGCACCGTGCAGATCGTCGCCCGCGTCCTGGAAGTGGCGATGCACAAGATTCACACGCTGCATTTCCCGCTGGATCACGTGGTCGATGGCATGGCCAGTGCACCGCTGCCGCCGCTTGCGCCGGATTTCCTCACCGGCATGGGGCGTACCAATGACGCCATTCTGTTCGGCGGCCATGCGCACATTTTCGTCAAGGGCTCGGATGAAGCTGCGGCCAAACTGGCGCAGGAACTGCCAAGCAGCGCTTCGCGCGACTATGGCCGTCCGTTTGCCGAAGTGTTCAAGGCCGTGAATATGGATTTCTACAAGATCGACCCCATGCTGTTCAGCCCGGCAGCTGTAATAGTTACCGCGCTGGAATCCGGCAAGAGCTTCACCGGCGGCAAGCTGGATGCGGCATTGCTGGATCAATCTTTCGGTTTCAATTCCTGATTATTGCTGTGCAGGCCGCCATCAGAATCCCGGTATTCACCGATGACCCCGGCTGGCACGGCAGGCGACTGAGCGAGGCTTTTGCCGCCCGAGGTCTGGAGGCGGTGTTCGTTTCACTGAAGGATTGCGCGCTGGATCTGTTGCCGGGCCATGCCGGCGTCGTCATTCCCGGTTTCGAGGAGGGGCTGCCGCCCGGTGTGTTCGTGCGCGGCGTGCCCGGCGGCACTGTGCAGCAAGTCATTGCCCGGCTCGATATCCTGCATGCGCTGAAGATGCTGGGTGTGCTGGTCTACAACGACGGTCGCGCCGTCGAGCGCACGGTGGACAAGGCCATGACCAGCTTTTTACTGCACCGCCAGCATATCTCCACACCATTGACCTGGGTCTGTGAATCCCGCCATCACGCCCAAAGCGTACTGTTACGCGAAACCATGGCCGGGCATGGGCTGGTCATGAAGCCGCTGTTCGGCTCGCAGGGCATGGGTGTGCGCAAATTGCAGCGCGGTGACGCCTTGCCGGTGCCGATGGAACAGCACGTGGAAGGGCTTTATTACCTGCAACGTTATGTCGATAGCGGGGAGGGCGCCTGGCACGATTACCGCGTATTCATCATTAACGGCCGGGCTGTGGCAGCGATGGCACGCCACGGCAGCAGCTGGGTCAACAACGTGGCGCTGGGTGCGCGTTGCGAGCCGATTGCTATTGACGGTGAGGTGGCTGAACTGGCGCTTGCTGCAGCAAGGGCGATGGACATCGATTATTGCGGCGTCGATGTCATTCGTGACGATCAGGGCAAACTGTATGTGCTTGAGGTTAACAGCATTCCGGCCTGGAAAGGTTTGCAGGCCGTCAGCGGTGTCGATATCGCACAGGCGCTGGCCGATGACTTCTGCGCCAAGCTGCCTGCATCGCTGCTCAGTCTGCAAAACGTTGTTGCATGACTGACATGCAAAACAAAGCACATGCGCTCGCAGCCAAATTCAAGGCAGCCTGTATCGCCGAGCTGGAAGCAGTAAAGCCCGGCAATGTCCACGCACTGGCGGACGGCCACGGCATGACCGTGCAGGATTTCCTGCACAGCGCCGAAGCCGCCGCCGGTGTCATCGCACAACCCGAACTCAGCATCGGTCAACGCATCCTGCAGGCGATTCAGGCCACACAAACTGCCGTCGGCTGCAATACCAACCTCGGCATCGTCCTGCTTTGTGCACCGCTGATACAGGCGGCACTTCAAGCCGATGGCAATATCACCAGGGAAGATGTGCAGCGAACGCTAGGTCAATTGAGCGTGCAGGATACCGAAGACACCTTTGCCGCCATCCGCCTCGCCAACCCTGCCGGTTTGGGGCATAGCGAACATCACGATGTCACCGCTCCCGCCAGCGTGACCCTGCTTGCCGCCATGCAGGAGGCGGTGGACAGGGACCTGATCGCGCGCCAGTATGCCAACGGTTTTCAGCAAGTGTTCGAGGCGGCGGCGTATTACCGCCAGTTGCTGACGCGCTGGGAACGCTCGGCCTGGGCGACCAGCGCGCTATATCTGTATTTCCTGACACATTTCCCGGATAGCCATATCGCCCGCAAATACGGTGTCAAACAGGCGGGGAATGTGCAAAGTGAAGCAGCCGCACACTGGAAGGAACTGGAGGTGCGCGACAACCCCAAGACCTATTTGCGGCCTTTGCTCGATTTTGACCGGGCATTGAAGGGGCAGGGCATCAACCCCGGCACCAGCGCCGACATGACGGTGGCAGTATTGTTGCTGAACAGTCTGCAAGTCACCGGTTAATGGCATTCGTATGCTAGAAAACTCGCGGAAGGTGTTCTGTAAAGTGTTTTGCGGATGAAAATTATTCGCCCGATATAAGGGAAATTTGCAGAAATGAGTTCAAACTGTCACGTTGTCGTAGTAATATCTCGTGTCTATGGATTTTCATCCTGTGAGCCAAAGGTTCACGGTTCGTAATACGAAATTCACACAATCTTGCTTTAATCAACTTAATGCGCACCTGAAGGAGGAGCTATATGGCTAACTTACTCGAACAATTAAAAAGCATGACCACCATCGTGGCTGATACCGGCGACGTTGAAGCGATCAAGAGTGTCAAGCCTGTTGACGCAACTACCAATCCATCCCTGTTGTTGAAGGCAAGTACATTGCCTCAGTATGCACATCTGATCGACGAATCAATTGCTTACGCAAAAGCCCAGGGCGGTAGCAAGGAGGCGCAAATCGAGAATGCTGCAGACAAATTGGCAGTGTTGATCGGTGTTGAAATCTCCAAGGTTGTTCCTGGCCGTATTTCTACTGAAGTTGATGCGCGTTTGTCTTTCAATATTGACAAGATGGTTGCCAAGGGCCGCAAGCTGATTCAACTGTATCAGGACGCAGGTGTAGGCAAGGATCGCGTGCTGATCAAGCTGGCTTCCACATGGGAAGGCATCAAGGCTGGTGAAATCCTGGAAAAGGAAGGCATCAACTGTAACCTGACATTGCTGTTCGGTTTTGGTCAGGCACGTGCCTGCGCAGAAGCAGGTGTATTCCTGATTTCTCCATTCGTTGGCCGTATTCTGGACTGGTACAAGGCCAAGAACCCAGGTACTGAATATACTCAGGAAACCGACCCGGGCGTGGTTTCCGTACGTAACATTTACTCTTACTACAAAGAACACGGTTACAAGACCGTGGTCATGGGCGCCTCTTTCCGCAACACTGGCGAGTTGATTGCTCTGGCTGGTTGTGATCGTCTGACGGTTTCCCCTAACCTGTTGCAGGACCTGGCAGCGACCGAAGGTACGCTGGCACGTGTTCTGACAGACAACGGTGCAAGCAAGACAGCGCCGGCAAAAATGACGGAAGAGGAATTCCGCTTTGAACTGAACCAAGATGCCATGGCAATTGAGAAGCTGTCAGAAGGCATCCGCGGTTTCGTGGCTGACCAGATCAAGCTGGAAACAGCACTGGCTGCAAAGCTGTAAGCAGTTCAGTTTTCAAGAAGTCTGACCTGATGCCATTCGTCAGTTTACGTTGACATCAGGTCGTCTCGCACTTTAAGATTGAAGTCCGGCTTTTTTCTTAAAAGTAGCAAAAATTCGTAACCTAATTGGAGGAAGTATCGTGGCATTAACACAAATGGCTTTAGATTCATTGGATTTTGACGCAACCGTTGCACTGGCTGAAAAGGTTGCCCCACACGTTGACATTCTGGAAATCGGTACTCCATGCATCAAGCACAACGGCATCAAGTTGCTGGAAACTCTGCGCGCCAAGTTCCCGAACAACAAGATCCTGGTTGACCTGAAGACCATGGACGCTGGTTTCTACGAAGCTGAGCCTTTCTACAAGGCCGGTGCTGACATCTGTACAGTTCTGGGTACTGCTGACCTGGGTACTATCAAGGGTGTGATCGACGTTGCCAACAAGTACGGTAAAGAAGCTCAAGTTGACTTGATCAACGTTACTGACAAAGCAGCTCGCACTCAAGAAGCTGTTAAGCTGGGCGCACACATCATCGGCGTTCACACTGGTCTGGACCAACAAGCTGCTGGCGGTACACCTTTCACCGACCTGGCACTGATCGCTGGCCTGAAGACTGGCGTTAAGATCTCTGTTGCTGGTGGCGTTAAGGCTTCCACAACCAAGCAAGTTAAAGACGCTGGCGCTGACATCATTGTTGCTGGCGCTGCCATCTACGGTGCTGCTGACCCAGCTGCTTCTGCTGCTGAAATCACTGCACTGGCACACTAAGCTAGTTAAAATCGAGCCCTCTAGAGGGCTCGATTTTTTTAGTTCTACCATTTAGCTAACAACATAATTTCCGTATTCGCGGCAATCCCATTACTAAAACTCGAGGTTAAAATGACTACCCATCGTCAACTTATCGTAAAAAAGATTTCAAGCGTTCTTGAAGCTACCGATAATTCTTATGATGAAAAACTAACGAACATGCTGGACAAGGCATCTCGTATTTTCATTACAGGTGCTGGTCGCTCAGGGTTGGTAGCAAGATTCTTCGCAATGCGTTTGATGCACGGCGGTTATGAAGTCTATATCGTTGGCGAGATCGTGACACCAAGCATCCGCGAAGGTGACTTGTTCATCGTTATCACCGGTTCCGGTGAAACCGAAACCATGATTGCTTTCAGCAAGCGCGCTAAGCAAATCGGTGCGAAGATGGTAGTCATCTCCACCAAGAGCAAATCCACGATTGCTGATATGTCCGACCTGGTGATCCAGATCGGTAATCCAGATCAGTATGAAAAGATTCCAACCATGCCTATGGGCACAACCTTTGAGCTTTCCACTCTGTTGTTCCTGGAAGCCATCGTTGCGCACATCATTCATGAGAAGGGTATCGCTGAAGAAGTCATGAGAGCGACGCACGCCAATCTGGAATAAGGTTTCCAAGACAAGAGTGCGGCTAGCGCACTCTTGTCTTTTTGGCATGCTTAAGTAGCAGTAATTCCGGCACCAAGATTCAACTATTTGATTAGACACAACAGGTTTTTCATGTTGTTGACTTTGCCTTGATTTACTTGTGCTATTGATGACATCAAAAGTGTCAGAACAAAAAAGCTTTCGGAACAAAGACCGAATTTATGATTTAACTAACTAATTTATATTCCATATTTAGTCAGTCGATCAATGTAATTTAAAGAATTTTCAAGATGAGCCGTTATGTTATATAGCGATACGAATCTTGATTAGTGGCAAGAGCAACAATGCTTGACCCAATTTATTTGTGTATAACCAAATTAGGAGAGAAAAATGGCAGTGATTGACCGTGTACTGGTGGGTGAGGCTCTGGTCATTGAAGAGCGTCCGGATCATAGTGGGCTTGACCTGTTGAATGTGGCCCACATTGAACTGATTATGGGGCCGCGCGGCAGTGCAGCTGAAGATGCTTTCTGCCGTACACTGACTGACCAGAAGTTTGGTGTAAATGGCCTGTTGGCTATTGTTGCCCCTAACATGATGGTTAAGCCGGCGACAGTGATGTTCAATAAAGTGACTATCAAGAACGGCCGCCAGGCTGTTCAGATGTTTGGTCCAGCCCAGCGTGGCGTGGCCATGGCTGTAATGGACTGCGTTGCTGACGGCACCATTCCGCAAGATGAAGCAGAAAATGTATTCATTTGTGTTGGTGTGTTCATTGATAGCCGTGCTGATATCGACGAGCGTATCCAGGACTGGAACTATCGTGCTGTCAAACAGGCAATCAAGTCAGCAATTGCGCGTGAACCCAAAGTGGAAGATGTATTGAAGAACTACAAGGCTTCAGCACATCCATTCCAGGCTAGTGCAGCATAAGCGTTCAGCGCTAAGTTAAATGGAAAGCCCGATATTAATCGGGCTTTTTTATTGCTGCAGATTGAAACGTCGCTAGTAATTCTGATGGATGATGTCTTCGATCACTTTGCTGCTCAATTGTCCTGTATGCAGCACGCTGGCTACCAGAGCGCCTGATACTCTGAAGGTTTTGAGTGCCAGCAAGTCGTCTGCATTGCGAACTCCGCCAGCTGCATAGATCTGAGCTGCTCCACGTTGCAAGGAATTAACCAGGTGAACATCAGGGCCAGTGCCGCTGCCAACCTTATCCAAGGACATTGCAATCACGTGCTTGGGCCATAATGCGTCTTCCCGCAGCAATTGTTCCGGACCGATAAATTGGCCTCGGGAAAAATCCAGTGAAAGTGCGAACTGCCCCACAAGTGCTTGTTTGATCTGGAGGTAATTGTGTATATCACCCAGGCTTTCGCTGCCGATGACGCAATAGATACCTTGGCGTTGCCAGCTTTTTGCAGTCTCAGCCTCATGAATCGCGGCATCCAGCCATATTTCCAATGCGGGGTATTGTGACCGGAGCTGATTGATGAGTTCTCCGTGATGGCTGCGCCCCTGAATTGCATTGATGTCGGCAATGTAGAGGCGTTTGAATGGGTATAATTGGATCAGGCTGCTGACGATATGCAGCGGCTCGCTGTCGCTGCACAGACCTGATTGTATTGGGCGGTAGTTGCGGCGGTCGCCATATCTGGCATGAACTACCTGACCGTCCATCAAATCAATGACTGGGATAATGTCCAAGTTTTTCCTAACGAATCGACAAGGCGCCTGGCGCTGAAAATGAAGCCTGACCTTGAAAATTTTTATCTGTGAATTTATCAGTTGCGGTGGATTATATCGCGAGCCATTGTCCGGTGGTCTGCTGGCCGAAGGGCTCAGGATGCGGGATGCGTTGTTGCAGGACCTGAATGAGCTTGAAAACCTTGAGCTGCTAGCCAGTTACGATTACCGTTTGCCGCCACCAGATGTGACATGGTCGACCATGGTCGGCCCGGGCGATGATGTTTGGCAGGTGTGGACGGATTTGATTGATCAAGCGGATGTGGTCTGGCTGATTGCACCTGAAACCGCCGGGATATTGCTGAAACTGACTGAACTGGTTGCTAACCGGGGAAAGCTATTACTGGGGTGCCCTCAGTCTGTGGTTGAATTGACTGCCAGCAAGCAGAATACCTACCGTGTCCTGTCTGAGGCAGGAATTCCCTGTGTTCCAACCTGGAGTGCCAGGGCCTGGCTGGAAACAGCTCGTGATTGCAAAGAGCAGGGTTGGGTAGCCAAGCCCGATGATGGCGTCGGTTGCGAAGACAGTATCCATTTGCGTGACCCTGATGAGATGGTCTATTGGCTCAGGCAGGGCAAGCAGTCCAGCCATGTGGTACAGCCAATGCGTAAAGGAGTGGCCTGCAGCCTGAGCATGCTCTGTCGTAATGGACAAGCCTGGCTTTTGAGCTGTAACCGTCAGCTTGTGAACTGTGATGATGGCCGCTTCAATTATGGGGGGAGCGTCGTCAACGGCGCGTTGGATTACTGGGCGTCATTTGATCAGCTTGCCCGGAATATTGCGCGAGCCTTGCCTGAGCTTGCGGGTTATGTCGGTGTCGACCTGATCATGGTGGATGGCGATCCATTCATGTTGGAGGTGCTGGAAGTCAATCCGAGACTGACGACGTCTTATGTGGGCTTGCGACAGGCTACCGGCTTGAATGTGGCAGCCCAGGTTCTCAGGCTGCTGACAGCGCGGGGTGCCGACCATTTCAAGTTGCCGGAAATTTCCAGAAAAATAGTAGAAATAGCTTTATAAAAATATTATATATATATGTATAAAAAAGAATTATATAAAATAGGATGGGATGTTGGTGGAGCGCATCTGAAAGCGGTGCTGCTGGATGCAGAGCATCATGTGCTGCAAGTTATCCAGCTTCCTTGTCCAATCTGGCAGGGTATGGAGCAACTTTCGCTTGCAGTCGATCTGGTGATGGCCGGGTTGCAACAGCCGGCGCTTTATCATGCCGTTACCATGACGGGGGAACTGGCCGATCTGTTCAAGAACCGACGTCATGGCGTGACAGCGATTGCTTCTCTCATGACGGAGAAACTCGGTTCGGAAACGTATTTTTATGCCGGCCCCAGCGGTTTTTTTGGCTTGCCTGAGGTCGATGCGCGCCATGACAGGATTGCCTCAGCCAACTGGCATGCCAGCGTCAGCTGGATTGCACGCAACCTCGAACAGGGGCTGTTTATCGATATTGGCAGTACGACCAGCGATCTGATTATTTTGAGTGGTGGCGTGCCCAGGAACCGCGGATTCAGCGATGCGGAGCGCATGCATAATGATGAACTGGTATACACTGGTGTCGTGCGTACGCCAATCATGGCGCTGACCCGGACAATCGATTTTCGGGGGCATGAATACCGCATTGCGGCAGAACATTTTGCGGCAACGGCAGACATTTACAGAATCACCGGCGAGTTGATGGAAACTGAGGACATGGCAGCGACGGCAGACGGTGCTGAAAAAAGTATGGAAGCCAGTATGCGCAGGCTGGCCCGCATGCTGGGGCATGATTATGAGGATGCGAGTGATGCTGACTGGCTCGCTCTGGCGCAATCCTTCAGGGCTGCTCAGTTGGCGCAACTGAAAAGTGCCGTTAGCGGTTTGCTGGCTAGAGGTCAATTGGCGGCAAATGCGCCCGTAATCGCTGCAGGCGCAGGCGGTTTTCTGGTGCAGGAGCTTGCAAGGCATCTGCAGCGTGATTGCCTGCAAGCAGAACATTTCATTGCCGCGGAGTCGGACGAGATGCGTCGCTGGGCCGGCGTCTGTTTCCCGGCATATGCCGTGGGCTGTCTGATGCCGGATGGTGGTGTCTGACAATATGCTGGAACAATCACTGAGTTACCACCCCGATAGCACTGGGTTATTCGCCCGGATTGCCCAGGAGGATTGGGCGGTGTTCCTTGATAGCGGTCAGCCCATGGGGCAGTATGGCCGCTACGACGTTATCTGTGGACGGCCTTTCATTACCATCGTCACGCAGCAGGGAACGACGACCGTCAGCAGGGGCGGTCAGCACAAGCAGTGCGAGGAAGATCCTTTCAGTGTGCTGAAATCTATGCTCAAAGCTTATCCTCAGCAGGAGTCTGGGCGGCCCTTTACCGGCGGTGCCGTTGGTTATTTTGGTTACGATCTCGGGCGATATCTGGAAAATATGCCTGAAATCGCGCTAGATGCCGAAAATATTCCTGATATGTGTGTCGGTATCTACGACTGGGCCGTGATCGTCGATCATCGCGAACAGCAGACCAGTCTGGTTTCTTTCGGCCATGATCCCGCTACCGAAGCCAATTGGAATGCACTGTGTGAACTGTTTTCTGGCGTATCTTCGCTCGTTAAAGACGGCGATGGTTTTCAGGTGATGTCGGCCGCGTCCTCCAATATGGATGAAGCGACCTATGCCGACAAGTTCGATCGAGTCAAAGCCTACATCACGGAAGGCGACTGTTATCAGGTCAATCTTGCGCAGCGGTTCTCCGCGCGGGCCGAAGGCGATGCCTGGCTTGCCTATCAGCATTTGCGCAAAATCAGCCCGGCACCATTCATGGCTTACATGCGTTTCCCATATTGTCAGGTGCTTTCTGCCTCCCCCGAGCGTTTTTTGCAGGTCAACGGCAGGCATGTGGAGACCCGTCCGATCAAGGGTACGCGACCCAGAGCCAGGGATGCAGCTGAAGACAGGCGTAACGCGGATGAGCTTGGCGCCAGTTTGAAGGACAGGGCAGAGAACCTGATGATTGTCGATCTGCTGCGCAACGACATCAGCAAGAACTGTGAAGTCGGCAGTGTGCGTGCCGACCGCTTGTTTGCGCTGGAAAGTTTCGCTAATGTGCACCACTTGGTCAGCACTGTTACCGGCACCCTGGCGGAGAACAGAACGGCGGTCGATCTGTTGCGCGGTTGTTTCCCGGGTGGTTCGATCACCGGAGCGCCGAAATTGCGTGCCATGCAGATCATAGAGGAACTGGAGCCGCACCGGCGCGGCCTCTATTGCGGAGCCATCGGTTACATCGGCTTTGATGGCAATATGGATACCAATATCGCCATCCGCACTGCGGTATATTCGCATGATGAAATACGTTTCTGGGCCGGTGGCGGCATTGTCGCAGACTCGGAAATGCAAAAGGAATACCGGGAAACCTGGGATAAGGCATCTTCCATGCTGCAGTTGATGCAATACTTTGCTGATAAAACGACAAGACAACAATCCGAAGAACATGAATCTCAACAAAGTGAGTGAACTATGTGGGTAATCAAGCTTGGTGGCAGCCTTTTGGGCTCACCTGAACTGCACGGCTGGCTGGATGTGCTGGCACGTCATGGTGATGGCAGGATTGTCATTGTGCCAGGGGGCGGCATTCTGGCTGATGCAGTCTATGAATCGCAATTGATGAGTGGCATCAGCGATCTGGTTGCACACAAGATGGCGGTGATGGCCATGGATCAGTACGGCATCCTGCTGGCTGGTCTGAATGAAGATCTTGTGACGGCGGCAAGCGACCTGGAGATCGCCGAACGTGGCTGGCAGCATAAAGCGGTGGTCTGGTTGCCGAGCAGCATGGTGATTGCGGATGAAAGTATTCCCACAACCTGGGAAATCACTTCCGACAGCCTGGCTGCCTGGTTGGCGCACAAGCTCAATGCCGACCAGTTGATACTCGTGAAATCGGAACGACCGCAACTGGAGCAGATATCATTGGAAAGGTTGACCAAGGAAGGCTTTGTTGATGAGCATTTCGGCGATTACATCGTCGGTCAGAACTTTTCGACCTGGGTAATGGGTAAAGCCGATTTCACTGTGTTCAGCGATGGTCTGTCTGATGAGAAACTACTGGCGACCGCTTTGCCGGTGCGCTGTTCCTGGAATTAACTGGGCATTAAGGAGCTGATCATGACTGAAACCAGCAAGGACAAGGTTTATAGCGAAACTGAAGTCAAGGCCAGATTGGCGTCAGAGTTGCCACACTGGTATCTCGAGGATGGCTGGATACGGCGTAAATTCAAGACTGGCAGCTGGAAGGGCACTCTGATGGTGGTTAATACGGTAGGGCATCTGGCCGAGGCCGCCTGGCATCACCCGGACCTGACAGTTTCCTATGCCTTTGTCATCGTCAAACTATGCACGCATAGCGCCAAAGGTATCACTGACAAGGATTTCGAACTGGCCCGCAAGATCGAGGAAGTGATTCAGTGGCAACCGGGCAAGGAGGGCGGCGCGCTTGAAGGTACGCCCAACGACGACCAACGTTTCAAATACATCAAGTACGATGACACAGCTGCTTGAGCGGCTGCCATCCTAAGCCATTGATTGGTCTTCCTGCTTTTCAAACTTGCCGAAGTGCAGCATGACGGTCGGTAATATCAGCAGGTTCAGAATGGTTGAGGTCACCAGCCCGCCAACAATGATAGTCGCCATCGGGCCTTCGATTTCACGACCCGGTTGACCGCTGCCGGCAGCCAGTGGCAACAGGCCCAGGGCCGTCACCAGCGCGGTCATCAGAATGGATGGCAGTCGTTCTGATGCGCCGCGGATGGCCGTCTCCAGACCCCAGACGCAACCTTCGTAATCCACCAGATGCTGAAAGTGCGAGACCAGCATGATGGAGTTGCGCAAGGTGATACCGAACAGCGTCACAAAACCGACCAGAGAGCCCAGCGAGATCCAGCCGCCGGTGAACATGACGGCCAACACCCCGCCAATCAGTGCAAAGGGCAGGTTGAGGAAGGTCAGCATCAGATTGCGCAGACGGCCGAAGGCGATATAGAGCATGAGGAAGATACCGATGATGGCCAGCATGGCGTGGATCATCAGATCCTGCCGCGCCTGGGCTTGTTCTTCGGCCTGGCCGGTGAATGTCAGATAGTTACCCGGGGTGATGCTCAACTCTTTGGCAATACGTTCTTTCACTTCCGCCACATAGCGTTCCACATCACGACCACTGACATTGGCTGTCACGGTCTGTATGCGTTTGGCACCGGCGTGCAGGATCTTGGATCTGCCATTTTCCTGTGTGATGTCGGCGATATCGCTGAGACGGAGTATTTTGCCCTCATTGGTGATGACAGGCAGCTTGCCGACTTCCGTGATGCTGTCTCTGGCCTCCGGTGCCATGACGACACTGATGCCGATCACACGGTTGCCCTGATAGACCTGGGAAACCGGTACGCTTTCATAAGCCGTGCGCACGGTGTCCAGCACGTCCAGCGGTTGCAGTCCCCAGGCAGCCAGGCGTTCCGGCCGCAGTCGCACGACTAGTTGCGGTGTGCCCGGTGGAGATTGTACGATGATGTCTGTGCCCCCATCAGTGCCGGCCAGTATGCCGGCTATCGCCTGTGCATCCCGATCCAGCGCATCCAGATCCTGGCCGTAGATGTTGACGACGACTGATGCGGCAAAACCTGAAATGGTCTCTTCGATACGTTCGGTCAGAAAGGTATTGATGGCAAAATTGGTGCCGATAAAGCCGCCGATCTCTTCGCCATGCTCACCATCGCCTTCATCGTCATCATCATAGCCACCACCCAGACGCTCACGAATTTCCTCAAGGATGCGTCGTTGCTCATCGCCGGACAGCATGCCGATCTCGATCTCAAATTCGCTGTAATGCGTACCGAAGGTATCAGCGCCATTCTGCGCACGACCCACCCACTGGGCGACCGATTTTACGCCGTCGATCTCTTTCAGCGTTTCATACACTCTCTTGCCCAAACGTAATGATTCCTGTTCTGAAGTGCCCGGTACAGCGGTCATATGCATGATGTAATGGCCTTCATGCAGGCTTGGAATGAACTGGCTCTTGAATAATGGCAGAATGCCGATACCGAGGCTGATTAGCAGCAGTGAGACGCCCAGAATCACCTTGTAGTGTGTTTCTATCCTGTGCAGGAGTTTGATATAGCCGGTTTTGATACTGCGGATGACCGGCGGGTCTCCTTCATCCAGTCTGATTTTGCCCAGCATCACATAGCAAAGTGCCGGCGTTACTGTCAGCGCCACAACCAGAGAAGCCAGAATGGCGGCGATATAGGCAATGCCCAATGGCGCGAACAGCTTGCCCCCGACACCGCCCAGGGTCAGCAGGGGCACAAACACCAGTGCGACGATAAAGGTGGCGTAGACCACAGATTTACGCACTTCCATGGAAGCGTCATAGACGATGCGGTAAGCCGGCAGGGGCTGATCTGACAGGCGGTTCTCGCGCAGGCGCCGGAAAATGTTTTCCGCATCGATGATGGCATCGTCGACCACCTCGCCGAGTGCGATAGCGAGGCCACCCAGTACCATGATATTGATGCCCATGCCGAATTGGTGCAGCACAATAATGGCAGTCAACAGCGACAATGGGATGGCCGTGGCGGAAATAAAGGCGGTACGGACATTGAACAGAAACAGGAACAACACCGCGATGACCAGCACCGAGCCGATCAGAATGTCCGTACGCACGCCTTCAATGGCGGTATCAATAAAGTTGGCAGGGCGGAACAGGCCTTTGTGCAATTCGACACCATCCGCCTGCAGTGCAGGGCGGATCTCTCGCAGCGCCTTTTCTATAGCGCCAGTGACAGCGTGAGTGTTGGCGCCAAGTTGACCCTGGACTGACAGATAGATGCCGGTAACACCATTGATGGCCGCGGCACTGATGGATGGCGCGGCACCTTCAACCACCTGGCCGATATCGGACAGCCGGATGGTCTGGCCGCCGCGATGCAGCAACGTAGCTTGTCCCAGCACTTGCGGATTGAGTGCCTGTCCTTCGGTGTTAATGACGATGCGCTGGTTGTTGTTTTCGATATAACCCGCGCCACGCACGCCCGTGGCTTTTTCCGCAGCTTCACGCACCTGTTGCAGCGAGATGCCGTACTGAATCAGTTTGGCCGGATCTACCTGAATCTGAAACTGACGGACTTCTCCGCCGAAAACATTCACATCCGCAACGCCAGGTACTGCCATCAGATGCGGCACGACAGTCCAGTCTGCGATGGTTCGCAGTTCCATCAGGCTCAAAGTTTTTGACGTCATGCCGAAACCGAGTACCGTGCTGGCAGAAGATGTGAGTGGCGTGATGTTGGGGACGATGCCCTGTGGGAGCCGGTTATTCAGCGTTGCCAGCCTTTCGGCCACGACTTGACGGTTGCGGTAGATATCGGTATTTTCATCAAAAATGATAGTGACGATGGACAGTCCGGGAATGGACTGCGAACGCATGGACTCGATGCCCACCGTGCCTGCGATACTGCTCTCTATCGGTTGTGTCACCAATGTTTCAACGAGTTCAGCTGAAAGGCCGGGAGATTCTGTCTGGATAACTATCTGGGTCGGCGCGAACTCGGGGAAGACGTCCAGATTGCTGCGAGTCAGGCTGAAAATGCCGTAAATGATAGCCAAGCTGGCCAAGGCGATAATGACGCCATTAAAACGTATGGAGAAGCGGACGAGGGCGGACATCATGATTGATGCTCTCTTATGCTGGTATTTTGGAAAAGTGCATGTGTGCCGCCATCAGTTGGTTGCGACCTGGGCGTTTTGCCTCCGGCGTCACTCGCCTCGCGCATGAGTCTCCACCGAAACGATGACTGAAATTTCATTTCAGGGGGCATTTTGGCTTCGACATCACGCGCTACGCGCATGAGTCTCCACCGAAACGATGACTGAAATTTCATTTCAGTCATCGTTTTCATTGGTAATCTGGTATTTGAATTCTTCCGAGAGCAGCAATTGCGCTCCGCTCACGACAATCTCATCGCCCGCCTGCAGACCGCTACTGTTGAACCAGCCGCCATTGGTTTCCTGCGCTGTACTGACGGGGATACGCAAGAAACGGTCATTGTCGGACTTGTGATAAACCCATGCCTGGCCGCCGTACCAGACGATGGCGCTTCTTGGTACGATGACGCCTTGTTCCGAAGACTGGCTGCCATTCATGCTGACATTGACACGCATGCCGACCCTCAGGCTGTCGGCAGGTGCGCGGTAATAATAGGTTTCGCCCTGGACCGCAACGTCTGCTTGCGGCGATGCCGAGACGAAATAAGCGCGCATGGTTTTGCTCGAGGAGCCGGATGGGGTAATCAGGATGCTGCTGTCATTTGCAGGCAGAGGCGTGCCGAAAGGCAGGGTCACCTGTATCAGCACGTCCTGCTGCTGCAGGATGCGAATCATGGTCGAGTTCGCGGATGTCTGCGTTGCCTGCGCAGCGAGAGCGTCACCCCATTGTTGCCGCAAGTTGTCACGCAAGTTTCTTGCAATACTTTCAGCTGCATTGAGTTTGGCCTGGTCGGCTTTTAGCAGGGCTTCTGCATTGGCTACTGCGCGGTCCGATACATTGCGGTTGTCCCGATTGAGTGTCGACAGGCGGTTGAATTCCTGCTGTGTATTAATCAGCGATGCTCTGGCAATGCCAGCCTCCGCCATGGCTGTCAGGTAGCGGCTTCTCTGCTCCAGCAGCTTGTCGATATTGATGACAGTGCCATAGGTACTCAATACGCTTGTGTGACGGCTCTCATTCAGGCTGGCAGTGATGATGCCGCTTTGCTCCTGAGCCGCCTGTGGCAGGGTGACGATGGTCATACCCTGTTCGGTGCTGACGCGATTGGGGGTTTCGATCTCTTCTTCGATCTCGCCCTGCACGAATGCTTCATATTCGTCTTTGCCATAGAACACGAGCATCCAGAACAGCATGATGATGATGAATGCCTGCAGGGCAATGATGGTGGCTAGTTTACGATTCATGATAGGGCTCGCTTTGGGCTTTATTCCGTTTGGGCTTCAATGCTGAAATCGTCTGGCATGGATAAGGAAGTTTCGAGGGGCTGCTGCAGGGCCTCTTCCAGCGCATGACTTGCGTATTGCATCCGGATTTTGCTGGCGAGCAGGTTCCGTTGAGCCTGCAGACTTTCAAGCCGGGTACTCGTCAGTTCCAGCCTGTCAGCAAAACCCTCTTCGAACTGCCTCACCGTCAGTTCCGTTCTTTCGGTCTGGGCAGCAAGTATCTGCCTTGCATCATTCATGCTGGACGCGGTCTGTTGATAAGCAGCGCTGCGGCTTTCAAGCTCGCCGATAATCTGGGTTTGCAGAGCTCTGATTTTTGCCGCTTCGACTTCTCGCTGTGCCTCGGCCTCGGCGATGTTGCCACGATTGCGGTTCAGCATTGAAAGCAGGGTGGAGAGACTGAAAGACCAGATCTTGTCGCCCTGGTCGTAGCTGTAACCCGGCGACAGAACGATGTCGGGATACTGGCGTGCGATCTCCAGCCTCAATCTGGCCTCGGCCGCTTCGTATCTGGCAAGTGCTGCACGGATATCCAGCCTGTTCAGCAGGGCGGATTCCCGCAATTGGTCGAGCAGGTCCGGCTTGCCGGTCAAGTCCTGTATTTTTGTGTCGACCAGCGCTTGATCAGGCGAGCTTAATTGAATTTTGTCGAGGCCTCGGAGCGAGAGCCCGGCATGACTGGCAAGTCTGGCTTTGAGTTCGGCCAGCCTGGCCTTTTCAGTGTCGAGCAGTTGTCTGGTATTTTGCAGTTGCAATCTGGCGTTCGACAACTCCAGGCTGGAGACCATGCCGGCGCGCAATCTGGCTTCCAGCATTTCGGCAATTTCCGAGCGCAACGCGTGTTCCTGCTCAAGCAAGTTGACCTGTCGATGTGCATTTTGCCAGTCGATCCAGCTGGCGTGCAGGCGACTGCGTACTTTCCAGGCTGTTTGTGCAATCTCGATGCGCGCCGCCTCAGACAAGCTGCTTGCACGATCCATGCGAGCCTGGCGCTTGCCTGCAGTTTCTATGGGAATATCGATTGCCAGTCCGAAGGTCCAGGGCGAGATGCCGTTATCATGTTCGCTATGATGTTCAACATCGCCGGAAATGCCGGGGTTCTGTCGCTGGCCGGCGACTTCTTCTGCAGCCTGCGCCGCGCGCCATGTGGCCCTTGCAACATCAAGGTCGGAATGGAAATAAAGTGCGCTGTGGGTTAGCTCGTTCAGACCCCAATGCTGAACTGGCAGCTCTGCTTCGTCGTAACCCTGACTTTTGAGGTAAATTTGAAAATCGCTGACGAGCGGGTCGCGCGCGCGGAACTCGCTTGTAATGGCCGTGATATCTAAAGGTTTCGCGCTGTATGTTTGATAGGCGCAACCTGAAAGCAGAACGCTCAAGATTGCAGCGCTCAGTCTCAAGCATTGAGTTGTTTTATGCTGATATTGCAACCGTGACAAGCCTCCCCAGACCAGTCGGGCCGGGCATGCCGAGCCCGGTCAGAATTATGAATACGTATAGTTTAGTATGTTTGGTATGATGTATACGATTGTGCTGTCTGAAACTTAATCCAGGCTTAACTCATTGCTTTTCATCAAGCGACGATGGCAGCTTTTACCGCAGTCAATGCGTCCTGGAGTGATTCCTCGGGTAACTCATTAATGCTGGCGGCAAGCAGTTCTGCAGCTTCAGCGGTGCGTTGCGGCAGTTCGCGGCTGTCAAGTTCGGCAACCAGACCGGCCGCGGCGCCTGTGACTTTGAGTAGTGCATGACGTTCTTTCATCAGGATTTCGACTTCTGAACGCAACATGCGGATTTCTTCCTGATTGATGGTATCGGGCATAACGTGCTTTCTAAAATTTGCTGAATTGGAACTGCCCCTATCTTGCTACCTATTGCTATCTATCGTCAATCAGGGTTTCCACGATTTGCCTGATTTTGGTAGTTTCCGCTGACCCAAGAGTGCGCTACAATAACCGCCTTGTTCATGGGCGATAGCCCGGAAGTTTGTGTAAGCCAGGCGTTGAAGCAGGCTACAAACTGAAAGCAAACCTGCAAAATGCGAAAGTGGCGGAATTGGTAGACGCACTGGATTTAGGTTCCAGCGCCGCAAGGCGTGAGAGTTCGAGTCTCTCCTTTCGCACCAAATATTATGATTTAAGGGATTCGGTACATGTCAGCAACTGTTGAAACCATAAGCAATCTTGGCCGCCGCATTACCGTAGTAGTGCCGATGCAGCCAATCATCGAGGAAGTTAATCAGCGCATTAACCGTTTGGCGCGCACTGCCAAGCTTGCAGGCTTCCGTCCAGGCAAGGTGCCGCGCAAGATTGTCGAGCAGCAATACGGTGCTCAGGTGCGTGACGAGGTCTTGTCAAGTACGGTAGAGCGCACTTTCACTGAGGCTGTAGAAGAGAACAAGCTGCGTGTCGCCGGCTTCCCGGACATTCAGCACAAGCCGTTCGGCGATGTGGTTGAGGAGTTTGAATATACCGCCACTTTCGAAGTCTTTCCTGAAGTCGTTGTCGGCGATTTGGCCAAGGCCAAGATCGAACGCCCTGCGCTGGAACTGACAGATGCAGAGGTCAAGAAAACCATCGACGTGCTGCTCAAGCAACGTGCAATCTTCGAGCCGGTTAAACGTGCGAGCAAGAAGGGTGACAAGGTCAACGTTTCCCTGAGTGCCTCGATCGATGGGCAAGAGGTGGAAAGCACTGGCGACCAGAGCATTGACCTGATTCTGGGCGAAGGCAACCGCTACCCTGAGTTTGATGACAATCTGGTGGGAAATAAGGCTGGCAGCGAAAAGACATTCGAAATTAGCTATCCGGCAGATCACAATCCGCAGCAGTTGGCTGGCAAGACCGTGGTTTATGAGGTCAAGTTCAATAGCGTCGAGCAGGCCAAGTTGCCGGAAGTGGATGCGGAATTTGCACGCAGCTTGGGTGTGGAAGATGGCGATGTGGAAAAAATGCAGGCCGAAATCAAAGCCAGCCTGGGTCAGGAAGTAGACAAGCGCGTCAAGGCTAGACTGAAGGAACAGGTATTCCAGGTATTGCTGGACAATGTCGAGCTTGAGCTGCCAAGAGCGCTGATCGATGTGGAAATCAACCGCCAGATGGAAATGACCCGACGCAATCTCCAGCAGCGTGGCGTTGATGTCAGTAATGTGACGCTGGAACCTGGCATGTTCGAAGAGCAGGCAACGCGCGCAACCAAGCTGCGCCTGATCCTGTCTGAAGTGGTGATCAAGAACGAATTGCAAGCCAATCCGGATCAGGTGCGGGCAATGGTTGATCAGTTCGGTCAGAGCTTCGAGCGTCCGGAAGAGGTGGTGCGCTGGTATTACGCCGATCCCAAGCGTCTGGATGAGCCGGCCGCGTTGGCCACTGAAGAGAATGTGATCGACTGGGTCTTGGGTCAAGTCAAGGTCAGCAACAAAAAAGTCAAATTCGATGAACTGATGGGAAACGCCTGATATGAGCATGCACAGCGAGTGGGAGCCGAATAATCTGGGATTAATCCCCATGGTGGTCGAGCAGAGCGGTCGGGGCGAACGTTCTTACGACATCTACTCCCGCCTGCTGAAAGAGCGTGTGGTGTTTCTGGTCGGTCCGGTTAACGATATGACGGCCAACCTGGTGGTCGCGCAATTGCTGTTTCTGGAAGCCGAGAATCCGGACAAGGATATTTCCTTCTACATCAATTCCCCCGGCGGTTCAGTGACTGCTGGTATGGCCATCTATGACACCATGCAGTTCATCAAGCCGGACGTCAGTACCCTGTGTACCGGCCAAGCTGCCAGTATGGGTGCGTTGTTGTTGACTGCAGGTGCCAAGGGCAAGCGTTTCATACTGCCGAATTCGCGTGTCATGATTCATCAACCTCTGGGTGGTTTTCAGGGGCAGGCATCAGACATAGAGATTCACGCAAAGGAAATCCTCTACTTGCGTGAAAAGCTGAACCATATCATGGCACATCATACCGGCCAGCCTCTCGAGACCATTGCGAACGATACCGATCGTGATAACTTCATGAGCGCAGAGCAGGCGGTGAGTTACGGTCTGGTCGACAAGGTTATTGCCAGTCGTGCGGATGCCGCATAAGATATAACCGTTCGATATTTTAGGAAGTTCTATGGCCACCAAGGCAGAAGGTGAAAAACTGCTTTATTGCTCATTCTGTGGCAAAAGCCAGCATGAGGTAAGAAAGTTGATTGCAGGGCCATCCGTATTTATCTGTGATGAATGCGTGGATTTGTGCAATGACATTATCCGTGAAGAAATCCATGGCGAAGACGGTATCAAACCCCGCGATAACAGCCTGCCTTCCCCCAAGGAAATCTGTGAAATCCTTGATCAGTATGTGATTGGTCAGACTTCAGCGAAGAAGAGCCTTGCTGTTGCCGTCTACAACCACTACAAGCGTCTTGGCCAGTCAGCACAAAAAGATGATGTTGAAATTGCCAAGAGCAATATTCTGCTGATCGGCCCGACTGGTTCCGGCAAGACGCTACTGGCGCAAACGCTTGCGCGGGTACTGGATGTGCCTTTCGTCATCGCTGACGCGACAACGCTGACCGAAGCGGGTTATGTCGGTGAGGATGTTGAAAACATCATGCAGAAGCTGCTGCAGAAGTGTGATTATGAAGTTGAGAAAGCACAACGCGGCATTGTCTATATCGATGAAATCGACAAAATCACACGCAAATCCGAGAATCCGTCCATCACGCGTGATGTTTCCGGCGAGGGTGTGCAACAGGCACTGCTGAAACTGATTGAAGGTACTGTTGCCTCGGTCCCGCCACAAGGTGGTCGCAAGCATCCCAACCAGGAATTCGTGCAACTGGACACCACCAACATCCTGTTCATTTGCGGTGGAGCGTTCGATGGTCTGGATAAACTGATACGTCAACGCTCCGAAAAGGGCGGTATCGGTTTTGGTGCCGAAGTGAAGAGTAAGGAAGATGCACGTGCCATTGGTGAAGTGCTGCGCGAAGTGGAACCCGAGGATCTGATCAAGTTCGGCCTTATTCCGGAATTTGTCGGCCGCCTGCCTGCAGTTGCGACCCTCGAATCGCTGGATGAGGCAGCTCTGGTGACCATACTGGTCGAGCCCAAGAACGCATTGACCAAGCAGTACAGCAAGCTGTTCCAGATGGAAGGTGTGGAACTTGAGTTCCGTGAATCGGCCCTGCAGCTGATCGCGAGAAAAGCACTGGAACGCAAAACCGGTGCGCGTGGTCTGCGTTCCATCATGGAGCATGCATTGCTCGACATCATGTTCGACTTGCCATCGTTACCCAACCTGAGCAAGGTCGTTGTCGATGAAGGTGTTATACGAGGCGATACACCGCCTATCCTGATTTATTCTGATGAGCCACGGATGGCGGAATCTGCCAGTTAGTCTGACAGGCGGCTGGTTCAGTCCTGATTTGAACCGGCCTCAGTTTGTTATATCTGACTCGATTTTCTACTTGAAACTTTTAGTTCTACCCCCAACTGCGTTACATATACACACGGCGTAGTGTCGTGTGGTTAACACTTAAGGTACTCACATGACTGAATCCAGCTTGCCGGTTTTCTCTGCCGAATCAGGGCTGCTACCATTGTTGCCGTTGCGTGACGTTGTCGTCTACCCGCATCTGGTGATTCCATTGTTTGTCGGGCGTGCAAAATCGGTCAAGGCCCTGGAAATTGCTTCCGAAAACAACAAGCAGATTCTGCTGGTTGCACAGAAATCCCCTAATAACGATGATCCGGATGCAACCGACTTGTATGAAGTCGGTACTATCGCCACTGTCCTGCAGATGTTGAAGCTGCCGGATGGCACGGTGAAAGTGCTGGTCGAGGGCATTCGCCGCGCACGCGTAATCGAGTTCGTCGAGACAGAAGAATGCTTTGCTGCACGTGCTGAAGATGTGGAAGATGCGGCAGATCCTGATAATGAATCTCAGGCACTGATGCGCACAGTGTTCACGCAATTCGATCAATACGTCAAACTCAACAAGAAAATCCCGCCTGAAATCCTGACCTCGCTGGCGACCATAGATGATGCCGGTCGCTTGGCTGACACAATTACAGCGCATCTGACGCTGAAGCTGGAGGAAAAGCAGAAGATTCTCGAGATGTTCAGTGTCGTTGAGCGTCTGGAGCATCTGCTCAACCTGCTGGGAGCGGAGATCGACATTCTGCAGGTGGAAAAGCGCATCCGTGGTCGCGTCAAGCGTCAGATGGAAAAGAGCCAGCGCGAGTATTACCTCAATGAGCAGGTCAAGGCGATCCAGAAAGAGCTCGGCGAACAGGATGAGAATGCCGACATCGAGGAACTCGAAAAACGCATCATGGATGCGCACATGCCGAAGGAAGCTTTGGCTAAAGCGAATTCTGAATTGAAAAAACTGAAGCTGATGTCCCCGATGTCGGCAGAGGCTTCTGTTGTGCGCAATTACATTGAGACCCTGGTCAGTCTGCCATGGAAGAAAAAGACCAAGATCAGCAAGGACCTGGCTGCTGCCGAGAATATCCTGGATGCCGATCACTATGGTCTGGATAAGGTCAAGGAACGTATTATCGAGTATCTCGCCGTGCAGCAGCGCGTCGACAAGCTGAAAGCGCCTATCCTCTGTCTGGTTGGACCTCCGGGTGTCGGTAAAACCTCGCTCGGCCAGAGCATAGCCAAGGCCGTCAATCGCAAGTTTGTGCGTATGGCGCTTGGTGGTGTGCGCGATGAATCCGAAATTCGCGGTCACCGCAGAACCTATATCGGTTCCATGCCCGGCAAGGTGTTGCAGAGCATGACCAAGGCCGGCGTTAAAAACCCGCTGTTCCTGTTGGATGAAGTCGACAAGATGGGACAGGACTTCCGTGGCGATCCTTCCTCGGCCTTGCTGGAAGTGTTGGACCCGGAACAGAACCATACCTTCAACGACCATTATGTTGAGGTTGAGTATGATTTGTCTGACGTCATGTTTGTGGCGACAGCCAATTCTCTGAATATCCCGGAACCTCTGCTGGATCGCATGGAGATCATCCGTCTGGCCGGCTATACCGAAGACGAGAAAGTCAATATTGCTATCCGCTACCTGTTGCCCAAGCAACTGAAGACCCATGGTCTGAAGGATGAAGAGATTCATGTATCGGATGCAGCGATCCGCGATATCGTGCGTTACTACACGCGCGAAGCCGGTGTACGTAGTCTGGACCGGGAAATTTCAAAAATTTGCCGCAAAGTGGTCAAGGACATCATTACTGCCAAGGCAAAATCTGGCAATAAGCCTGTGCGAAAAATTAATGTGACGCCAAAGACGCTGGAAAAATATCTGGGTGTGCAGCGTTTCGATTTCGGTCTGGCGGCAGCAGATAACCAGGTAGGACAGGTCACCGGCTTGGCATGGACTTCTGTTGGCGGCGAACTGCTGACAATTGAATCCGTGCTGCTGGCTGGTAAGGGTAAAGTCATTACCACAGGCAAGCTCGGCGACGTTATGCAGGAATCGATACAGGCAGCTCTGAGCGTGGTGCGTAGCCGCGCCAAGCGACTTGGAATTCCAGAAGACTTCCATGAAAAGAACGACCTGCATATTCACTTCCCGGAGGGTGCGACGCCCAAAGATGGCCCGAGCGCGGGTATCGGGATCTGTACTGCACTGGTATCAGTGCTGACCGGTATCCCGGTCAGGGCAGATGTCGCGATGACCGGTGAAATTACGCTGCGCGGCGAGGTTCTTCCAATTGGTGGTCTGAAGGAGAAATTGCTGGCAGCACATCGTGGCGGAATCAAGACCGTACTGATCCCGCAGCAGAACGTTAAGGACCTGGTCGAAATCCCCGGAAACATCAAGAATCACCTGGATATTCATCCGGTCAAGTGGATTGATGAAGTGCTGGAATATGCCTTGGAACGTATGCCTGTGCCTGCAGACAGCACATTGCCCGTTGCCGAGATCAAACCGGATGAGGATGTGGCTGATAAGACGAAGCCTGTCATCACCCATTAATTGCGGCACGAGAATGCTTGACAGGCGCTCAACCCGCTTGCTATAAAGCAAAACACAGGCTTGCACCTGTTTTTACAACAATGTCGAAAGGGGATTACACGTGAACAAATCTGAATTGATTGATCAAATCGCCAAAGCTGCTGGTATTTCCAAAGCTGCCGCTGGTCGTTCATTGGATGCAACAACGTCTGCAGTCACCAAAGCACTGAAGAAGGGTGATCTCGTTACACTGATCGGTTTTGGCACTTTCTATGTTGGTAAGCGCGCTGCCCGTAATGGTCGTAATCCTCGTACTGGCGCAACAATTAAAATCGCAGCTGCAAATTCCCCCAAGTTTAGGGCTGGCAAAGCATTAAAAGATGCTGTAAACTAGCGTTCTTTGTTGGTTGTGCAGGGTGCTTAGCTCAGTTGGTAGAGCGTCGCCCTTACAAGGCGAATGTCGGCGGTTCGACCCCGTCAGCACCCACCAAAAACCAACAAAGGTTAGTAACGTTATTATGAGTGCGCTCCTAATAATGAAATACTGGAAATTTAGGAGTGGTAGTTCAGTTGGTTAGAATACCGGCCTGTCACGCCGGGGGTCGCGGGTTCGAGTCCCGTCCACTCCGCCAATGATATTAAAGCGAGCCTCGTGCTCGCTTTTTTCTTTTCTGCAACCATCATATGTGCAGTCGTTCCGCAAAAGTCGTTCTCCGATATCCCCATTCTCCTGAGGGTTGGTTCGCGTACTACCCTAAGCAAAGAACTAGCGCCGCTTTATCCTGTCATCGTGTTACCGAGTATGCTATATTCATGTGTTAAACATGCCTCGGCTGTGATTGGCATCCGGGTGCTGAAACTTTAATTTTGATGTTGAAACAGAGAAAGTCTTTGTCATGTTGGAAGCAATTCGTGAACGCACTAAAGGTTGGTTGGCTAAAGTAATTCTGGCTTTGATTACGATCCCTTTTGCATTATTCGGTATCGACCAGTATCTGCAGGGCGCAGGCTCAAATGTACCAATCGCCAAGGTGGGTGGTGATGCGATCACGGTGCAGGAATTCGGTAACGCCTTGCAAAACCTGCGCAATCGTTTGCAGTCCGAAGGCCAGACCGATATGAGCATCCTTGACCGGCCCGAACTGAGGCAGTCAGTGCTGGACAAATTGATCAATGACCGTCTGCTTTTTGCCGAAGTCAAGCGTGCCAATTTCAGCATTAGCGACGATCAGCTCAGTCAGTACATCACCAGCATGCCTGAATTCAGTGTTGACGGTAAATTTTCCGAAGAACTCTATTATCAGTTGTTGACCCAGAATCGCATGACACTGAAGGATTTTGAATCGGCAATCAGGCAGGATTTGAAAGCACAGCAGGCGAGAGAAGGCTTCGCCTCGCTCGCTTATATTCCGGACAGCCTTGTCGAGCAGACGCTGAAGGCAGAACTGCAGGAGCGGGAAGTCAGCGTGGCGGAAATCAAGACGGCTGATTATCTCTCCGAAGTCAGCATCGAGCCGGCTCAGGTCCAGGAATACTATGAGAAGAACAAGGACAGGTTTCAGGTTCCAGAGCAGGTACAACTTGAGTTTGTCCTGATGTCCGCCAATACCTTGTTGCCGTCGATGCAGGTGACAGAAGAAGAGGTCAAAAGATTCTTTGATGATAATTCAGACCAGTTCCAGGGAGATGAAGAGCGGCGCGCCAGCCACATCCTGATCGGCTTTGGTCTGAGCCCTACACCTGCAGCCAAGGAAGAGGCACGTAGCAAGGCCGAACAGATTCTGGAAGAAGTCAGAAAGAACCCTGAGCAGTTCGCTGAACTGGCCAGGAAATACTCACAGGATCCGGGCTCTGCCCAGAATGGTGGCGATCTCGGCATGTTTGGACGCGGGGTTATGGTGAAGTCTTTCGATGATGCCGTATTTTCCATGATGCTTGGTGCGATCAGCGATCTGGTGGAATCCGAGTTCGGTTATCACATCATCAAACTGACGGAGATATCCGGTGAAGCCGTGACGCTTGCCAGTGTCGCACCGCAAATTCGTGGTGAACTGATCTACCAGAAGGCGTTGGCAAAGTTTACGGAAAATGCGGAAGATTTCAGCAATATCGTGTATGAGCAATCGAGCAGTCTGGAGCCTGCTGCCAAGGCTTTTGGTCTGGATATCCAGAAATCGCCATGGATGAGCCGTGAAGATGTCGCACGTGTGTTCAAGAGTGACCGGATGCGCGATCAAGTCTTCTCCGAAGATGTGCTGAAGGACGGTCGGAATACCGAAGCAGTGGAGGTGGGTCCGAATTCCTTGATGGTCGCCCGCGTAGCAGATTACAAGCCCGCTGCTCCGAGAACCTTTGAAGAGGTGCAGTCCGGTATTGAAGAGTTTCTGCGTGTGGAAGCTGCTGCCAAAATTGCCATCGCCAAGGGCGAAGCGGCGCTGGCAGATTTACGTGCAGGCAATGATGCGAAAGATTTGGACTGGATTCCGCCAGTGGTGGTCGACCGCAAAAATGCGCAAGGTTTGACCGATTTGACCATGAACAACGCATTCAAGATCAAGACGGATACGTTACCGGCCTATGCCGGTGTTGCAGATGCCAACAAGGGCTTTTTGCTGATCAAGGTCTCGGCCGTTAACGCAAACTTGCCGGAAGATGAGAGTGCGCGTCAGGCTGTCAAGGTTGAAATGCAGGCGGCTTTGGCTGCCGAGTATGTAGACGCTTATCTCAAGGCATTGCGAGCCAAGGGTAAGGTCAGCGTGAATCAGAAACTCATGCAGTCCGGTACGGATAACTAGCCGTCTGCCGGATTAAAGTCCAAATGAAATAAAAAAGGCAGCCTTTGGGCTGCCTTTTTTATCGTCGTCAGGCGGTCGGGTCGCCCGATTTTACCTTGTCCATCCATTTCTCGATGGGGATGATGCCGGCTTCCTGGGCTTTGGCGGCATCGTCCGGCAGCAGCACATCCTGCACGATGTCGGTCTGCTTCCAGCCGGCCAGCGGGGTTTCGCATTCGGCCTGCGGCACGTATCGCGAGGTTTCCAGCTTCTGGTGGCGGTGGATGTAGCGCGGGCAGTTCTGCCACATTTCGGAGAGTTTGACGCGCACCAGCATGTCTGCGCCCGGGAACTGCGGAAGCAAGGGGTCTTCGCGCGAGACGGTGGCGGTGCCTTGCACGCGGATGCGGTGCGGTTTCTCGAACGAGATGAAGAGCAGGCCGACTTTGCTGTTTTGCGCCAGGTTGCCCATGGACATGTACATGCCGTTGCCATCGTAGTTGGGGAATACCAGGGTCTGGCTATCGATCACCTTGACCAGACCGGCATCGCCGCCTTTGTAGGAGACGGTGGGGCGGCCGTTGTGGTCCACCGAGGCGAGGAAGAACATGTCCTGCGCTTCGATGAAAGCTTTGGTTTCGTCGTCGAATTCGGTGATGCAGGCGATCTCCTCGATGCGGTCAGCCAGTTTGCGCGTGCCGAAGGCGTCTTGCAGTGCACGGTGTTGTTGTCCGAATAGTCGGCTCATATCTGCTTATCTCCGGTTTATGGAACCTCGAAAAAATATGGGCGGCAGTTGCCGCCCGTGGTCGTTGCAGTATAAGGCAAAACGTCGACTAGTAAGGCTCGCCGCTTGCCGGAGCCTCTATACCGGACCGCTACGCACCATGTTCATGATGCTGCCGGCATCCAGTGTATCGGCCTTTTGCTGTATCTGTGGCAGGTATTGCCGCTGCAGGTTCCTGGCCGGGCCGAGCAGGTTCTGGAAGGTGTCGCGCAGCACAGCGGTGTCCATCTGGCGGCCGCCGGCGTAATAGCGTTTGGCCAGTTGGCCGAGCGCATAGGTGGTAGCGAAAGAGAAGGCCATGCCGGTGGCGGCGCGACCGATGCCCTTGCCCATGCCACCGGCGATCTGGCCGAGCAGCCCGCCGATCAGTTTGCGGCCGAATTGTTCGAGATATTGCGATGTCATGCCGACGCCGGCTGTGGTCAGGAATTCGGTGATATGGCCCTTGTCCAGCTGGTAGCCGTGCGCTTTGCCGATCTCATAGACCATCTTGATCTGTAGCGGGATGATGGCCATCGAGGCCCAGGATTGCGGTAGCAGCTCCAGCGCGCCGTTGAGGATGGAATGGTTGAGGATGGATTTGTCGAGCTGCGCTTCCGGCACATTGGGCACGTTTGCAACCACGGTGCCTGCTGCGGCAATTGCTGCAGCTTGCGTTGCGCTGCTTGCCTCAGGTGTGGCGGCAGCGAGTATGTGCGCGGCCTCGGCGACTTGTTCGGATTCGGCATCATCCAGCCCAAGCTGGGTTTTCAATGCCTGCAGGAACTGGCGCTCGTCCTCGGTCATGACACCATCCGCTTCGCAGACGCAGACCGCCATCTCGTAGGCGAGCAGCTTGTGGCTGTGTTCGTGGATGCGGCTTGCGGCGGCGGCCAGGTCCGTGCGCTTGAGCAGTACGTCCTGATAGAGTTCGGCCATATCGAACTCGTTTTCCTGGCTTTGCAACGATTCCATGATCTTGCGGATCTGCTCACGCTCAGCCTCGGCTTTCTTGCCGTCGGCGAAGGAAGCGAGAAGGGCGATGCTGAGAATGGACTGATGGATGTCTTGCATGGTGGTTTCCTGTGGTTGGTATGGTGTCATTGTAGCTGCTTCAAGTGGCTGGCTGTCATGGAGTTCCGTGGCCGGCTGACGACAACCGGCCATGAAAGCAGGTTAGAATGAAGGCTGTTTTCAACTCTCTGGATGATGCATGAAAATCACGTTTCTCGGAGCCACCGGCACGGTCACCGGCTCCAAATATCTGGTTTCTACTGAAAAAAGCAAGGTTCTGATCGATTGCGGTCTGTTTCAAGGGCTGAAACAGCTGCGCCTGAAAAACTGGAAGCCGTTGCCGGTCGATTCGGCGACGATCGATGTGGTGGTGTTGACCCATGCGCACATCGACCACACGGGCTACCTGCCGCTGCTGGTGAAGAACGGTTTCAGCGGCAAGGTCTATTGCAGCGAAGCGACGCAGGCCTTATGCGAGATTCTGCTGCCGGATTCGGCCTATCTGCAGGAAGAAGAAGCGCGTTACGCCAACATGCGGGGGTTTTCCAAGCACAACCCGGCCTTGCCTCTCTACACACAGGAGGATGCCGAGCGTGCGCTGGAACTGCTGGTGCCGGTGCCTTTCGAGCATGAGGTGGATGTGGCAGAGGGTGTCACCGTGAAGTTCTCGCCGGCCGGCCATATTCTCGGCGCTTCGTTGGTCATGATGCGCAGCGAAGGAAAATCCGTCCTGTTCTCCGGCGATATCGGCCGTCCGAATGACCCTTTGATGTTGCCGCCTGCCATCATCCGGCAAGCCGATTATCTGGTGCTGGAATCGACTTATGGCAACCGCCTGCATGACAAGGAAGACCCGGAGATCAAGCTGGCCGAGATCATCAACCGTACCTATCAGCGCGGTGGCGTGCTGGTGGTGCCGGTGTTCGCCGTCGGCCGTGCGCAGGAGCTGCTGTATTACATCCAGTCGCTGAAGGAGCAGCGGCTGATTCCCGATGTACCGGTCTATCTCAACAGTCCGATGGCGGTCGATGCCACGGCGATCTTCATGCATCATCATGACATTCATAAACTGTCAAAAGAGCAGTGCAAGATGGTGGCGAACAGCGCGCGCATGGTGAACAGTGTGGAAGAGTCACGTTCGCTGAATGAGATCGGCCATCCGGTCATTATCCTGTCAGCCAGCGGCATGGCTTCCGGCGGTCGTGTAGTGCATCACATCAAGGCCTTTGGGCCAGACCCGCGTAATACCATCCTGTTTGCCGGTTATCAGGCCGTAGGTACGCGCGGTGCAGCGATGCTTGATGGCGCCGAGAGCGTGAAGATTCACGGCGAGTATGTGCCGATCAATGCCGAGGTGGAATTTATCTCCAGTCTTTCCGCGCATGCCGATTACAGCGAGATCATGGAGTGGCTGCACCATTTCGAGAAACCTCCGGTCACCACTTTCATCGTGCACGGTGAGCCGGTGGCAGCCGATGCCATGCGCCACCACATCGAGGAAAAGCTGCATTGGGAAGTCGTCGTACCGGAATATCTGGAAACCATTGAGCTATAAGGCTGGCGGCATGGCATCAATCAGGCTTTTACCGGACCAGCTGATCAGTCAGATCGCGGCTGGCGAAGTGGTGGAGCGCCCAGCCTCTGCCTTGAAGGAGCTGCTGGAGAACAGCCTGGATGCAGGCAGTAGCGAGATCACTGTGGCTTTGCTGCAGGGTGGCGTCAAGCAATTGCGCATCGCCGACAATGGGCAGGGTATTGCGCAGGATGATCTGGCGCCGGCCCTGACACGCCATGCCACCAGCAAGATCCAGACGCTGGAAGACCTGGAATCGGTCGGCAGCCTCGGTTTTCGCGGCGAGGCGCTGGCCAGTATCGCTTCAGTGTCGCGCACGCATATCATCAGCCGTTCCGCCGCCGACAAGCATGCCTGGCGCATCGGCTCGGAAGGTAGCGCTATCTCTGGTGTCGAACCTGCTGCGCTGGATAGCGGCACCATCGTTGAAGTCTCCGATCTTTATTTCAACACGCCGGCGCGGCGCAAGTTCCTGAAAACCGAGGCGACCGAATTCGGTCATTGCGAGGCCGCATTCACGCGTGTGGCTTTGTCGCGACCGGATGTGACCTTCACGCTGCAACATAACGGCCGCGTGTTGAGCCGTTTTGCCGCCGGGGAAGCGGAGCGGCGCTTCGATGAAGTGCTGGGAAAGGAATTCATCAGCGAATCGTTCAGCATCGATGAAGCTGCCGCCGGTCTGCGCCTGTGGGGCATGGCGGCCAAGCCGACTTACAACCGCAACAGTCGTGATACGCAGTATGTCTATGTCAACGGCCGTTTCGTACGCGATAAGCTGATCGCGCATGCCATCCGTCAGGCCTATCAGGATGTGCTGCATCATGAGCGGCATCCGGCTTTTGTGCTGTTCCTGGAACTGGATCCCAATCTGGTCGATGTCAATGTGCATCCGAGCAAGACCGAAGTGCGCTTCCGCGATGGGCAGGCCGTGCACCGTTTCATCTTCCATGCGCTGCACAAGGCTTTGGCCGTGCCGACCGGCCAAAGCGCCGCAGTGACTGCGCAGCAGGCGCATTTCAATCCCTTTGCTAGCCAGCCGGCAGCGCAGCAGCCGAGTAATCTTAGTTATCCAAGCTATCAGACCGGCATGGACTTGCGTGCCGCAGAATCCGGCAGCTTTTACGAGACACTCTATGGCGGCATCCGTCCGCAGGCCGATGCGCCAATCACTCAAACACAAGCGCAAACTACAGGAGCAGAAACGCTGGTTGAGGATTATCCGCTCGGATTTGCGCTCGGCCAGCTGTACGGCATCTACATCCTCGCGCAGAACCGGCATGGCATGGTGGTGGTGGACATGCATGCCGCGCACGAGCGCATCATGTACGAACGCCTGAAGAATGCGCTCGACAAGGATACTGTGCCCATGCAGCCTTTGCTGTTGCCGGTCAGTTTCAATGCCGACCGGCTGGAAGTGGCAGCCGTGCAGGAACAGCTGGCGCAGCCGGACAACAGCCTGCATCAGCTGGGTTTTGATATCGCTATCCTGTCGCCGAACACGCTGGCGGTGCGCGGCATTCCTGCCATGCTGCAGAACGCCGATTCTGTGGCGCTGGCGCGTGACTTGCTGCGTGATTTGCGTGAATACGGTGCCAGCCGCGCCCTGCAGGACCGCCGCAACGAACTTCTGGGCACCATGGCCTGCCACGCAGCCGTGCGTGCCAACCGCATCCTGACCATTCCGGAAATGAACGCGCTGCTGCGTGACATGGAAGCCACCGAGCGCTCCGGTCAGTGCAATCACGGCCGCCCGACCTGGTTCCAGGTGACGATGGCGGAGCTGGACAAGATGTTCATGCGCGGGCAATAAGCTTGATAAATGGTACGTAAAAGCGTACTATTTATCTGCCTTACGGAGAAAATTCCATGCAAACACTTTCTGCCAGCAATGCCCGTTCCAATCTATACCGCTTGATCGACGAGGCGGCCGCCTCGCATCAGCCCCTAGTGATTACCGGTAAGCGCAACAACGCGGTGCTGGTGTCGGAGCAGGACTGGGCAGCGATTCAGGAGACCCTGTTCCTGCTCTCCGTGCCCGGCATGCGCGAATCCATCCGCGAGGGCATGGCGACGCCCGCCGAAGAACTGGCCGACAAGCTGGATTGGTAGCACGTGTCCGGTTGGCAGTTGCGCTATACCAAGGCAGCGCAGAAGGACGCAAAAAACCTCGCTGCAGCAGGCCTCAAGGACAAGGCCCTGACCTTGCTCGCTATCCTCGAAACCAATCCCTTTCAGAACCCGCCGCCGTACGAAAGGCTGGTCGGTGATCTCGCCGGCTGTTGTTCACGCCGCATCAATATCCAGCATCGCTTGGTGTATCAGGTGCTGGAACAGGAAAGGATCGTGAAAGTGCTGCGCATGTGGTCGCATTATGAATAAGCCGGCCATCGATAGCACAGTTAGCGACCAGCGACCGCCAGCCATCTTCCTGATTGGCCCAACCGCCTGCGGCAAGACCGGTGCGGCGGTGGAGTTGTGCCAACGTCTGCCGGTGGAACTCATTAGTGTCGATTCCGCGCTGGTCTACCGCGATATGGACATCGGTACCGCCAAACCGGACGCCGCCACGCTTAAATTGGCACCGCATCACCTGATTGACGTCATAGACCCAACCGAGGCGTACTCCGCAGCGCAGTTCCGTGCCGATGCCTCTCGTTTGATGGCGGATATAACGGCGCGTGGCAAGGTTCCGCTGCTGGTCGGCGGTACCATGCTCTATTTCAAGGCTCTGCAGGGCGGGCTGGGCGAGTTGCCGCAGGCCGACCCGGTCGTGCGTGCACGGCTCGATGCCGAAGCACTGACTATCGGCTGGCCCGGCATGCATGCCAAGCTGGCGAAGATCGACCCGGAAACCGCGGCACGGCTGATGCCGACCGATTCGCAGCGCATCCAGCGCGCGCTGGAGGTGTGCGAGCTTTCCGGCAAGACCATGACGCAACTATTTGCCGAGCATAGCGCCGAGCAGGCCGCGACGGCCTTGCCGTATCGTTTGCTGAAGCTGGCGCTGGTGCCGTCGGACCGCAAGGTGTTGCACGACCGTATTGCGCTGCGTTTCGAGCAGATGCTGCAGGCCGGGATGATCGACGAGGTCAGGGCGCTGCGTGCGAAATATCCGGGACTCACAGCCGATCTGCCCAGCATGCGCTGTGTCGGCTACCGCCAGGCCTGGCAGTATCTGGATGGTGAATTCGGGCTGGAGGAACTGCGCGAGAAGGGGGTTGCCGCCACCCGGCAACTGGCGAAACGCCAGCTGACCTGGTTGCGCGGCATGGAGGATACGGTGGAATTCGACTGCCTCGATACGACAGTCAATGAGAAGTTATTTAAATATATAAATCAGTTTATTAAGTAATAAACTTTATAAACTGATTTAACTTTAGATCATGGCTCAGATTTTCCCGTCCAGACCCATCTGGAAGTACTTGTGCACGATCTTTTCCTGATTCTCCAGTAGCCAGTCGATGCTCGGCTCGTTGTTCATCGCTTTCTTGATGGCGAGCGCGGTGGCTTTGCGATGGATGTCGAACAGAACCTGGTGATCCAGGTCGTCCTGCTCGGCCACAATCGGGTTGAGCCAGACCGAGACGATGATGCCGAGATCGTTGGCCTTTTCCTTGGGGATGTCGCCGGCACGCACGGCATCCAGCACGCCGTTGGCGATGGCGCCTTGCACGGTGCCCATCAGGATGTTGGTGTAACGGGTATCTTTCACTGTGACCTTGCTGACCATGATGGTGGCCGGGCGCACCATGATGTCGGTGTTCATGATGGCCAGCACGCGGGTATGGCCCTTGACCTGATCGCCGAGCAGATTGGCAAAGGCGGTGCCCATGGGCCCATTCATTTCGCCGATAACGACTTCCGGTTCTGCTGCAGTGCCGGCAGGGCCGCCTGCGACCAAAGCTTCGCCTACGCGCATGATGATGCGTTCACTCATGTTGCTACTCCTTTTTGCGGATTGAAAAACAGGCGCCGTGCCATTAGCCGGTATGGCGCAGAACATTGTCCGGCACGGCGCGAAAAATCGGCAGCTACAAGCTGAGGATGCGCTCTGCCGCTTCCATGCATTCTTCCAGAGAGGCGACCAGCGCCAGCCGGACAAAGTTCTTGCCCGGATTGACGCCGTGCGCTTCGCGGGCGAGATAACTACCCGGTAATACCGTAACATGTTTTTCGCGGTATAGCCTGAGTGCGAACTCGGTGTCTGGCATATCCGTACGCGCCCACAGGTAGAAGGCGCCGTCCGGCAGTTCGACATCCAGCCGTTGTTTGATAAGTGGTGTCATTACTTTGAATTTCGCATCGTAGAGCCGGCGGTTCTCGATGACGTGCATCTCGTCATTCCATGCCGCGATGCTGGCGTGCTGCACTGCCGGGTTCATGGCACAGCCGTGATAGGTGCGGTAGAGCAGGAATTTCTCCAGGATCTTGACGTCACCGGCAACGAAGCCCGAGCGCATGCCCGGCACGTTGGAGCGCTTGGACAGCGAACTGAACACCACCAGCCGCGTGTAATCGCGGCCCAGCTTGTGCGCGGCTTCCAGTGCACCCAGAGGCGGTTGCGCTTCATCGAAGTAAATCTCCGAATAGCATTCATCGGCGGCGATGACGAAGCCGTAGCGGTCGGACAGTTCAAAGACCTGCTGCCACTGTTCCAGCGACATGATCTTGCCGGTCGGGTTGCCGGGCGAGCACAGGTAGACCAGTTGCGTGCGTTGCAGCACATTCTCCGGCACGCTGTCGAAATCCATGACAAAGCCGTTTTCCGGCAGGTTGTTGAGGAAATAAGGCTCGGCACCGGCCAGCAAAGCCGCACCTTCATAGATCTGGTAGAACGGGTTGGGCGAGATGATGACAGGGGCAGGGCGGCTGTCGTCGACCACGGCTTGGGCAAAGGCGAACAGCGCTTCACGGCTGCCGTTGACGGGAACTATCTCTTTTTCTGCATTCAGCGCCGGAATGTTGTAGCGCCGTGCCAGCCAGGCAGAAATTGCCTCGCGCAGCGCGGGAATGCCGGCAGTCGTGGGATAATTCGCCAGCCCGGCCAGATTGCTGACCAGTGCGTCCTTGATCAGTACAGGTGTCGCATGCTTGGGTTCACCGATCGAAAGATTGATCGGTTTGTAGTCCGGATTGGGTGTGGTACCCGCAAACAGGTCGCGCAGGCGTTGAAACGGGTAGGGTTGCAGCTTGTTCAGATTAGGGTTCATGCAGACATTATAAATTGAGCGTCAAGAGTACAAAACCATAAATGCAACATCATAGACATCAAATTGCCGTATCCGGCCTGCTTTTCGGTGCCGCCTGCTGGGGCATTATCTGGTATCCATACCGGCTGATGCAGGAAGCCGGGGTATCCGGCGTCGCTTCAAGTTTCTTCACCTATTCGATTGCAGCGGCGATCGGCGCCATGATCTTTGCCCGCCACTGGCGCGGTCTTTTCAGGTTGCCGCAAAGCGCCTGGTGGCTGGCGCTGGCAGCCGGCTGGACCAACCTCAGCTACGTCGTCGCCATCATCGACGGCGAAGTCATGCGCGTCATGCTGCTGTTCTATCTTTCGCCGCTGTGGACGCTGATACTGGCCCATTTCTGGCTGAAGGAGCGGGTCGGGCTCAATGGTCTGCTGGTCATCGTCATCTCGCTGGCCGGCGCCTATATCATGCTCTGGCAACCTGGCGCCCTGCCCATGCCGCGCAACGATGCGGAATGGATGGCGCTGTCTTCCGGGCTGGCATTTGCGCTGACCAATGTCATTACGCGCCGCTCCAGTCATTTGAGCCTGCGTGTGAAGTCGATGGCGGTATGGCTTGGCGTGATCGTTGTAGCTGGCGTAATGCTACCGTTCCAAAGCATGCCGTTGCCGGCACTGGAGATACTGACGCTCCATCATTGGCTGCTGATGGGCTTGATTGCACTGATCCTGATGGCGGCGACCATACTGGTACAGTACGGCTTGACGATGATTCCGGTGACGCGCGCAGCGGTGATCTTTCTGTTCGAACTGGTGGTGGCGGCTGTAGCTTCCTATTATTGGGCAAACGAGGCCATGTCTTTGCATGAATGGCTGGGTGGCGGCCTGATTGTTGCTGCGGCTGTTGTGGCTTCGAGGATGAGCGATAAGCATTGAACCTAAAATCCTCAGTTGACCGCTTGTATATTGCTTTAACTTTATGACTATTCAAAACATTTTGAGATACCCAACGTTCTCCCTTCAGGTGCGAACGCTACGAGGTGGATTGTACGTTTTTCCGGACGCATGGCGGCGTTGCAACTCGTTGGAAGGGAATAACCATTCCGCCTCGTTGCGCCTTGCCCTGCACCCGGAAACACGCACACTCCACCACACCCAACTGAGGATTTTAGGTTGAAACCTGATAATTTGCAGACAATAAAAAGCCGACACCAGGGTCGACTTTTTATTTGTACGCTGCTTATGACGGGCTGTTAATTGGCGGGAGCAGGTTCTGCCACGTAAATCTCGACACGACGGTTCATGGCGCGGCCTTGCACTGTATCATTGCTGGCGACCGGCTCGCGCGAACCGCGGCCATCGATGCTGATGCGGCTGACGGCGACGCCACGTGCCGTGATGTAATCACGTGTGCTGGCGGCACGATTGATTGACAGCGGGTTATTGATGGCATCGGTACCGGTGCTGTCGGTGTGGCCGATGATGGTCACTGTGGTGGCCGGATTCTGTACCAGGCTGGCCGCGAACTTATCAAGAATAGGACGGAAGTTGGATTTGATGTCAGCACGATTGGTATCGAAGGAGATATCGCTCGGGATTTCCAGCTTCAGACGGTTATCCTCAGTCTGGGTCACAGCGACACCTGTGCCGGCAGTCGCCTGCTCCATTTCCTGCTTCTGCGCTTCCATGCGCTTGGACCAGACATTACCGGCGATCGCGCCGCCGACCGCGCCTACGCCTGCGCCGATGGCCGCACCCTTGCCGCCACCTGCAACAGCACCTACTACCGCACCTGCACCAGCGCCAATGGCTGCACCCTTGGCGGTGCCTTTCTGGGTTTCTGACATGTTGGCACAGCCGGCCAGCGAGAGGGCGATGGCAGCTGCGATAATTTTGGTTTGTGTGTTCATGGTGAAACCTTTCTTGATCTGGTTGTTGGAGTACCTGTTTTTGACAGGCTTGAATACTGGTTGTTTCCCCGATGACTGATATGGCAGTCTGACAGTTGGTTGATGTTGAGAATTATAGTTTTAATATTATCGTATATCCGGAGTTTCGCAGGCTGTCGAACAGCTTTATTTACTAGTTATTTCTACCGGCTCTATCCCCAACGTTGGCGGCGTAAGTCCGGATGACGTCTATCTGCATAATTTCGCTCAGCCGATGATCGTGCCGAAGCCACCGCTACCGCCGTCGCTGCTGCTTTTTGAACCTTCCGCCGCCAGCCGCATTTTTAGCGAGAGATCGTTACGGGAGTCTGCATAGCTCAATGCGTTTTCCTGATCGATCTTGCCTGCACTGAAGAGCTTGAACAGGGCCTGATCGAAGGAATTCATGCCGATATCGTTGTTGCCGGCCATGATCTCCTTGATTTCCTCGATCTTCTGTTTCTGGATCAACTCTGCGATGTAAGGCGTGTTGATCATGACTTCCATCGCGGCGACACGCTTGGCCTGCTTACCGGGAATCAGGCGTTGCGAGATGATGCCGACCATGTTCAACGACAGGCCCAGCAGCAGGCCGGCCTTGGCGTCCTGCGGGAAGAAGGAGATGATGCGCTCCAGCGCCTGATTGGCGTTGTTCGCATGCAGCGTCGCCAGGCAGAGGTGTCCGGTTTCGGCATAGGCCATTGCCTGTTTCATGCCGTCCATGTCACGCACTTCGCCGATCAGGATCACGTCCGGCGCCTGACGCATGGCGTTCTTCAGCGCGTTGTCAAAAGACAGCGTGTCGATGCCGACTTCGCGTTGATCGACCACCGATTTCTTGTGCGGGTGGACGAACTCGATCGGATCCTCGATAGTGACGATATGACCGGTGCTATGGGTGTTGCGATAATCGATCATGGAGGCCAGCGTGGTGGATTTGCCGGAGCCAGTGGCACCGACCACCAGCAACAAGCCGCGCTTGCGCATGATCAGTTCTTTCAGTATCGGCGGCAGACCCAATGTTTCAAACGAAGGGATATCGGTCTTGATATGGCGGATGACCATGCCGACCTCGCCGCGCTGGCGGAATACGTTGACACGGAAGCGGCCGATATCCTTGCGGCTGACAGCGAAATTCATCTCGTATTCGCGTTCGAATTCCTTGATCTGCTCCTCGCTCATCAGGCTATAGGCGATTTCCTTGACCATGTTCGGCGCCATGACCTGCGCGTTGATGGGAGCGGTTTCGCCCTCGATCTCCATGTGTATGGAAGTGCCTGTACTGAAAAAGAGGTCGGAACCCCCTTTGTCCATCATGAATTTGAGTACCGGGGTGATGTCGATTGCAGCCATGTTGATCTCTTAGGTAATTGTTTTAATTGTGTTGTTGTTCTGATAGTGCTATTGGAAATTACTTTAACATAAGCGCTTAAGACTGTGTTTGGCCTTCTTGCAGATAATGCTGCCAGATCGTTTGATAGCAGTGTTCAAGGTCTTGTGCGAAGCGCCCGGTATCGAACAGCGGTGCATTGTCACGGCTTTGCAACAGGCGCTTTCTGACGGATGCGAGCAAGTCTGCATCCGATGACAGTTGCAGAGCCTTCTGCCGGTAGTCGTCCAGGTTGCTGGTGATCAGTTCATCCATGCCCACAGCATGCAGCAGGCTGCCCGCCACACGGCTGGCAAAGGTCTGGCCGCTACAGGTCAGCAAAGGCAGGCCCATCCACAGGGCATCGCTGGCCGTGGTGTGAGCGTTGTAGGGCAGGGTGTCGAGAAACAGGTCGGCCAGCTGGTGCCGAGCCAGGTGATCGGCGATTGGTACTCTGGGAGCAAAAATCAGGCGACTGGCCGCTACGCCGCGTGCATCTGCCTCGCGTTGCAGGTTTTCTTTCGCTACTGTATTGCATTCAAGCAGCCAAAGCACGCCGGCTGGTCTTTCTTTCAAAATATTCATCCATATATCAAATACTTGCGGAAGTATCTTGAAAGTCTGGTTGAAGCAGCAAAAGACGAAGGCATCGTCCGGCAGGCCGTTGTCGGCACGGGTCGTCGGTTTGCCAATCGGCCGCTTGCGGTCGTTCGGCTGATAGCAGACCGGCAGACACAAAGGGCTTTCGGCGAAGTTGGTGTACTCGCTATCGGGCGTGACAAAAGCATCGGTCAGGATGTAATCGAACAAGGGAGCAGCCTGGTGAGCTCCCATGGTGCCGGGAAAGCCCAGCCAGTTGATGCTGACCGGTGCCGGCTTCAAGGCCGCAACCGCAGTGCGGCTGGATTGCGTGAAGCCGGTGAGGTCGACCAGGATATCGATCTGGTCTTTTTTGATGCGCTCGGCGGCATCGGCGATAGACAGCTTGCGGATATCGATGAAATGGTCGAAGGCCTTTTCCAGACGCTTGCGCTCCGGCGTCTTGTCGTCTGTGGCATTGGAATAGGCGTAGATTTCGAACTGTGCGCGGTCATGGCATTCGATCAGCTCGCTGATGAGAAAGGCCAGCGGGTGAAGGCGGAAATCGCTGGAAAGGTAGCCGATGCGCAGCTTGCGGTGCTTGCGGTTGACACTGTAATCCTGTGCTGCTTCAGAGGAAAATAGCTGCGCGTAACGGTTGCTGACCCAATTGTCCGCGCATAGTTTTTGCTCTTGTGGGGTAGTGCCCGGCATCGCCAGAAAGGCAAAAGGCGAAATTTGCGCCTCGGGCACGGTCTGCACCCAGTCGCGGATGGTGGTGACTTCCTGCTCCAGGTCTGCCCAGTCGCAAGCATGCTGTTTCTGGTGCACTAAGTGCACGCGCGCATGGTAGAGCTGCGGGTTCAGCCGCAGCGCCTGCTGGTAGGCTGCGATGGCTTCATTCAGCTGACCGGTCTCGCGCAGCACGTTGCCGAGGTTGTTGTAGACATCCGCATCGTCCGGCAGAAGTTTCTGCGCCTGCCGGTAGCTTTTCAGCGCCTCCTCGGCCTTGCCCAGTTCGCGCTGGGCATTGCCGAGATTGTAGTAACAGGCACCGTCAGCAGGATTCAGCTGAATAGCCTCTTCATAAGCCGCTTCGGCCTGCAGGTACATGCCCTTGTCATGACACTGGAAGCCGTAGGATTGCAGTGCCTGATATAGCGAGCCCATCACATCCGGATTGTCCGGCAATGCCCGCAGTACGCGCCGGTAACAACCGGCAGCCTCTTCGAAGCGCTGCTGCTCGAGATAGGCATTGCCCAGGTTGTTCTGCAGGTCGATATCCCTGGGGTTCAGCTGCAAGGCTTTGCGGTAGCAGTTGATGGCCTGCCCCGTCTGGCCGTTGGCACGCAGCGCGGCACCGTAGTTGTTCAGATAGTCCGGATTGTTCGGTTCGGTTTTCAGTGCCAATGCGATCCGTTCGACAGCCTGTGCGGCGCGTCCGGATTGCAGGTAGAGCAGGCCGAGCAGGTGTTGGGCTGAGGCATGGTCTGGTTGGCAGGCGATGAACTGCAGATAGGCGGATTCCGCTTGAGCCAGTTGGCCGTTGCGATGATGCTCGAATGCGGTTTGCAGCAGGGAAGTGGATGTCATGACGTGCCGGTTTCAGAAGTGTCTGTATGGCTGGTCAGTCCCCTGACCAGATTTTTGAGGCCTAACTTTCGCAGTAAAAAGCGGTTGGGGTCAAGTGCGGCCACGGTCTTGCTGTCCATGGGCAAAGGTTCGCCGCAGATGGCGGAAGCCAGCAGCTCCGCACACAATGGGGCCTGGCTGATGCCTTTGGAGCCGTGGCCGGTGTTGATGTACAAGCCTTGAAGATATGGCATGGCGGGTGACCTGCTGTAATGTTTGGGCGGGTTTTCAGCAAGTTCGCGGGCATCCATTATGGCACCGACCAGCGGCAGGTAATCGGGCGTCGCCACTCTCAGCGCGGCGCGTCCTTGCAGCTGGTCCGTATCAAGGCTCTGCTGCAGCTCTGGCGATATACGCTTCAGCATGGCCATGTTGCTCATGTGGTCCTCGTCGCGGATATCCAGCCCGTTATCATCCGGCGCGAAGGTTGCACCCAGAAAGTGCTGGCCATCGATGGCCGGGCTGATGTAGCCATCGGTGCAGAGCACGGTTTGCAGTTGCCGGCTGTAAGCCGAAGCCGGGGCGACGGAGATCTGACCGCGTACCGCTTGCAGCGGCAGATGTGACGTTGGCTCGAAACGCAGGCTGTCGTTCGCGGTGGCCAGTATCAATATCGGCGCTTCATCCAGCAGGATTTCGCCATCCCATGCCTGCCAAATATTCTGATGTTTGACGATGCGGATGACCTGCCGGCTCAATTGCAGCCGGATGTTCCGATGTTGCGAGAATGCGGCGCACAAGGCACCTGGTTTGACCCAGCCGGCGCGCGAAAAATACAGGGCATCCTGCTTCAGGGCTATGCCCGCTATCCGGCTTGCTTCATTCGCATCGACCCGGCGCACGATATCCTCCGGCAGGCCGCGTCGCGCTACTGCGCGGCAGCGGTCGGCTTCGCGGCTATCGTATGCCAGTTGCAGCAGGCCGCATTGCCGGTAGTCGTTGCTTGAAAGTCCCGGATTCTTCAGTGATCGCAGGACATACAGGAAACCGCCAAGTGCCAGTCTGCTCATGACCGTGTCCTGCATGGCCAGACGCGGGTAGAGCATGCCGGCCGGATTGCCCGAAGCCTCGGCTGCGACCTGTGCATGACGCTCGATTAGCGTGACCTGCCAGTCGCGCATGGCCAGTGCATGGCTGCTGGCGCAACCGGCGATACCGGCACCGATGACCAGGGCTTTTTGCGGCCGGGATTGTGCCGGCTCACCACCAGCTTCAAATCGACCGCAGAGCATCTCGCGTTTGCGGCCGTGGCCGGCGACTTTCTCCACCTTGAACCCGGCTTCCTGCAGTCCGCGCTTGACCATGCCGGCACTGGTGAAGGTGGCAAAGGTCGTTTGCCGGTGCGAGAGCCTGGCCATCTGGCTGAAAAGCGCGGGCTGCCACATGTCCGGATTTCTGGAAGGCGCAAAACCATCGAGAAACCAGGCATCAACGCTGGCATGCAGCTGGGCCAGCATCTCGCTTGCATCACCGATCAGCAGAGTCAGTATCACGCGTCCCTGCTCGAATATCAGCCGGTGCATGCCGCGGGGCAAGCTGTCATATTGCTCGATCAGTTGTGAGCTGAGAGATTGGAGTTCCGGCCAGATCTCCAGTGCCTGCTGCAGGTCGGCAGCGCTCAGCGGGTGTTTTTCGCAACTGACGAAGTGCAGTCTGGCATGGCTGGGCGCCTGCTGCAGCCATTGCTGCCAGGCGCAGAGAAAATTGAGTCCGGTGCCGAAGCCGGTTTCGGCGATGGTGAAGTGATTGCCCTGCAAAGTCGGCCAGCGTTCTTCCAGCCGGTTGTGATGGATAAAGACATGACGGGTTTCTGCCAGACCGTTGTCACGCGAAAAATAGACGTCGTCATATTGCTGCGAGAACGGCAGGCCGTCCTGCCAGCGTATTTCCGCCGGGGCGGATGGCATGCTGAGTGAATCCGTGGGAGTGGGAACTGTTTCTGGCATAAAATGTGGTCAGGCCGACTTCAGTCCGCTATTGTAACCATGCCGCCTGAAGTCCACAGCATCAATTTGCTGCAGCGCCGTGCCGGTTTCGTGAGCCCGCATGGCGGCAGTTTTCATCCGGGAGATAAAGACTTGGCGCATTTCACTTTATTGCGTACCGATCTCGTCGAACCGCCGTCCCTCTGGCTGCAGGCATATGCCGCGCATATCCGCCCGCACGGCCGGGTACTGGATGTGGCGGCAGGCAAGGGACGTAACGCGCGCTGGCTGGCGCAGCAGGGTTTTCAGGTGGAAGCAGTCGATCGCAATCCGGAGGCATTGCAGGCAATGCAGGGCATCGACGGCATTACCGTCCGGGAGGCTGATCTCGAACGGGATGCGTGGCCGTATGCAGACCAGCAGTTCGATGCCATCGTCGTCTGCCGTTATCTGCACCGGCCCTTGTTCAATGCGTTCATCGACAGTCTGGCACCGGATGGCCTGCTGATCTACGAGACCTTCATGCAAGGGCAGGAGATCTATGGCAAGCCGAGCAATCCTGATTTTCTGCTGAAAACAGATGAATTGCTGGAACTGGCCCGCGGCCGGCTGGAAATCCTTGCTTTCGAACAGGGTCCGCAGGAGCAGCCCAAACCCTGCATGTTGCAGCGTATCGTCGCACGCAGATCCCTGGCGACCTAGTGCTGCTCTACTGCTCTGACAATAGTGCCGGCAATAGGGCTGGAGCACGATTTCCCGGCTTCACCAGCAGCATATGCACATCACCCAGCGCGCGCTCTTCGAAGCCGCCTTCGCAATAGTACAGATAGAACTCCCACATGCGGATGAATTCCTCTGAATAGCCCAGTGCGCGCACTTTTTCGATATTCCTGAAGAAATTGAGCCGCCATTCGGCCAGTGTTCTCGCATAATGCGGGCCGATATCCTCCAGGTTGAACAGGCGCAGGTCGGATGCGCGGGTGATACTGTGAAGCAGGGCGGTGACCGAGGGGATGCAGCTGCCGGGAAAGATGTAGCGCTGGATGAAGTCCACCGACTTTCTCGCTGATTCATAACGCTGGTCGGCAATCGTGATGCCCTGTAGCAGCATCATGCCTTCCGGCTTCAGCAGCGCGGCACATTTGGCGAAGTAGGTATCGAAGTACTGATGACCCACGGCTTCGATCATCTCGATTGAAACCAGTTTGTCAAATTGTCCTTCCAAGTCCCTATAATCTTTTAATAATATGGCGACTTTGTCTTGGAGTCCTGCCGCTTTTACCCGCTCGTTCGCGAGTTCGAACTGTGCCTGCGAGATAGTCGTCGTCGTTACCCGGCAGCCGAAGCGGCTGGCGGCATGGAGGGCAAAACCACCCCAGCCTGTGCCGATCTCCAGCACATGATCATGTGGTTTGAGATCCAGCTTGCGGCAGATACGCTCCAGTTTGCTTTTTGATGCCTGCTCCAGCGTCATTTCCGGTGTATCGAAAATGGCCGAGGAGTACATCATGGCCGGGTCGAGAAACAGCTGAAACATGTCATTGCCGAGGTCGTAGTGAGCGGCGATATTGCGCCGGCTGCCATCCTGCGTATTACGGTTCATCAGGTGTAGCATCTTCAGTACAGGTTTGGCCAGCCAGGCCATGCCGCCTTCCAGGCTGTCCATGACGTTCTGGTTCAGCACCATCAGCCGTATCAGCGCCGACAGGTTGTCGCAGGCCCAGTAACCCAGCATCCAGGCCTCTCCAGCGCCGACCGAGCCGCCGAAGGCGATATCGCCGTAAAAGCGGGGGTCCTTGACATGAATCGTGACTTGAATCTCGTCAGCTATTGCTGAACCGAAGCCATAACGCCGGGCACCTTCGATAATCAGCAGATGTCCGTGTTGCAAACCTTGCAGGCGCTTTAATACAAGAGCGCGAGCCAGGTTCTGCAACCAGCCGGATTGCTTGCGCGGCAGACCAAAGAGTCCGGTGGCGCCGACCAGATTGGATGATTTCATGTGGAGCTTCCTTCGTGTTTCTGATGGGTTTTCGGGTGCGGGATAAAGGGCACGCGCTTGAGCCAGAGCCTCATGGCCTGCCAGTAGATGGCTGCGATGACCTTGAGGGTTATGAACGGGTAGCTGAGCAGCGTCAGGTTCAATGTCCCGGGACTGATTTCACGCCGTTCCAGCTTCAGTGTGGCATCGAATACCTTGTTCTCCGCCTTCCGCAGATTGCGCATATGAATGTTGAGCTGCTGCTCCGGCTTGGAGAACGCCCAGTCGTATTCGATATCCATCGGCATGAAGGGCGAGATATGGAAATCCTTGCTCATGTGAAAACGATGGCTATTCAGGTTGTCACTTGTGGCCGAGCAATCCAGCACATACTGGTGACGTTCGTTCCACGGCGTGTTGTTGATCTCGGCGACAATCGCCTGCAGGGTCCGGTTGTCTGCTTCAAAGCAGTAGTAGAAAGTCACCGGATTGAAGCAATGGCCGAAGTAGCGCAGATTGGTCAGCATGCGGACGGCACCGGCAGTCGCGCGGCCGGTTTTCTGTTCAAGCAGATCGCTGATAGCCTGTTTGAGCGGTATTTGCGGATCGCCCAGATAATCGGCGCGTTTGAACCAGGCAAGATTAGGTCGCCCGTAGGACCAGAGCCGGCTACCGGTAAAGACTTGCGGCAGCTCGTCCAGATCGAGATACATCATGAAAGTGCGATAACGGAATTCATGATTGACCGGCTCAAAGCGGCGATGGCGCACCCAGCCGCGGTAGATCGCGCTATGCATCAGTATTGGCCTTGTTGAAATGTTCCAGTGCCGTCAGTGCACTCACCACACCGTCCTCATGAAAGCCGTTGCGCCAGTAGGCACCGCAATAAGCGGTACGGTTGACACCGCTGATCTCGGCATGTCTGGCTTGCGCCCGCGTGCCTGCCGTCGTGTAGACCGGATGGTGGTATGTCAGACGCTTGATCACATGAGCCGGATTGATGTCGCGTGTGTGATTGAGGGTTACCAGCAACGGGTCTGGTGAATCCAGACCCTGCAGGATATTCATGTTGTAGGTCACAGCGATGCGGTCGATCGGCTCTGCCGTGACGTGGTAGTTCCATGCCGCCCAGGCCAGCTTGCGTTTCGGTAGCAGCTTGCGGTCGGTATGCAGGAACACGGTGTTTTCCTGGTAGGGAATCGCGCCCAGTATTTCGCGTTCGGCTGTGCTCGGGTCTTTCAGCATGGCCAGTGCCTGGTCGCTATGACAGGCGAAGAATACCCAATCGAAAGTTTCTTCCGGCCCGTTCAACGGTTTGACGCGGACCGAACGTTTCAGGCGCCGGACATGTTCGACCGGGCTGTTGAGTCGAACACGCTCCCTGAAGGAAGCGGTCAGCGCTTCTACATAGCGGGCGGAGCCGCCCTTGATCACACGCCATTGCGGCCGGTCGTTGACCGTGAGCATGCCGTGATGGTGGAAGAAACGCACGAAAAAGCGAGCGGGGAAGTCCAGCATCTGTCTGGCTTCTGTCGACCAGATGGCGGAACCCATGGGGACGATGTAGTAATCGATGAAGTTCTGGCTGTATTTGCCCTGGGCCAGGTAATCGCCGAGACGGATTTCCGGACCTTCTGCCAGCAGCTCCAGCGACGATTTATTGAAGCGCATGATCTCGCCTATCATCCGGTAAAACGATGGCTTGAACAGATTGCGCCGTTGCGCGAACAGGCTGTTAAGGCTGGTGCCGTTGTACTCGAAACCGGTTTTCTCGCAATGCACGCTGAAGCTCATGTCGCTGGCCTGCCAGCCGATACCGAGCTCGTTCAGCAGGGCGATGAAGTTGGGATAGGTTCTGTCGTTGAAGACGATGAAACCGGTATCGACCGAATACTGGCGACCCATGTGTTCGATATCGTGCGTGTGGGTGTGTCCGCCAATATGGCTTCCAGCTTCAAACACCGTGATCTCGTGATTTTTGTGCAGGTAATGGGCAAGGGTATTGCCGGCGATGCCGCTGCCGATGATGGCGATCTTCATGAGCTTGCCTGCTTACTGATACGACGCGATTCGCGCATGTTCAATGGAATGTCCTTCATGTCCCAGATCAGTCCGCAAGCTGCCAGCAGTCTGAGTCCGTACCAGGTCGGGTCGATCTCCCACCAGTAAAATCCCTGTCTGGCTGAGCCCGGGTAGTGATGGTGATTGTTGTGCCAGCCTTCACCCAGCGTCAGCAGCGCGAGTAGTGGATTGTTGCGGCTCTGGTCGCGTGTTTCATAGCGGCGGCTGCCCCAGGTGTGCGCCAGAGAATTGACGCTGAAAGTGGCGTGATAGAGCACGACAGTTGAAATGGCAAAGCCCCAGACCAGCAGTTGCCAGCCATCGGTGCCCAGCTGCGGTGCGGCATGGGCCAGCCACTCGCCCAGTGCGAAGATGGCAAGCGCGAAGAGCACGGGCACGATGACATCGAAGCGATCGAGAAAACGCAGCTCAGGATATTGCGACAGTTCCTTGACGCGTTCATTACGCGTCGCGAAATGGGCATCGGACAGGAACCAGCCCATATGGCTCCAGAAAAAGCCGTGCTGCACCGGTGAGTGCGCATCCTCAAGCTGCTCGGAGGTGGCGTGATGATGGCGGTGTTGCGAAGCCCACCACAACGGGCCGCGCTGCACGGCGGTAGCCCCGACGATGGCGAACACGAACTGCAGCGGGCGCGAGGTGCGGAAAGTCTTGTGCGAGAAATAGCGGTGGTAGAAACCGGTGATGGCGAACATCCGGAGCAAGTAGAGCAGAACGGCGAAGAGCACGGCGAACAGACTCCAGCCCACCCAGATGACCGCAAGACAGCTCAGATGCAGGACGATGAAGGGCACTGCGCGCAACCAGTCGATTCTGTTTTCGCTGGCTGTGCCTTTTTCAGGAGTAATTCCACTGTCCAGCCAGCGGTGCAGTCTTTGACGCAATGGCTGGCTCATGAAGCGCTATCCCATTGCTGCGGTACTTTTCGAAGTTTTTTCAGGTCATAGCCGAGACTTTCGATGAACGTCGTCAGTTCGCTGTAATGCTCATCGCTGATGGTAGGTGTGCGCGCCATGATCCAGACATAGTCTCGTGCATTGCGGGCAATTACCGTACTGGAGTAGTCCGCTGCCAGCCAGGCGATGCGGAAATCGGCCTTGATCGGCCAGATGAACTGCATGCCCCACAAGGCATTGCCGCTGTTCTCGACGACGAAGCCACGCGGGTTGTAACGTTTTTCCGGGCCGTCGAAACTGCCCTTGCGGAAGGTAAAGGTGGTGTCTATGGTGCCATCGTCGTCCAGCCGGTACGACTCAATCGCGTTGTAGGCCTGGGTTTCGATGGCGGTGGGGATGGCGGCGATGACATACCAGTCACCCATGAAGCGTGGCAGATCGACCTGCGGCACGGTTGCGACCGGCGGCAGGCCGTTGCTGGCGCAGCCGCCGAGGAGTGTGCAGAGACTGATCAGGGTGGTGTTCAGGAGTTTTTTCATGGTTGCTGTAGTTTCTTCAATAAAATTTGCTTCAACGTAGTTTGTAAGAAATCAGGTAGCCCTCAGGCGTGGTCGATTCGAGGGCCAGCCATTCCTGTTTCTCCGAATACCAGAGATCGATCTTCATCTTGGTGGCAGTCAGCCGGTAGCGTTCTGCAGTAACCGGCTGACCGCGAACCTCAATGATCTCCCGGCCGACGCGGCGGATTTCCACGTCCAGCCACTCGCCGGTCTGCGGATTGAGCAGTTTGTCCTGCTGCAGCATCCTGGGGTTCCAGTAGGCGAAGGTCATGGTGCAATTGGGCAATGCGAGCTGACCCTTGGGGCCTTCCACTTTGAAACTGCCGCTCTGCTGCCGGCCAACGACCAATGAAACATCACGGTTTTCCTCGGTACGGGCTTCCAGTTTCTGCAGGCAGTCGTTCTGCCAGACTTCGCTGGCGCGATGCTGGTACTGATAGGCATTGATGAAAAGGATCTTGACCTGAAAATCAGCTTCGCTGGTGAGGGTGATTGCATTGTCCGATTCGGTGATGGCGAACCGGTGCTGACCGATCTCCTTGCCATCCAGATAGGCGGTGAATGGCCATTCGCTGGCGCTTGCCAGTGAGCTGGTCAGTGACAAGCCGAGTAGTGCGAGCAGTTGCAACGCGGGCTTCATGATGACTGCTCCAACTTGGGCTTGCCGGGGAAGAACGCGTTGGTGCGCCTGATGTAGTCGGCATAATCCGGACGGCGTGCACCGATATCCTTTTCCAGCAGCGCTACACCGCTGACCTTGAGCAGCAGCAGGGTCATCAGCAATGGGCCGATGATGCTCCACCAGGCGCCGGCAGCCAGCGCGATCAGGTAAAAGCCCCACCAGATGCAGAATTCACCGAAATAGTTGGGATGACGGCTGTAACGCCAGAGTCCGCTATCCAGCACCTGCTGCCGATTCTCCGGATTTGCCTTGAATCTGCTCAGTTGCCAGTCGGCGATAGTCTGCCAGGCAAACCCGAGCAGAAACAGTGAGAGGCCGATGGCATCGAGCCAGTTCAGGCTTATCGAGGAATTGGCGGCGCCGAGTAGTGGCAGCGATACGATCCAGGCCAATACCACTTGCAGACCGAACACGATATAGAGGCTTTTCAGCCAGAAATGCGGTTCGTTATTGCGGCGTATGGTCTGGTAACGATGGTCTTCATGAGCGCCGCGGTTACGCCAGGTGAGATAGAAAGAGAGTCTGATTGACCATATGAATAACATTGAAATCAACAGGAAATCTCTAAAAGTTAACCCGTTTTCATGGAATATATAGACGCTGCCGGCGAGCAGGATAAACAAGCTCCACAGGCTGTCGACCAGCGTGACGTTGCGCTTGATGACGCTGACGACCCAGCCTATGAGGCCGAGTATGAGCATCAGGCCGAGCGCTTCGAGATAGATATTCAGATCAAACATGTTGTGCCCCGGTGGTTTCCTGGTTCATTGTTTTCCTGGCAAATCCGTCCAGTAGGGTGGCGAGCCAGAGCATGGCGGGCATCATCAGGCCCCAGAACACGGCCAGCACAATCAGCATGTTTGTCTGCGAGACAAGCTGCATCGCGCCCAGCTTCTGGCCGGCCAGATAAGCCAGTGGTCCGCCCAGAAGGCCAAAAATCATGGCCAGCAGGTGCCTCTCGCGCATCCAGCGCAGACTGATGTTGAGTGTGGTGGCAAACAACATCCACAGGCAGCTCATCCAGAACGGCAGCAGCCAAACCGGCCAGCTGTGCGCGGGGTATTGAATCCAGCCCAGACTGAGCAGGAACTGGTCAAAGACACTGCCGCAGATGCCGATAATGGCGATCAGGATCAGCTCCTTTTGCCGGATGTCAGCCTGGCGCAAATGCAGGCTGATGATCGCCAGTGCCAATAGAGGCCCCAGCCAAGGCATGGCATGGGCGGCACCGAGCACACAGGCAAACCAGCCGGCCTGAAATCCGATCACGTTCTTCAGAGTGCGATGCATGGGTTCAGGCTGCCGGTCGCTGGAACAGGTAGTGGCTGACCCACCATTCCTGGCCCTTGTTGTAGCCGAACAGTTCGGCGCAGGACATGAAGAAGATGCGCCAACGCATACGCCACATGTCAGCCGCGTCGGCGCCGTAAGTCTTTTCAAGGATGGGCAGAATCTCGGCGGCCTTGGCATCCATGTTCTGCAACCAGGCGTTGGCCGTTTTTTCGTAGTGCGTGCCATCCCAGCGCCACATGTCGAGCAGCTTAAGTTTTTCCTGGAAGCGCAAGGGCAGGTCGTCGCTCGGCATCATGCCGCCGGAGAAGAAGAACTGGCTCATCCAGTCGTCGTCGTTCTCCACGACGAAGGCGTAGGGCGTCAAACGGTGCACGAAGATATGCTTGAAGAACTTGCCGCCCGGCACCAGCCAGTCATGCACCTTGCCGTACAGCACTTGATAGTTGCGCATGTGCTCGAACATCTCGACCGAGACGATGCGATCGAATTGCCGTGATATTTCAAAACGGTTCATGTCGCAGGTGATGATCTCGACGTTGTCGAGGCCGCGCTTTCCGGCCTCTGCCAGTATGTATTCGCGCTGGGAGTTGGAGTTGGAAACGGCAGTGATTCTGCTGTGCGGATAACGGCTTGCCATGAACAGGGTCAGCGAGCCCCAGCCGCAGCCGAGTTCGAGAATGTGCTGGTCGTTCTGCAGGTCCGCATGTTCGCAGGTAACTCGTAATGCAAGTGCTTCGGCTTCATTAAGTGTCCGGGTATTGTCACCCCAGTAGCACGAACTGTATTTGCGATGCTGACCGAGGCAGTGCCGGAAGAAATCCGCAGGTACCTCATAATGCTGTTCATTGGCGAGTTCAGGCACCAGGGCAATTGGCGCCTGTTGCATGCCCGCAATGAAACGGGATTCGATTCCGGCGCTGGCTTCGCAGTCACTTGCGGATATTTCCTTCAGACGTTTTTCCAGCAGACGCCTTATGCCTGCCCGCAGCGCGTAATCCGGTACCAGGCCGCGTTCTGCCCAATTGATTGCCAAGCTTGTAACTTGCATGTTGATTTTGCCTTGTGTGAGTTATGCGTATTGTTCTGCCAGGTCAGCTGGCGCAATGCTTTCTGCGATCAAGCGGAAGCTGAGGTCGAAATCGGTGCCCAGTGCCTTGGCACCGGCTTTTTCAATGGCGCTCTTGTACATGAGCGAACCCAGGCCGCCGACGAACACCGGTACCTGCGTGCTTTGCACCAGGCTGGCAAGTTCTTTTTCAAAAGCATCGAGGTCGCTGATGATTGAGGCGGAGAGCACGATGCCGCTGGAGGCTGACTGTTGCACTGCGCGCGGTAGTTCGGCCAGAGGAATGTCGGCGCCGAGCAGGATGCAGCGATAACCGTGGTCATAGGCGCTCAAGGCAAACAGTAGCAGGCCAATTTCATGGCGCTCACCGGGGATGCAGGCGGTGACAAAGGCCGGCGCGTCGTCCAGACGCTTTTTGTGATGGAAGCGGGCGCCCAGCTTGTTGCGCAGATAGACGCCGAAGAAATGCTCCTCGGCGACCGTGCCTTCGCCGGATTCCCAGCGACGCCCAAGCTTTTCCAGCATGGGTAGCAGCAGTTTCTTAGTGACGGTTTCGATCGGATAGAGTGACATCGCCTCGCTATAGGCGCTTTCCACTACGGACTCATCGAATTTGCCGATAGCCTTGATCATGCGGTCTATCATGCGCTGCCAGAACAGTTGCTCGTGCGTCACGGCGCTGGCATTATCCTCGGCGATGGCGGCATAGGTGATACGACTGATGGGAATGCCCCGATCAAGCAGCTCGACGACACGGCTCAGCATCGTAATATGTTCCTTGGTATACAGACGGTGGCCCTTGGGTGTGCGTACCGGTTCGATCAGGTGGTAGCGACGCTCCCATGTTCGCAAAGTGATCGGATTGATGCCGGTGAGAGCGGATACTGTCCGTATCGGATAGGCGTCTTTATATTTGGTCACTGCATCTTTCATCTATGTCTCCCAAGTAGATCGTCTGCAAAGCTTGTCGGCTGAATTGCTTTGCATGCAATTTTATCTTCAAGATTATGATTCAAAAGCTATGCAATAGTTCTTGGATTTTATGATATTTATTTGATTATTAACGATTTTGTATAACTTAAAACTTATTCAAAACTTATTCAAATAGTTATTAGGCAATGTAACTTCAAAGCTTTTTATAATGAATTCAGTGACTTGTGTAGCGCCTTGCGGTGAATTCGCTTTCTGCGTTTCCTTTAAAATCCAATAAAAAAATCGATGCAGAGATGCGGGAGATGGCGCCTTCTGTTACTTACCAGAAAAGTAGCAAGGTTTTTCATCACTAAGCGCAACGCTGCGTAGAGGATGCTAGCCTATTGAATAGACTAATCGGTATACTTCAGGCGTTAGCGTTTAAACGAAGGTTGGCATCTATCATGAACAGAACCACTTTGCTGCGTGGCGCATTGGTCGCTACATTGTCTCTGCTCGCTTCCTGCTCGTCCGTCACCACCTCGATTCAGATCGGTGACCAGGTCAGTAGCCAGTGGCCAAGTTACGGACGCGATTACACCAATCAGCGGTTCTCTCCGGCGATGCAGGTCAACCGCAATAATGTTCAAGACTTGGCGCTAGCCTGGCAATACAACAGTGGAGTCAAGAACACCTTTCAGGCCACGCCTATCGTCAGCGATGGGGTGATGTATCTGTCGTTGCCATTCAATGATGTGGTGGCGCTGGATGCCAGAACGGGAAAGCAGCTCTGGCGCTATGAACATCAGCGCCGTGCCGACTGGAAGCTCTGTTGCGGACCGGCCAACCGTGGCGTGGCGGTCAGTGATGGCAAGGTGTTCATGGGCACTGTCGATGCCCGCCTGCTGGCGCTGGATGCCAAAAGCGGCAAGCTGCTATGGGATATCAATGTGGTGGAGGTCAATGTCGAGACCGAGACCCAGGACGAACTGAGCAGCAGCGATCCCAACAGCACGGCAAAAGTGACCGGTGGCACCGGTATCGGCATGGCGATGGCGCCGGTGGTCTACAAGGGCAAGGTCATGATCGGTGTTACCGGGGTCGGTTATGGCTTGCATATCGAAAACCCGAGTAGTGATGCCCCGCTGGGTGCGGTGATCGGAGTTACCGGGCTTTATGGCCGGCCAGGCTTTCTTGCCGCCTACGATATCAATAGCGGCAAAAAGGTCTGGCAGTTCGACAGTATCCCCCAAGAGGGATGGGAGGGTGTCTTTGCCGAGACCACTTCCGATGGCGTGTCGCTCAACCGTGATGTTGCAGCTGAAAAGGCGGCCTTGCCCAAGTACCCGGACGCAGCCCGCTATGGCGGCGGCTCGGTCTGGAGCACACCGGCTATCGATACCGAACTGAACCTGCTGTATTTCGGTACTGGCAATCCTTCTCCGCAAATGAACGATATTTCACGGCCGGGCGACAATTTGTACACGGTATCCCTGGTTGCGCTCGATGCGGATACCGGCAAGTTGCGCTGGTATTACCAGCAGGTGCCGCATGATCTGTGGGGTTACGACGTTGCCAGCCCGCCTGCGCTGTTTGATACGATGGTCAACGGCAAAAAGGTTGCAGCGGTAGGACAGGCCAGCAAGACCGGCTGGTTCTATGTGCATGATCGCAAGACCGGCGAGCTGTTGTTGAAGTCCGAGCCATTCGTGCCGCAGGAAAACCTCTTCGCAAAACCGACCTTCGAGGGTACGCGCATCTTCCCGGGCATCCTTGGTGGCTCAAACTGGTCGCCGATCGCCGTCGACCAGGCGGCTCAGCAAGTCTTTGTTGCCGGCATCCATGCGCCCATCCGTTATACCCTGCACGAAACGCCGGCGAAGGATGGTGCGCCCGCCATCCGCTATACGGCTTCAGAGCCGACCGGCGACCCGCGCTGGGGTCAGTTGAGCGCCATCAGTCTGGCGAATGGCAAGATACGCTGGCAACAGAAGACGGAACAGCCCTTGCTGGGCGGTGTTCTGGCGACAGCAGGTGGCCTGGTGTTTACGGGTGAGGGTAACGGCCATTTCAACGCCTATGATGCCGATAACGGCAAGTTGTTGTGGCAAGCCACTGCCGACGCCGGCGTCAATGCGCCGCCTATCAGTTACGAGCTTGATGGCGTCCAATATATTGCAGTTGCCGCAGGCGGCAATGCCATCTTCGGCTATAAACAGGGCGACAGTCTGCTGGTTTATGCACTGCCGCAGAAATGACACGAAACGCTTCAGGCACCGTGTAGTCCAACATTTTTACTCTGTCTGCTGGTAAGCTGAAATCTGCTGGCATCCGGTAGTTAAAGTACGAACTCCTGTCTCCAAAACCTCCGGCGGTGCCGGAGGTCTTTCTATTGCCGAGAAGCCTGAAAATGAACAAATCAAGTCATATCCTCGCGTTTCTGATAGCGATGACATTGCCTCTCAGTAGTTTGGCTGCTGAAGAGTGGCTGGTCATCAGTCACAGCACCGCCATCAACGCAGGCCAGAAACTGACGCTGGAAGTCATCAAACCTGAGCAGGCAGTCTGGCCACAAACACTGAGGCTACAGTTGAACGGATCCGGCGTTACGGAAGAGCTTGAGCTGACAAGTGAAGACGGGCTGCAAACGGCAGCAAATCGTCGCAGCTTTGTGCTGGTGCCCGCTAAAAAATATGTCGGCGTGGTAAAGGCCAATCTGGCCGAAGTCGATTCCAACCAATTCCTGCTGCTGGTGGAGAGTGAGGCTGCAGGCCCTGTTGCAAAGGTAGTCGAGTCCGATGTTGTACAGGATAATGCACTTGCTGAAACTGCAGCCACTGATCCCGAGGCCAGTCCGTCACCCAGGATCGTCCTCGCCAAACCGGGCGACGAGCCGGCACTTTCCGCTCATGAACCCATGTATTTCGTGCTCGGCCATGACTCCGATCGTGGTGCCGATGCCAGGTTCCAGATCAGCTTCAAATATCGTTTGTTCGACCCGGAAGGCATCATCGGCGGTTTTTCGCCTTTGCTGAGCAATCTCTACTTCACCTATACGCAAACCTCACTCTGGGATCTGGGTGAGGATTCCAGCCCGTTCCGAGATACCAGCTATCGCCCCGGACTGTTCTATCAATGGGCGGGTAGTGAGAGCCAGCCGTTGCCGACCGAATGGCGTGCGGGTCTGGAGCATGAGTCTAATGGCCGCAACGACGCCGATTCGAGGTCTATCGATATCGCCTATCTGACTCCCGTCTGGCATTTTGATATGCCGCACAGCAAGAGGCTGACATTTGCGCCCAAGATCTACCATTACGTGGACAAACACGAAAATCGCGACATCCAGCGCTATCGCGGATATGTGGACTGGAATCTGCGCTATGGCCGCGAGGATGGCCTGATGTGGCGCGGTCTTTACCGACAGGGTACGGCGGGCTATGCCGCCGGGCAGCTGGATGTGTCCTATCCGATCAGCGAGCGCATCTTTGCTCGCACCGGCAGTTTCGTGCACTTGCAGGTGTTCTCCGGCTATGGTGAAACCTTTCTGGAATACGACCGCGACCGCGAAACCCAGATACGTCTGGGCATCTCGATCGCGCGTTAGTCCGGCCTCAAAACGTCAGTCAGCGTAGCGCCTGCCGATTTCGGTCAGCGCCTGTGCCAATGCTGCCTTGTCCTGCAGAATATCGGCAGGCAAGGCGAAAAACGCCTCGATGCGCTTGCGCAAAATCGTATACGCGCATCTGAACGCCGTATCAATTTCCTGCTCGGTACCGGTGGCCTTTGCCGGATCGTCCACACCCCAGTGCGCTCGCAAGACATTGCCCAGATATGCCGGGCAGGTCTCGCCGGCCGCATTGCCGCAGACCGTAATAACGATATCCGGCGTCACAGGCAGATCGTTCCACGATTTGCTGTGATAACCCTCGGCCGTGATACCTTCTTTTTGCAGTAGCGCAGTCGAGCGCGGATGCACATAGCCGGCCGGTTGGCTGCCGGCACTCATGGCGCGCATGCCGGCCGGCGCCAGTGCATTGAAGGTGGCTTCGGCCAGAATCGAGCGGCAGGAGTTGCCGGTGCAGAGAAACAGGATGTTCAAGCGGGTTCCTTTCCATTTTCGTACCATTTGCGGCTACGGTTGACGATGTTGACGACGGTGAGCATCACCGGCACTTCGATCAGCACGCCGACAACAGTAGCCAGCGCTGCGCCGGAATTGAAGCCGAACAGGGCAATGGCAGTGGCGACGGCCAGTTCAAAGAAGTTGGAGGCGCCGATCAGAGCCGACGGGCCGGCGACGCAATGCGCCACGCCCAGTTTTCTATTGAGCAGATAGGCCAGTCCCGAATTCAAATAGACCTGGATCAGGATGGGGACGGCCAATAGCAGGATGATCAGCGGCTGGTCCAGTATCTGCTCACCCTGGAAGGCGAACAGCAGGATCAGCGTGACCAGCAGGGCGCTGATCGAAACCGGCTGTATCGTCGTCAGCGTGCGCTGCAACCGCTCTGGATCGCCATGCAGGACCTTGCGCCAAAGCTGGCTGATGACGACCGGTACGACGATGAACAGCACGACCGAGATTGCCAGCGTATCCCACGGCACGGTGATGCTGGACAAGCCCAGCAGCAAGGCGACGATGGGCGCGAATGCGAACAGCATGATGACGTCGTTGATCGCCACCTGCGACAGCGTAAACTTGGGTTCGCCGTTGCACAGATTGCTCCAGACGAAGACCATGGCCGTGCAGGGCGCCGCCGCAAGCAGGATGAGGCCGGCGATGTAACTGTCGATCTGTTCCGCCGGCAGGTAAGGTGCGAACAGATGGCGGATAAAAATCCAGGCCAACAGCGCCATCGAGAACGGCTTGACTAGCCAGTTAATGGCCAGTGTCACTCCGATTCCGCGGGCATGCTGCGCCACCTCACCCATGTGAGCGAAATCGATTTTCAGCAGCATGGGGATAATCATGAGCCAGATCAGCACAGCGACCACCAGATTCACTTCGGCAATCTGCAGATGACTGATGGCCTGGAACACCCCAGGCATGACCTTGCCGAGGCTGATGCCGACGACGATGCAGCCCAGCACCCACCAACTCAGATTGCGTTCGAAGGTGCTGATTTTTGCTGCCTGTTCGCTCATTTGCAGCCGCCGGCTTTGCGTGAAATGAAATTGATGGTTTCGACGGCCGGTGCGCAACAGGCATTGCCTGCTGCCTCATCGTTTGCGTCATTGAAGGTCGGCGCGCTGTCCAGTGTGTGATAGCTTTCCCAGGCGATGCCGGAAGGGTCCTGCACCCAGTGCTTATCCGATTTCGCGTAGCAGCAGGTCGTGCCTTCCTGCGTCAGCATGCTCATGTCCGCCGTCTGCAGGCGTTGTTCGATCTCGGCCAGTTCTTCGTTGCTGTCGACCTGAATGCCGAGATGATCCAGGCCCGGCTTGTTGCCACGCTGGCTGATGGCAAAATTGACGCGCGGATCATCCAACATCCATTTGGCATAGTCCGGTTTTTCCACAGAAGGTGCAGTACCGAACAGTTGGTTGTAGAACTGGATGCTCTTGCTCAGGTCATCGACAGACACATGCACATGCATACGTTTCATGATGTTCTCCTTTTGATTTTCAGTGTTTGCATGTGGCGGGTGCGCAATTGCCGGATTGCCCGCCGCAGCAGTTTTCCATCAGATAGGCCAGTAGTTCGTTCATGGCCTTGAAGTCGGTCGAATAATAGATAAAGCGGCTCGACTGCTCGGCCTGCACCAGTCCGGCATGCGACAGCTCCTTCAGGTGAAAGGACAGCGTGCTGGCCGGGATATTCAGCTGCTTGCCGATTTCGCCCGCAGCCAAACCTGCCGGACTGTGCTGTACCAGCAGGCGGAATATTTCCAACCTGGCTTCCTGTGCAAGGCAGGAAAGGATGGTGACGGCGTTTATCGTGTTCATGGTTTCTATATTTCCATAATTATAGAAATAATGTCAAGCATGATTTCCGGATATTCTGGTTCAGCATGTCAAGAGCATCATCAATATGTGAGATACACTGGCGGCTGTGTTATGCAAAGGAGTTTTATATGCGTAAAGGTGTATTGATGGTTTTGGTGCTGAGTTTTCTCAATGTTGCCTGCTTCCACAAGCCGCATCCCCATGGGTGTCCTCCAGGTCAGGCCAAGAAAGGCAATTGCATCGTGATTGATTAGCCGGAATCCGCACTTTGGCAGAATGGCAAATGTAATTAGCGGATTTTGAAAACCAAAAAGCCACCTTGCGGTGGCTTTTTAATTTGGCGTCCCCACGGGGAGTCGAACCCCGGTCGCCTCCGTGAAAGGGAGGTGTCCTAGGCCTCTAGACGATGGGGACCTTGAACATTTAACGTGCAGCATTTTACTACAACTTCGTGCTTAATTTAAGTACCAATCAAGCAAAATCCTTACTTTTCTTTTCAACCATTTTTGGTGGAGGTAAGCGGGATCGAACCGCTGACCTCTTGCATGCCATGCAAGCGCTCTCCCAGCTGAGCTATACCCCCGAAAAGAGGCGCAATCTTAAAGACAGCCGCTGAAGTTGTCAACGGTATTCTGCAAAAGATACCAGCAGCGCCGCTTGCAGACCGGTTTGGCTATCCCCCAAGTGCATCATTCTTCTCGGGTTTTTCAGTTTCAGCGTCTCAAAAATTTTTTGAGCGGTTTCAGCTTGCGCTTGAACTCCACCTTGGCGTTATACACATGGAACGGAATCCGCTGCAATAAACCGAACTCCCGGCTCATGCCTGCCATGTAAATCTGCATGAAACGGTCGCGGCCGGCGCCATGCAGTTTGTTGCAGATGCGCGTGAGGTCCGAGATGCGTTTGGATAAGGCGGTGCCGCGCAGATAGAAATGCGCGCGACTGGTATCGATCAATGAGAAGGCAAGTCTGCCGTCGGCTTGGTGGTTGACCAGAATATTTCCGCCGGAGAGATCGCGAAAGAACGCGCCGCGACCATGCATCAGCAGCAGATAACCGGCCAGTTGCGTGTAGATGGTTTCCGGCGTGATTCCCTGGTACTCCGTTGCGCCACCTGCAAAGGCAGAAAAGATGTCGCGTACTGAAAAATCTGCGGCTATATATTCGCAGATGTAGTAATTGTTCGTCAGCGTTTTGTCGCCGATTTGCTCGAAATAGGCGACAGGCTGCGCGGTTTCGATGCCGCGGCGCAGCAGTTCACAAGCCCCGTTCCAGCTGCGCAGTGCCTTGGACGGCTTGAAGCGGTCCAGCAGCTTTTTGTGCGGATGCATGCGCACCGGTTGTTTGATGACCAGTTTTTTTGCCGGATCGCGCGGGTCCGGAATGGTCCAGATGGCGTTGCGCGCCTTGCGCAGGATGGCTTCTTTCGGTGGCGTGCCGATCAATGCCGGATCCAGCTTGGCTCGTAGCAGTTCCGCTTCGTCCGCATCTGCGGTAAGAATGGCACCGCGCCAGCCGTCCTTGCGATAAAGAAAATGCGACTTGTCGGCATGCGCATGCAGTACCAGGTCAGGGATCAGTCTTGCCTGAAGATTGACCGTAACCGGACGGTTCTTGGGCCAGCACAGGTAAATCGGGGACTCGGTGGCGAAATCGACAGTTTGCGGCAGGGTTTCACCATCGCGGGTGATGCAGATTGCAAGTACCAGATCGCTCCCGGAATAGATGTCTTGTAGCGCAGCAGCGCGGCCATTGATCGTCCACACGGCGTGAATCAGCTGAGTTTCATTGCTGAAAGCGTGCACCTCCAGTCCGTTGGCGTCATCCAGGCAGGCTTCGTAGAAGCTGCCGGGTATCAGTCTGGCAAAGGTTTTATAGGCATGGAATGCCGGGCGGATCCTGAATTCCTTGCCCAGTACGCTCGCATAATGCGTGATGCGTTCCAGTTTCGGGTAAGCCTCGACACCATCATCGATCAAGCCTTCACGATGGCAGATGAGCGGCCCCCAGCCGGCATGGTGCAGCGCGCTGGAAGCAGCGCAGAGCAGCATGTAGCGGGCGAGGTAGTCGGCCTGTTTCTGTTCGCCGTCTGCCAGGATGCGGTGGATGCGTGGCAGGGTCCAGAAAGCGGCGGGTGAATGCAGCACTGGTACGCCGAAGTTCTGGCCGATCTCCTGCAGGACAAACGCTTTCTTGACTAGCCTGAACCCGCCCAAAGGTGCCAGACGGTGCCCCAGGATCTTGTGGTCGTCGCGTTCCGGCTCGGTGCAGCGCTCAGAAAACAGGTTGTCCGTGTGGATGTTTGGCAGTTGTCCGCGGCTTTTGAGGATAGACAGGATGCCGATATTGTAGGGCGGCTCAAAGTCGGTCACGTTAGGACCTGCCAGTTTTATATTTCTGGCCTTTGCTTCATTGCAAGCAACATCCCAGGCATTGAGAAAGCCATCCAGCGTGTATCCTGCCCAGCGTTTACGGTTGATGGTGGAGCCGATCTCCAGAATCTCGATTCGGCTACCGAAACGGTCCAACACCGTGGTCAGAAACTGCTGCCATTCCGACTGTGCCGTCCCATCCTGCATGGCGCGAGCGGCAGCAAACGGTTGCACCAGATGCAGCATGATATTGAAATCATGGGCGATCAGCTTTTCAAGAAAGCGCGCCACATGGTTATCGCTGTCGCCATAGGTGAAATCGAGCCGGACCTGGCGTATATCAAGCTCCTGCAGATAAGCGATGACTTTGTCATCTATGGCCGGATCTTCTGCCGTTGCCACACCCACGCCTGCGAAATCCGCAGGCACATATTGTCCGCCCGGCGGCTGATAGCCCTTTTTCGAGCGCAGCTTGCCACTCAGCATATAGGCAAGGTTCGCGCGTACGAACTGCCACATCGGATCGGGATGAGGTGCGTGTTTCAAATCGTCAGCTTGCCGGGTCGAGTGATGAGGATCCTTGCCTTAGCCGCGAATGTTGGATTGTGCGTCAAACGGGGTCAGGTCGACGCGTGGTTGCGGCTGCCAGCCGGCTTTGCGATGTTCCGCCACGACATTGGTGAAGACGCCGCCGCGTACATAGAACTTGGCCGTCAGGCGCATGAATTTCGGTTGTGTCGCTGCGACCAGGTCGTCCAGGATGCGGTTGGTGACGGCTTCATGGAAGCAGCCTTCATCGCGGAAGGACCACATGTAGAACTTCAGGCTCTTCAGTTCGACGCATTTCTGATCGGGGATGTAATCCAGATAGAGCACGGCGAAATCCGGCTGGCCGGTCTTCGGGCAAAGGCAGGTGAACTCCGGAATCTCCATATGGATATGGAAATCACGCTCTGGTTTCGGGTTGTCGAAGGTTTCAAGCGTCTTGCTGGGTTGACTGGACATAATGGCTACCGTATAAATCTATAAATGGTCGAAAAACGACATTATACAGCCACTAACAATAAGCTTGCCGCCCAAAAGCACGACTGAAAATTGCGCCTGACCCATCTCAAACTTGCCGGATTCAAATCATTCGTTGATGCGACCACTCTGCATCTGCATGGCCAGCGAGTCGGCGTCGTTGGCCCGAACGGCTGCGGCAAGTCCAACGTCATGGAATCCATACGCTGGGTATTGGGTGAGTCCAGCGCGAAGGAGATGCGTGGCGATTCCATGCAGGATGTCATCTTCAATGGTTCATCCAATCGCAAGGCCATCTCCCGTGCCAGTGTGGAGCTGATCTTCGACAACAGTCTGGGCGGTGCCAGCGGCGAATGGTCGCAATACGCCGAAATCTCCGTCAAGCGCGTCATCGAACGTGACAAGGGTTCCAGCTATTACATCAACAACACGCCGGTGCGTCGCCGTGACGTCGCCGACCTGTTTCTCGGTACCGGTCTCGGCGGCCGTGCCTATGCCATCATCGGCCAGAACACCATATCGCGCATCGTCGAGGCCAAGCCGGAGGAATTGCGCGTGTTTCTGGAGGAGGCGGCCGGTATCTCCAAATACAAGGAACGCCGCCGCGAAACCGAGTTGCGGCTGCGAGACACGCGTGAGAACCTGCTGCGGGTCGAGGACATCCGTCAGGAGATCGACAAGCAGATCGTCCGTCTGGAAGCGCAGGCCGTCATCACCCAGCAATATCATCACCTGCAGACAGCGCTCAAGCGTGCACACGGGCAGCTTTGGCTGCTAAAGAAGCGCGATGCAGGTGCGTCCTGGGAAAAGACCAGGCATCAGGTGGGAAAACTGGTTAATGACCTCGAAGCGCAGATGGCCAATCTGCGCAAGACCGAGAGCCTGCTGGAGACCTTGCGCCAGCAGAACTTTGCCGCCAATGAGGCAGTGCAGCAGGCGCAAGCGCAATACTATGAGACCAATGCCGAAGTTTCCAACCTGGAACAGCAGGTCAGGCATACGCAGGAAGCGCGCGAACGGCTGACTCTGCAGTTGCAGCAGATTGCCGCCCAATCGGAAAAGCTCGAGGCGCAGAAAAAGGCCTTGGATGCCAGTCTTGCCGAGGAATTACATAAGCAGTCGCAGGCGGATGCCGAGGAGCAGCAATCCAGCGAAAGCCTGGCGCAATTGAAGGCCGGGTTGCCTGCGCTGGAAACGGCATTTTCTGCCAGTCAGCGACAGTTGGCCGAGGCGCAGAAAGCGTTGACGGAAACCGAGCAGGCAGTGCGGCTGGAAAATACGCAACTCGGTTATGCCGGCCGCAATATCGAAGAATTGCAGCATCGCCTGCAACGACTGCAAACGGATATGCAGAGCCTGCAGCTGCCGGATATGGCGGGGCTGGAGGAAGCCCGCCTGACGCTGTCCGCCATGCAGCAGCAGCTGACCAAAACCGAGCAGGCTATTGCAGATACGCGAACCCGGGAACACGAACAGACCGAAGTCATCCGGGTCTTGCGCCAGCAGCAGCAGGATGGGCAAGGGCAAGTGGCGCAGATTGAGGCGCAGATCCACTCCCTGCAGAAGATCCAGCAAGCCATCGGCCATGAAGCGAAAATCGACGATTGGCTGAAACAGCACGGCTTGCAAAATGCTGAACGATTGTGGCAGAAGATTACCATCGCCAGCGGCTGGGAAACCGCACTGGAAGCGGTACTGGGCGCCAGGCTGAATGCCATTCTCGGCGCCGGTAATCAGTATGGCGGTCTGTCACGCCCGCATTCCACGGTAGTGTTGGCCGAGACCGGTAGCGTGGAGACGGCAGAGAAAATTGCCTCGGGATTACAGCCGTTAAGTTCAGCGATCGAGCAGATGGCGCCGGAGGTCGGCGGCGTGATGCAGGACTGGCTGCAAGGCATTTATATGCTGGAGGATATCGAGCAGGCAGCGGAATTGCGTAAACAGCTTGCACCCGGTGAGTATCTGGTCACTCGCAAGGGGGATGTCTACAGTCGCCGCAGTTTGACGCTCTACAGTCCGCAAAGTGCATTGCATGGTGTGCTGGAAAGGCAGCGCGAGCTGGAGGCCTTGCAAGTATCCCTGCCACAGGCGCAGGAAACCGTTGCCGGCTTGAGCGCTCAGCTGAAACAGACCGAGGAGGGCATGCAGCAGTTGCGGCAGGCACTGCATGAACTGCAGCAGACTATGCGCAGTGACAGTCAGCAGGAGCACCAGCTGAAACTTGAAATCCAGCGGCAGGAGCAGCAATTGCAGCATGTACAGGAGCGCAGAAAGGCGATTGCGGAAGAACAGGCATCCCTGCAGGACAAGGTCGAGACTGCGGATCAGCACAAACAGGATCTGCAGACACGATTGCAACAGGCTGAACAGCAGCTGCCCTCGCGAAAGTCGGAGTTCGAACAGGCGCAAAAGCAGCGTGAACTGGCGCAGACGGCACTGAGCCGCGCCAGACAGGAGCTGCAGAATTCCGAACATGCGCTGCAGGAAAAGGTGTTTTGTAAAAAATTAATTATTAATAATATCAATCAGATAAAAATTAATATTAATTCAATATCTGAAGAAATACAGGCGCTAACGCTGCGGCACAAAGAGTCCCGTGAGATGCTGGATGCGGCCAAAATGGAAGGCCTGAAGGCCAATCTGGATCGTGCGCTTTCACTCAAACAGCAACGCGAAGCCGCACTGGCGGAAGCCAGAAACCAGCTTGTGCAGGCAGAGTCAGCTTTGCAGGATCAGGAGCGCAACCGCATGCAGAATGAACAGATGCTGCATCCTCTGCGCGACAAGCTTGAGCAATCACGACTACTGGAACAGGAAACCCGCCTGCATTTTGAGCAATGTTCAACCGAACTCGCGGCCCTTAATCTGAACGAAGTCGAACTGACGGAGGATCTGTCGGCATCGACCAAAGTGCCAGAACTGGAGCAGCGAGTCGGTTCGCTTGATCAGGAAATCGAAGCGCTGGGTGCCGTTAATCTGGCGGCGATACAGGAGCTGAACAGCGAACGGGAACGCAAGCAGCACCTGGATAACCAGTCGCAGGATCTGAACGAGGCGATTGCCACGCTGGAAGATGCCATACGCCGGATCGACCGCGAAACGCGCAGCCGCCTGCAGCATACGTTCGATGAAGCCAACCGGCATTTTGCCGAGTTGTTCACGCTATTGTTCGATGGCGGGCAGGCAAGGCTGGAGTTGCTGGGTGAGGAGATACTGGATACCGGCATGCAGGTCTTCGCGCAACCGCCGGGTAAAAAGAACAGCACCATTCACTTACTTTCCGGCGGTGAGAAGGCGCTGACCGCGCTGGCCCTGGTGTTCGCACTGTTCCGCCTTAATCCTGCGCCGTTCTGTCTGATGGACGAGGTCGATGCGCCGCTGGATGACAGTAATACCGAGCGCTTTTGCAATCTGGTTAAAAAAATGTCCGAGCGCACGCAGTTTTTATTTGTGAGCCATAATAAAATAACCATGGAGATGGCACAGCAACTGATAGGTGTGACTATGCAGGAGTCCGGTGTTTCACGTATCGTTGAAGTGGATATCGAAGCCGCCATGCGCATGCATGATCAAGTGATGGCCTGAGGCTGGAGAAGAGTGAATAGACATGAGTGATTTACAACTGGCTTTGCTGGTACTGGGCGCAATCATTATTTTTGCGGTCGTTGCTTTTAACTGGTGGCAGGAGCGCAAGCTGCGGAATGAGGCGGCCGAGCATTTCGAAGCGCCACGTAGCGATGTGCTGATGGACGAGGAGTTTCAGTTCGATCCTGAAGCAATCTTGCGTGAGGAATCCCAGGACCTGAGCAAACTGGCGGCGGATGACTTTGATGCGCTAAGTTACGACGAGGATAGACCTGCTGCTGATGCGGAACAAGATGCCGTTCTGAATGAACAGGCTTACGAAGCAAGTGCCGGTATGACGGCGCAGTCGGCCGAACCTGAATTCATTGAGGCGCAAGGGGCTGTAGAGCCGGAAGAGTTTGCGCCCGCAGCCGTGAGCGAGACCGAGCCTGCGAAGTTCTATGAAGAACATGTCTGGCAGAGTGATGCGCTGAGCACCCAGGCATCAGTAGCTGACCAGGACGCCATGGAGCAGGCTGAGCTGATAAGAGAAGCTGGCTTCGATGAGCCGCTGATTTCATCTGAATCACCGGCTGAAACGGTCGCGACATCAGCCGGTTCAGCCAGGGATGTCGTCTCCTTGAGCCCGGATATCGATTCGCGTGTGGACCTGATCGCGGTGCTATATCTGCCGCAGCCCATTACAGGTGACAAATTGCGTGAATTCCTCATGACGGTGACCGATATCGACAAGCCCAAGTTTCTGCATGGACTGGATACAGAAGGGGTTTGGCGGCTGGTAACGCGAGAGCACGAAGCAACAAGTTTCAGCAAGGTGACTTGCGCCGTGCAATTGGCAGATCGTTCAGGCTTTATCTCAAGGAATGCATTGAATCGCTTTCAGCACGAGGTCGATCGTATCGGTCACAAACTCAACGCGCAGATCGAATGGCAGAGCAATGGCGACCCCTGGCAGCAAGCCAGTGAGTTGGATCAGTTCTGTATCGATGTCGACAAGATGGTCGGATTTCATCTGGTTCAGGGTGAGAACGGACCGTTTACCGGCACCAAGTTCCGCGGACTGGCCGAGGCGAGTGGCCTGACTCTTGGTACGGATGGCGGTTTCCATAGCGAAAACGATCTGGGGCTGCGCCTTTTTTCTGTTGTCAATCGCGACAACTATCCCTTCAGCCAGACAATGTTACGCACCTCGGTGATCCATGGCCTGACCTTCCAGCTGGACATTCCACGTGTGCGCAACTGTTCGGAAGTTTTCAACCAGATGGTGCTGACCGCCAGACAAATGGAAAACAGCCTTGGCGCGACGCTGGTGGATGATAATCAGCGACCTTTGGGCGAGATGCAGATTGAAAAAATACGTCAGCAACTGAAGGTGATACACGCCAAGATGGTGGCACGTGGCATCATTCCCGGCAGCTCGTCTGCCTTACGCCTGTTCTCCTGAGTCTGATGCAAAGTTCCGAACAAACTGCGCAGCAGATCGCCGCATTACGTAAGCTCATCCGCCAGTACGATCATGAATACTATGTGCTGGACATGCCATCGGTGCCGGACAGCGAATATGACCGGCTGTTCCGTGAATTGCAGGTGCTGGAGCAGACGCATCCGCAACTGGTCACCAGCGACTCGCCGACACAGCGTGTAGGCGGCGCGCCGCTGCCGGAACTGCTTGCAGTGCGCCATCGCGTGCCCATGCTTTCAATCGAAACCGAGACCGATATCACACCGGAAGGCGCCCGGTCTTTCGATGCCAGAACGCGCAAGAAGCTGGGATTGAGCGAAAATGACCCGCCCGTCGAATACGCTGCCGAACTCAAGTTTGACGGTCTGGCCATCAGCCTGCGCTATGAGGATGGCCTGTTGGTACAGGCGGCGACTCGTGGCGATGGCGAGGTCGGTGAAGATGTGACGCAGAACATCCGCACCATCCGCCAGATACCTTTGCGGCTGGAGGGCACAGCTCCTGAAGTGCTGGAGGTGCGCGGCGAAGTTTACATGAGCCGTCCGGACTTCGAGCTATACAACGCCAGACAGCGTGCGCAAGGCAAGCCGACGCTGGTCAATCCGCGTAACGGTGCGGCCGGCGCCGTGCGTCAGCTGGATTCCAGATTGACGGCTCAACGGCTTTTATCCTTTTTTACCTATGGTCTGGGCGAGACAAAAGGCTGGGAGGTGCCCGCCAGGCATAGTGAGCTGCTGGATGCCCTGCAGCGTTTCGGTTTTCCAGTTTGCGCCGAACGTATCGTCGGACTGGGGCCTGAGCCTCTGGTGCAGTTCCACCAGGCCGTTGCAGCCAAGCGCGACAGCCTGCCTTACGATATCGACGGTGTCGTCTACAAGGTCAATCTGCTGGCCTTGCAGCGCGAACTCGGCTTTCGCAGCCGGGAGCCGCATTGGGCGGTAGCGCATAAATTTCCGGCGCAGGAAGCCCTGACCGAATTGCTGGCAATCGACGTACAGGTCGGGCGCACAGGGGCCATCACGCCGGTGGCGAGACTGAAACCGGTGTTTGTCGGCGGTGTAACCGTCACCAACGCCACATTGCACAATCAGGACGAGATAGACCGCAAGGACGTGCGCGTCGGTGACACCGTCAGCGTACGCAGGGCAGGGGATGTCATCCCGGAAGTGGTCGGCGTGGTGAAAGACCGGCGTCCGCCCAATTCTGTGCCATACGATCTGCTGGAAGCCATCGGGCATCAGTGTCCGGTCTGCGGCTCTCATGTGATACGGCAGGAAGATGAATCGGTGGCGCGCTGCACCGGCGGCCTGTTCTGTTCCGCCCAGCGCAAGCAGGCAATCCTGCATTTCGCCTCGCGCCGCGCCATGGATATCGAAGGCTTGGGCGAGAAACTGGTGGATCAACTGGTCGATGCCGAACTGGTGCATACACTGGCCGATATCTACAAGCTGGATAGCCTTACACTGGCAGGCTTGGAGCGCATGGCGGAAAAATCGGCGCAGAACATCACCGATGCATTGCAGAAAAGTAAGAAGACCACGCTGGCACGCTTTATCTATGCGCTGGGCATCCGTAATGTAGGTGAGGCAACTGCTAAGGACCTGGCCAAGTATTTCGGCAGCCTGCAAGGTTTGCTGGAAGCGGATGCAGAGAAACTGCAACAGGTGCCGGATGTTGGCCCGATTGTGGCGGATTCCATCGTGCAGTTCCTGGGTGAAGCCCATAACCGTGAAGTTATCAACGCGCTGATTGCAGCCGGCATTCATTGGGAAGAGGGCGCAGGAACCATTACTGACGGGGTGTTTAACGGCAAGACATTGGTACTGACCGGCACCCTGCCCAATATGTCGCGTGACGAAGCCAAGGCCATGATTGAAGAGGCCGGTGGCAAGGTGGCAGGCAGTGTCTCGCGCAAGACGGATTACGTAGTTGCCGGCGCCGAGGCCGGCGGCAAGTTGGAAAAAGCCCGGGAACTGGGCGTTACAATCATTGATGAAGCGGCTTTATTGGGGTTGTTATCAAACTGAATCAGACACAAAGTTATCTGCCACGGTTAATAGGCATTGCCAGGCAAGCAGGCAACGCCATCATGCAGGTCTATGCAGGTGAGATTGATGTCGAAAGCAAGAGCGACAACTCACCGCTAACGCAGGCCGACCTGACCGCACATCGCATCATCGAGTCTTGCCTGAAGCAGCTGACGCCGGATATCCCCGTGCTTTCGGAGGAATCTGCGGATATTCCCTATGCCACTCGCTCACAATGGCAACGCTACTGGCTTGTCGACCCGTTGGACGGTACGCGCGAGTTCATCAAGCGCAACGGCGAGTTCACGGTCAATATCGCCCTGATCGAGGGCAGCAAAGCTACGGTCGGCGTGGTTTATGCGCCTGCCATGGATCTGCTTTATTACGCGGACGAGAATGGTGCATACAAGCAGCAGGATGGTCATGCGGTGGCAGCTATCAAAGCGCGGGAGCTGAACCCCGGGGATGTGACGATCGCAGGCAGCCGCTCGCATTCAGATGCTAGGTTGCAGAAGTTTGTCAAAAACATCGAAAAGAAACTTTCCCCGGTAAAACTAATCCCTATGGGTAGTTCATTGAAGATTTGCATGGTCGCCGAAGGTGCTGCCGATCTCTACCCAAGACTGGGACTCACTTCCGAATGGGATACGGCCGCAGCCCAATGTGTGCTGGAAAAGGCGGGCGGTGCGTTGCAGGATACCCAGGGCAAGCCCTTGTTATACAACCGCAAGGACTCATTGCTCAACCCGGAGTTCTTTGCCAGCGGGGCAACAACACATGACTGGGGCCAATATCTGCAGTAATCAAATGTAAGGCTGCTGCTATTTTGGCGACCAATGCGCATCAATGAAGTTTTCGGTTCTGAGCCAGCCTGATTTCGGGAGCTCAAGTACCAAACAGAAAGGGTAGCCAGCATGTACATCGCCAAAAAACCAGACATCCCATCCTCGGAAATCACGCCACGTGAGGTGTTTGAAAATCGCCGTACATTCCTCAAGGCCGCAGGGTTCACTGTCGCAGCCGGGGCTATCTCCAGCATGCTGCCGCCAACCGCAATGGCTGCGAACGAGCGGCAGAAGATCGCCGGTTTCAGCAAGACCGCCTATGGCCAGGATGAAAAGCTGACCAGCTACGAAGATATCACCACCTATAACAATTTCTACGAATTCGGCACTGACAAGGGCGACCCGGTTGTGCATGCCAGGCTATTCAAACCCAGACCGTGGACGGTTTCGATTGAAGGCGAAGTTAAAAAACCCAGGCAAATCTCGATCGAGGACATCTTCAAGATCGCGCCTCTGGAAGAACGCATTTACCGTATGCGCTGTGTGGAAGGCTGGTCCATGGTCATTCCCTGGGTTGGCTTGCCGCTTGCCAAACTGATTGCATATGCCGAACCGACCGCCAACGCCAAGTATGTCGAATTCATCTCACTGGCCGATCCCCGGCAGATGGCCGGCGTGCGCATCCCCGTACTGGATTGGCCATATACGGAAGGGTTACGCATGGATGAAGCCATGCACCCGCTAGCCATCATGGCGGTTGGCCTTTATGGTGAAGTGTTGCCCAACCAGAATGGCGCGCCCATGCGTCTGGTCGTTCCGTGGAAATATGGCTTCAAGGGTGGCAAGTCCATCGTCAGGATCCGTTTTACCGAGCAGACGCCGGTCACGACCTGGATGAAAGCCTTACCAAAAGAATATGGCTTCTATGCCAACGTCAATCCCAAGGTTTCGCATCCGCGCTGGAGCCAGTCTTCCGAACGGCGTATCGGTGGCGGCCTGCTTTCGCCGCGTATCAAGACCCAGTTGTTCAATGGTTATGCCGATGAAGTAGGGCAGTTGTATGCCGGCATGGATCTGCATAAGAATTTCTAGTATTTATGGCTATGAGGCAGATCAGCAAGCAGCAGTTGTTCCGGCTCAAGGCTGTCCTCTTTGTGTTGGCTCTGTTGCCGCTGGCGAGGCTGTTCTGGCTGGGTTTCAATGACAACCTGACGGCCAACCCCATCGAGTTTATCGAACGTTCTACCGGGACCTGGGCGCTGATCTGTTTGCTGGTAGCACTGGCGCTGACGCCAATCCGCCTCATTTCCGGTATCAATTGGCCGATTCAGCTACGCAGAATGGCCGGGCTTTTCATGTTCTTTTACGCCTGTCTGCACTTTACGACCTATCTCTGGCTTGACCATTGGTTTGACTGGAATGAGATCAGCAAGCACATCATCGAGCATCCTTATGTGCTGGTGGGCTTTTCAGCCTTTGTGGTATCCATCCCCCTGGCATTAACCTCAAGCAACGCCATGATGCGGTTTCTGGGTGTTCGCTGGAAGCAGCTTCATTATTCTGCTTACCTGATCGCCATACTTGGCGTACTGCATTTCTGGTGGCTGGTCAAGAAAGACATCCGTGAGCCGCTGGTTTACGCAATTGTCCTGACGATTTTGCTTGGCATTCGTATCTACTACCGATACAGGAAAAATTGAGCTTGCCCCCGAATTTCGGATACCGAGATAGCTTGAGATAATGAGCTATGGAGGTAATATGAGATGTTCAAGATTTCGAGGCAGAGTTACACGGGCGAGTTCAAGCTTGAGGCGGTAAAAATGT
>Ga0208244_100054_pt1 | contig 153286 bp, 119 predicted proteins | sample SubbioCR12Aug_5A_FD_184828 | JGI IMG/M metagenome (GOLD analysis project Ga0208244, IMG submission 184828) | Serpentinite rock and fluid subsurface biosphere microbial communities from McLaughlin Reserve, California, USA - CR12Aug_5A (SPAdes) | ecosystem: Environmental > Terrestrial > Deep... | reverse complement strand
CTGCACACCGTTTGCTCTCATGACAACTGAATAAATTCCTGAAGTCAAATGTAAAGCGTTAGCATCAATGTTAAGTTGATACTCGCCACCTGCAAGTCTTGTATTGACAAGTTTTGCGACTTCGACACCTAATTGGTTAATTAGGACGATTTCGACAAATCCATCAGCTGAAACTTCGTAAGAAATTTCAGAGGTCGAATTCACAGGATTAGGTATAGCTGCACCAAGCTTGTAACCGTCTTTCATTTGGTCAGTAACATCACTTGTTGAAGTTGAAACACTTACGATTGCAATTTCGGAAGTTTCTTCACCGCAAGCATTTGTAACCAAAACATAATAATCACCTGCATTTGATTCATCTACTTCGTCAATCGAATAAGACGCAGAGTTTGCCATTGGAATTGCTTCTGTGTTGAAATACCATTGGTAAATAAGGTCTGTACCTGTAGTTTCAACTTCAAGCATTAATTTTTCGCCTACCATTAAATTGACTATCAGTTCCAAATCCTTTGTTATAGCAGGTTTATCAGTGACATCTAATACTGCAACGTTCGAGAAAAGTCCATACATTGAGGATGGAACTTTTACTTCGCAATAGTATTCGCCATTTAGTTCCGCTCTTGAATTGTTAATAATCAATGTGCTTGAATGTGAGCCGACGTAATCAGCATTGTCAAGTAATGCGACACCGTCTTTATACCATCTGTACGAAATTGGTTCGCCAATTGAAGATTTTGCCGATACGCTAAAGCTTACAAACTCATTTTGACAAGGTGAAGCATTCATAGGTTGACTAGTAATCGAAAATTCAGATTTGGTAAGTCCAAAGTTCCGAACTGTATCATTTCCACACAGACCATAAACAACAACCCAATAATCATCACCATAATCAGAATCTTGGATGTTAGCAATAATCAAACTGTTAGATTGAGTACCGTTGAATTTTGGTGATTCCAATAGTGGGTCGGGTCCTCTGAACCACTGAACTTTAGGCTCAAATTCTGGAGGTGCACCGTTGACGTGAGCTCTTACTACCCAATTGACAGAATTTCCAAGCATGGCAGCTTGTGTAGTAGGCTTCCTTGCAAATTGTGTTGGAGTCGCTACGTAAACTGCTGCAGGATTTGAAGTCACGATTTTCTTACCGGCGCAATCTTCTACAGTCAAACGACATTGGTAAATACCGGAATTGTCATATTCAACATTCGGAATAATCAAAACTCGTTTGTCGGCATAAAAGTTTTCATCAGTACTAATTTCAACCCCATTTCTTAACCATTGAAATCCATAAATTGTTCCTTCGGCAAAAACTTTGAGTGTAACTTCTTCGCCTGCACAAACTACCTGACTCGCCGGATGCTCTTCGATTGCAAAGAAATCCCATACTTTGACAGCTGTTGAGGGTGTTGGAACAAGTGGTGTTCCGCATGTAGTGCTTCCTAGAATCATACAACGATAATCAGCAGATTCGTCAGGACTCATATTAGTCATCACAAGTGTTTGAGTGTTGGCAGAAGGATATTCATCAATACTAAGGTCAATAAATCCTGTCCCTGTACTTTTTTGCCATTGATAGCCGAAAATAGTACCGTCGCCGGTTGCGCTTATAGTAATACTCTCATCTTTGCAAATGTAAGTCAAATCGCCTTCGTAATGCAACTGAGCATTTTCGAGTGGGTCAGAAATGTTTACAAAACTGATTTCCGAATACAGATAATCAGGTCCGCAATTTCCGGGTCCCATCACTTTCAATCTGTAATGTCCGATAGCTGATTCAGGATTATCCAAATCAAGTTGTACAACGGGACTTGTTTCACCAGGCATGGGGATAAATGTACTTGTACCTAATTTTCTAAATTCCCATTGATAACCATAAATATTACCAGTTGCAACGGTTCTGATTAGCAATTGTGGGTCTGTAGAACAGACATCTTCATCTTTAGGCTGTAATTCAAAAGCTATTGGTGTTTCAACTACAACATGTTGTGATTTAGTCATCAATTCAACGTCCATAAACTTAGCTGTGGCATAATACGTAGCCGAATCAGACATTTGAAGTGACTCAAATTCCAATTTCCGAGACTTTGCACCATTAATACCATAATTATTTTTGAACCAAACAATATCAATACTTGATAAACCATCTCTAGTTATGTCGTCGCCAAAAGTTAATTCGTAATCAAATGACAATGTGAGTGGGTTGTCAACACAATAGACATTATATTCCGGAGTAAGTGTGTTATCCTCTGTCATGTTCAAATAAGCGATAACTTCGTCAGCGCCTACATATGTTGAACTTTTGCGAAGCTCACCATCGGAATCATATAGAACATCATCCATTCTTTGAATCATAAGGTTGGTATTACCAACACTACTGCTATTTAAGTGTAAATCAGTATCACTAATATGATATGTTGTAACGGAGAAAGAATTTGCATCTTTTCCGGTCATATTCTTCCAAGCTGTCAAAGATTCAGCAACATTTGAGAATGGATAGGAAGTACCGTATCCGCCATACTTACCCGCATCACCACCGACTGTATAATTATTATTATCTAATATGCTCAATACGTTTGTAAGATTACTGGTACTATATAAAAATATGTTAAAGGAACTCGTGCCGGTAACACCCGAAATTGAGTTGTGAAGTATATTTCCTCTTACATCGTTATTCAAATACGAAGATGAAAATATAATATTTGCTGTAAGTGAGGGTTGGGAGCCTGCAGTAGCCTGACTGCCTTTCATTATGATGGTATTGTGCCATATCTTGTGCCCTGAGCCCGAGCCAACACGAATACCGAAAGGATTTCCTGTGGTAGAAGTTGAACTCATTCGACTTGTGGTGATATCAAATATATAATTATTCATAATTGTATGACCTGTACCGCCTAATATGTTTATACCGTAACAACCAACTGTGCTTGATGCAGTTTGCTTTAATCCATGAATTATATTATTTTCGATAAGGGCGTTAGTTGATGTCGAACCATCAATTTCAATCCCTGTACGTGATGTGCTATAGGCTGTTGTGAAATTAAATATTTTATTCCCACGAATTACAGCATTATCTGCAAGATAAACATCAATACCTTTGACGGAAATCTCGCTGCCGGAAGTAGTCGAACCTATAATATTGTTTTCAATCAATAAATTTTGTAACAGACCGGATGTCTTACCGAAAGCTGAAATCCCATATGAACATTTGTAGATTTCATTATTACGGATAGTTAAATTATTCACATTTTCACTTGAAGCATTCGTACTCGTACTTATTAAACCATCAGTAACTATTATTCCATACGAGCCGACTGTGCTCATAATATAGTTGTTGAAGATTACACAATTTTGAATTGTAACGAATTTTCCTCCATCTAACATAGCACCACCGCTTCCGATTGCTATCGCAGCATTATATCCTGTAGATTGTTGATTGGTAATTTCGAGGTAACGACCGTCACCGTCAAAACTTCCGTCGAATGTTACATAACTTGCACCGAGCAGCGTAATGATTGACCCACCGGCAAGAGTGCCTGAAAGTCTTTTGACTTTAGCTTCGCTTGGTTTGAATGTGACGTTATAATATTCGGCGCCTTCGTATAATAATTTACCGAGTGCAATAGCACCGGACTCAGAAATATCCGTAGAAATGACCACTTCGACATCGCCTGTCAAAATACCATTATTTAAGTATTCGAATACTCCACCTACATCGGTTAGAGTAGCATAATCTTTACCGGAGCCGCTACCTACTGTAATTTCGCCTTCAATAGCTTCTGCTATTTTGAAGTTATCTGAATCGTAGAATGGAAAGTTTTCAGCTGTCAAACTTGTAGAAGTTGGATTGACAGAGAAAAAGCCCTTGGAAACACTAATGTTGCCCGCCGGAGCAACATCTTTTGCAACAATAAAGTATTCGTAAACATCTCCAACTTCCATACCATCATAGATTTTGTTGTAATCCAATGTAAATGAATATTCGTCGCCACTTATTGTAGCAGTTGCATATTTCCATCCGTCTTGAGTTGAATTATTCCCCACCCAAGAATTACTATTTTTTGTAGCTCTGTAATATAGCCTTGGTGCTGAAGAAGTTTTATTGACAGCAGTATAGTCTGTAATTGTTGCAACAAGGACTCTGTTGTCTGTGCTTGTCGTAGAAGCAAATCTTTCAAAAACAATATCGGGACCTAGAAGGTCAGCAGCTTTTTCATATGCACCGGGAGTCGGATTGGTTGTCGAACGCTGCGTTCCTATAATATCATATATCACCTCACTAATTGCTGTACCTTTCCCTATGACTGCAGAACCGGGGACAGGAGCGTTATTAGTGGCTGAGTTAAACTCTGTAAATAGATTCATCGAGTTTGATTCAGTAGATGTAGCTGATTGCCATCCAGATAAATCTGTAATATCAGAATTTAAGTATCCTATCAAGCCATAAGTTCCACCGGCATAATAGTTATTGTAATCCATTGTCGAGTTGTTCAAATTACTCGAACTTACAAGATAAACACAGAATGAACGTGACCCGGATAAACCTTCAAGAGTGTTGGAAAACAAGTTATTTCTCAAGTCAATTGTGTTGACTGATGTTGATGATATCATTAAGCATGATGACAGAGTGCCTTCCGTACCGGTTTCGATTTGTTTACCATTCATTTGCACACTATTAAACCAAATTTTATACCCTGTACCGCCTGTAATGTCAATACCAAATGGATTAATTGTAGTACTACTATTACTATATTGTGTAGTTCGAATATTTGCAATAGAGTTGTTGATAATTTGTGTATTGCTTGATGTTCCGGCAATCATTATCCCCCGAGCACTGGTGGAACTGGTACCATTGGCAGAAATACTGAAAATTTCATTATTTTGAACTTCACCATCAGCAACAGTAGAAAGGTAAATCCCATAAGAAGTAGAAGATGAAGTTTGGTTGCCAACGGTATTATTTAGCACTTTTGCATTACTGCAACTACTAAGATAAATACCGTATGAAGTGCTGCTTGAGTTCATTAAATTATCAAAATAATTCCTTTGAACTACTCCTTCAGTACCCGAACTTAAATAAACTCCGTACATTGTTCCTGCATTGTATATGTTAGTAGCCCTGTTGTCCTCAATAATCGCATAAGGACAACTTGAATTATAATATATATAAGCTGTTCCGTTTGCTGTAACATTGTCAATTTGATTGTCATAGACCTCTCCATATTGATTGGATGAGACATAGATTCCATAAAAAGTAGAGGTAGCGGTAATATTCTTAATGGTATTATCATAAAATTTAGAATAATTGCCTGTGCTGAGATAAACACCATACATAGAACCTGTAGCATTCATATTCTCGACTTTATTACCATAAAATTCTGTGTAAGGACTTTGTACCATGTAAAATCCGTACATCGTTGACCCTGACTTGAAATTGCTGATTGTATTATCGTAAATTTTTGATTCATTACCATAATAGAAGTAAAGACCATAAACTGTACTTGTGCGTTCAAGTCTATCAAAAGTATTATCGTAAATTTCAGCACCATCTGTATAATATATATACATTCCATATAAAGCTACCGTTTCTGTTGCGTCAGATGAACCTAAGTGATTTCCATAAATCTTTAAGTTTTTGGTTCTGCCGGTTGATATGCCATGGGCTCTAATGCCATAGTAGAGTTTTTTGAATGTGCAGTATGCAATCGTGTTATTGTCATTGCCGGCACCTGAGCCGGTCAAAGATGTACTGACACTAAGTACAATGCCATATCCTGAAGTAAGTGAACCGCCAATAATATTGATGTTTCGTATAGTATTATTGGATGCACCACCACCACCGGTTGTATTACTATCTAACCAAATAACAGAGTGAGTGCTGGTGTTTGTATTTTCTATTGTTAATTTGTTTGCTGTACCTGATTGGTTCTGGCGACCGTCGAAAGTGACGTCATCAGCACCACGTAATTCGATAAGTGCAGTGGCTTGATTGCCGGAAATTTTATATTCGCCTGTCGGATAAATCACAACCGAAGTGTAATCAGCACTACCTTGACCCGAGGCGTTCAAAATCGCCCTGGAGGTTTCTGAAATATCACCGGTAATTTTAGCAACAATATTGCCTGTATGGGTACCATCATTAATGGCGCTAAAAGCAGCAGATAATGTTGAGTATTCGGTCGAGCCGATTTCTACTTTTGCATTAGCTTGCTGGACATAAATTGTAAATACAAAAATGATGACAAAAAATCTTGTACAGATTTTTTTCATAATAAACCTCAAATGATAAATTTTACATACTATCTATATTATTAAATGAATACTAAACCCAATAAGTAAAAAATAATGATACTCTACATTTTATAGAGCTCAGTTTCATAATATCAAAATAATTATTTTCCAAGATATGCATAAAAATGGAAATAGAAAAGTAAAATCGTATTTTGAGTACGAAAAAGTGTCACAAAATGGTGTTTATCTACATTTCTGAAGTAATTATGAAGTTATAATGAAAAAAAACTCACCCATGATTAATTTTCATGAGTGAGCTTGATGAACAATTATTAATTGATTTTATTTCTTTTTAGCTTTTTTCTTGCCTTTCTTGTCAGTTTTTGCTTGAAGTTTTTCTCTAATTGTAGCACGAGCAGCAGCAAGACGTGCGATAGGCACTCTATATGGCGAACATGACACATAGTTAAGTCCTGCAAAGTGGCAGAATTCCACAGAAGCCGGGTCGCCACCATGTTCACCGCAAATACCGAGTTTGATTTTCGGCTTCACACTTCTACCTTCGTTAACAGCATGTTTAACCAAGAAACCAACACCTGAACGGTCAATCGAAACAAATGGGTCAACATTATAAACTTCGCGAGCAACGTAATCGGGTAAAAATTTACCAGCATCATCGCGGCTCAAGCCAAGTGTCGTTTGAGTCAAATCATTTGTACCGAATGAGAAGAATTCGGCAACTTCGGCTATTTCGGCAGCAGTGATTGCTCCGCGTGGGATTTCAATCATTGTACCTACGAGATAATCAAATTTCACGCCTGTTTCAGCCATAACTTCAGAAGCCACACGGCGAACAACTTGTTCTTGATGAGCTAATTCCTTAACATGCCCAACTAATGGAATCATCACTTCGGGCAATACTTTTTTGCCTTCTTTGGCAACATTAACAGTCGCTTCGAAAATAGCACGAGCTTGCATTTCTGTGATTTCAGGGAAAATAAAGCCGAGACGGCATCCGCGGAAGCCAAGCATAGGATTGAATTCGTGCAAAGCGTCAACGCGTTCTTTGACAGCTTTTGCCGAAATTCCGAGTTCTTTTGCAACTTCTTTTTGTCCGGCATCATCATGAGGCAGGAATTCGTGAAGTGGCGGGTCAATAGTTCTGATTGTCACGGGTTTACCGTCCATCACACGGAAGATACCCTCGAAATCTTCACGTTGTAGCGGCAATAATTTAGCTAATGCTTTTTTGCGATTTTCGACATTCTCAGCAAGAATCATTTCTCGCATAGGTTGGATTTTTCCTTCGCCAAAGAACATATGTTCAGTACGGCACAATCCGATACCTTCGGCACCAAATGCAATCGCATTTTCACTTTGGTCAGGTTGGTCAGCGTTAGTACGGACGTTCATTTTGCGGAATTGGTCAGCCCAATCCATGATTTGCTTGTAAATTTGGAATGTTGGAGCGTCTTTTGCATCAAGAGTTTTGTCGATAAGAACTTCGACTACTTCGCTTGGCTTGGTAGGAATATTGCCTAGAATGACTTCGCCTGTTGAACCGTCAATAGAGATGTAATCACCTTCTTTAACAGTGAATGTTTTGCCTTCGACTGTAAATTTACGTGCTTTGTAGTCCACTAAAAGCGACCCGCAACCTGCAACGCAAACTTTACCCATTTGGCGAGCTACAAGAGCAGCATGAGAAGTCATGCCACCGCGTGCAGTCAAAATACCTTCAGCAGCATTCATACCTGCGATATCTTCAGGTGATGTTTCGATACGTACTAAAATTATATTTTCGCCTTTTGCTTTCCATTCTACTGCATCTTCGGCATTGAATACAACCTTGCCTGCTGCAGCGCCCGGACCTGCATTCAAACCAATTGCCAATAAATCACCTTTTGCAAGAGCATCTTTTTTGGCTTGCAAATCAAATACGGGACGCAATAATTGGTTTAATTGGTCAGGGTCAATTCTCATCAATGCTTCTTCAGGTTTGATAAGTTTAGATTTTACCATTTCGACTGCAATTCTCATCGCAGCCATAGCAGTTCGTTTGCCCACACGGCATTGGAGCATATATAGACGACCATCTTGAATTGTAAATTCTATATCGAGCATTTCTCTGTAATGCTTTTCGAGTTTTTTACGGATTGCTAATAATTTATGGTATGATTTAGGGTCAATTGCTTCAAGTTCAATAATCGGGTTAGGAGTTCTTGTGCCCGCAACGACATCTTCACCTTGGGCATTCATCAAGAATTCACCATAGAAGATATCTTCGCCGGAAGCCGCATCGCGAGTGAAAGCAACACCAGTACCGGAAGTTTCGCCAAGATTACCAAATACCATTCCTTGGATATTTACGGCTGTGCCCCATTCTTCGGGGATGTTGTTCAATTTACGGTAAACGATAGCTCTATCATTCATCCAAGAACTAAATACAGCTCCAACCGAACCCCAAAGTTGTTCCATTGGGTCTTCGGGAAATTCTTGACCAGTCATTTTTTTGATTGCAGCTTTAAATTCAGCTACCAACTCTTTCAGATCATCTGCAGAAAATTCAATATCAAGTTTGATATTTTTAGCGTGTTTTTTAGCTTCGAGAATTTCTTCAAATGGGTCAATGTCATCTTTGCCTTGTGGTTTCAAGCCCATTACAACGTCACCATACATTGCGACGAATCTGCGGTATGAATCATAAGCAAAGCGTGCATTGCCTGATTTTTCAATCAACCCAATGATAGTAGTGTCATTAAGACCTAGATTGAGCACAGTATCCATCATACCCGGCATAGAAGCGCGAGCACCTGAGCGAACTGAAAGCAACAAAGGATTTTTGGGGTCACCAAATTTTGCACCCATTTCTTTTTCCATCTTAGCAATTGCTTTATCAACTTGTTTAGTTAATTCTTTTGGATAGGAATGTTTATTTTTATAGAAGTAAGTACAAACTTCGGTAGTAATCGTGAATCCCGGAGGGACAGGTAAACCGATATTTACCATTTCGGCAAGGTTAGCACCTTTGCCTCCGAGCAAGCCCTTCATTTCAGCTGTACCGTCTGCTTGGTCACCCCCGAAATAATAAACATATTTGTTTGATTTGCTCTTTTTGGAAACTTTTGAATCGCTTTTCTTTGATTTTGACATGGATTTCTCCGATATTATTCGTAAAATTGTGAAAATATTATCTACAAATTTACAAAAAAGGAAGCAAATCTATGTTAATTAATTGTTAATTGTATGAATAAAAAATAATTGTACGAATGTTTGGCATTGAGCAATAACTTTTGTAATTTCACATAATTGAATTACGCAAGCGTGCTAAAAGAAATTAAAATATCATACATGGGAGTTTCTATGGTTAAGAAAATTTATCCGAAACACAAAGGGAGCGGACTTGAGTTCATTCTCGATACTGCACTTGCATTTCAAAAAAGTAAAGTATTGCTAACTGCGTGTGAACTTGATGTGTTCAGTATAATCGGTGACGAAGCATTATCTGCCGAAGAAATTGCACGAATTCTAAATACTGATTTTCGGGCAACAGAGCGGTTATTAAGTGCTCTTTGCGGGATGGAATTACTCGAATTCAATGATTTGCATTACAAAAATACCGATGATTCGATGAAGCACTTGGTGCACGGTAGCCCTGAATATCTGGGAAATTTGGAGCATGTAGCCGGATTGTGGGATTCGTGGAGTGACCTCATTCAGGTGATTAGGTCGGGGCAGCCTGCAAATTATAAAAATCTTCAAGAAAAGGACGAAAAATGGGTGGAAAGCTTTGCTAATTCTACCGATTGGAGGGCAACGATGGAAGCCCCCGAAATTTTGTCGCATTTGAATCTTAAAAATGTAAAAAAAGTATTAGATATTGGTGGTGGCAAAGGAGCTTATGCCAAAAGTTTTATAGAGCTAAATCCGAATATCAAAGTACATGTTATTGACTACCCCGAAGTAATAAGATTTACAATGCGAATGATAATTGACGAAGATTTGCAAGATAAGATATTCCCGATTTCGGGAGATTTCAACGAAGACGACTTAGGAAGCGGTTATGATTTGATTTTTATTTCAAATGTACTCAATTTGTATTCGATTTGGGATAATGTCAAATTGTTACAAAGATGTTTCGACGCTCTTAATCATGGCGGACAAATTGTCGTTCATGAGATGATTATTGATGATGACAGAACGCATCCGCTTAAATTTGCATTAACGTCTATTAACTTGCTTGTCAACACACTTCGTGGCGGTGTTTACACCGAAACTGATTTGTGGATAATACTCAAAGAAGCATGGTTCAGAGATGTAGTCAAAATTGACACAAAGTACGAATCGAGCCTTATGGTTGGGTATAAATAAAATTATACTTTGCGACGCTTTGTGATATAATCTCTTAATGCTTTATCAAAGGGAGTTGATGTTTCAATCATTGTATAATCAATATTATGATTGAAACATTCTTTTTTTATGTCCTTGATGAAACTTTTGACAGCGTCAGAATATGCTCCACCAATTTGGTGTGGCTGAGTTACAAGCTCTTCGCCGGTTTCCATATCACGAAAAGTAGCACCTGTACCAAGTTTGAAGTCAATTTCGCGTGGGTCGAGCAAATGAAAAGCAAGAACTTCGTGATTACGATGGCGGAAATGTTTCAAAGCATTCAAAACCGATTCCTTTTCGTCGAAGAAATCGCTCATTATAATAACCAATCCGCGACGTTTGATTCTTTCAGCTAAAGAATCTAAGGCATTTGCTGTACCGGTATTATTAGAGGGCTTATATGAAGCTAAAGTTTTCAAGATTTCAGTCACAAAAGACTGTTTCGAATTCGGCGGTAGATATTTTCGGATTTCGGTATCATAAAGAGCAAGTCCTACTGCATCTCGTTGCCTGAGCATCAACATACTGAGTGCGGCGGTCAAGAAAATAGCATAGTCGAATTTGGAAATCATACCTTTGGAGGCATAAGACATAGAAGCACTCGAATCTACTGCAAGCACAGCACGTAAATTGGTTTCTTCTTCATATTGCTTTACATAATATTTATTCGTCCGAGCATATACTTTCCAATCAATATTTTTAGTTTCATCACCGTGACGGTATTGCCTATGTTCGGCAAATTCAACGCTAAAGCCATGATAGGGCGAACGATGCAATCCTGTAATGAACCCTTCGACAACGAGCCGAGCCACTAATTCGAGATTTTGAATCCCGGCTACATTAGCAGGTATGAGAAATTTTCTGTAGTCTTGATTTTTCTGTTCCATATTAAAAGCATTGACGAAACTGATTGATATGTATTAAAAAGGAAACCCGTCCGGGGGGATGGACGGGTTTCTCAAACGGGGCGTTTCCTCGTCATATTTCTATAAGGTTCTATCCTTAATAACCATAATAGCGACACCCCAAATATCGAACTTGTCGCCGGAGCCTACTTTGATAGGCATATAATCTTCATTTTCGGAAAGTAACATTGTTTCGCGATATGAAAAATTCAATTTTTTGACTAAAATCTTACCATTAATTGATGCCACGACAATATCGCCGTGCTTTGGTTCGAGCGAACAATCCACTAATAAAGTATCAGCATTGTCAATTCCGCAGTTAATCATCGAATCGCCTTTGACTTTTATCAGGAAAGAGTATTCGGGTTTTTTGACAAGCATTTCATTGAGATCAACATCGTCTTCGATGATCTCCAAGTATTTACCTTTTCTTTCTAAAAATTCGTGTGCTATTGCTTTATCAAAATTTAATTTACTGTTATTTTTCAAATTTGAGATTATCTTTCTTTCTTCATCAGTTATCAAGTTACATACAGGGTTCATATAGTTTTGCTTTCTTTAGTTTCAACAATTACAAATCGATTATATCATATATCGTGCCAATGAATCTTAAGAAAAATATTTTTTTTTTGAAATTTTTTGATATTTTAAACTTTAATAGTCTTACTTTGTAATTTGTTTATCATAAAATATTTTAAAAATGTCCGAAGAAAATACATTGACTAACGAATCCGAAAACTACATAGTAACGGCTCGAAAGTGGCGTCCCTTGACGTTTGCCGATGTTGTAGGGCAAGACCACATAACTCAGACATTGAAAAATGCCGTTACTTCCGGGCGGATGCACCATGCTTATTTATTTTGCGGTCCGCGAGGAGTGGGCAAAACCACTACAGCCCGAATAATGGCTCGTGCGGTGAACTGCTTGAATCCCATTGATGCCGAACCATGCAATAAGTGCATCAATTGCCAGGCTGTTCTTGAAGGACGCTCTGTTGATGTTATCGAAATTGATGGTGCATCCAATAATAGCGTGGACGACGTACGGAAGTTGAGAGAAAATGCGAAGTATCCTCCATCTCACGGCAAATATAAAATGTATGTGATAGACGAGGTTCATATGCTTTCGTCCGCCGCATTCAATGCCTTGCTCAAAACTTTGGAGGAGCCGCCACCGCATTTGATGTTCGTGTTTGCTACAACTGAGGCTCACAAAGTGCTACCGACTATCACAAGCCGATGCCAAAGGTATGATTTCCGAAGAATGGAAACCGGAGAAATAGTCTCGCAACTCAAATACATTGCGGGAAAAGAATCCATTACAATAGATGAAAAATCGCTTATGATTATTGCAAAACGGGCAGACGGCTCGATGCGAGATTCTCAGAGTATTTTCGACCAAGTAATAGCATTTTGCGGCAAAAATGTAGATTTTCATGCTACTGTTGATTCATTGAGTTTGATTGATGACGAATTTTATTTCAGGATTTCGCGAGCTGCAGTGAGTAAAAACACTGCGGAAATGTTCCATATAGCAAATGAAATAATCAATCGTGGTTACGATTTGCAAGAAACTTTATCAGGATTACTCGAGCATTTGAGACATTTACTTACAGTTGTCGTGACCGGAAGCACAGAATTAATCGAAACTGCGAGCGAAATTCAATCGCTTTATCAACAAGAATCCAAAAATTTCAGAAAGAATGATTTGTTGAGAATGATGAATTTGATTGCTCAATCCGAACAAGAAATTCGATTTGCCAAGCAACCTCGGGTCAAATTTGAACTGACTCTATGCAAATTAGCTACGATGGATACAGTTGCCGAAATCGAAGATTTGATTCGTCAAATTAACGGCTTGCCAACGACTGAAAGCTCGGTAGTAGTTGCTCCTACACCGAAAGCAGCTCCAAATGAAAATATAGTAGCCCGTGAAAATAATCCGACTTATGCTCCTGAAAAAAAAACACTTAATGTAAAAGTTGAAGCACCAAAACCTGAAAGTAAAATAACTGAAGCAAAAACAGAAGCACCAAAAGTTGTATATGAATTAGCTAAGGATTGGAATAAAATTTTAAAATCCGATGAAATCAACGAAAGCGGGCTATCGAAAGGATTGGAACAAGCCGTAATGTTGGTAGAAGGCAAAACCCTTATTCTCAAGTACGACAATGCTTTCCATGCTGACTTTATTGGGGGTAAAAGCAAATTACTTGAATCAATACTTTTAAAACATTTCGATTTACACTACTCAGTCAAAGTTGAATTAGAGCAAGGAAAGATTGAATCGAATGATAACAACTTAAGTTCCGTTTCGACGTCAAATGATAAATACGTTAACCAAAACAAAGATTTACATCCTATTGAAAATGAAATCATTAATATATTTGGTGCAATTGAAGTAAGAAATGATTAATATGATAACTTAGGAGAAAAAATGTCACTCGAAATCGGTTCAAAAGCACCTGATTTTACTGCCAAAGTAAACAGCAGGGATAATTTTAATTTACATGATAACCTTGGTAAATGGTTAGTGCTATATTTTTATCCGCAAGATGACACAGAAACTTGCACAAAACAAGCTTGTGATTTTCGGGATAATATGGAACGCATAACAAGTGCCGGAGCAAACGTCGTTGGCGTTAGCCCTGACGGAGTCAGTTCGCACGAGAAATTCAAATCAAAATACAATCTCAATTTCCAATTAATAGCCGATGAAAGTAAGGAAATATGTAATTTATATTGTGTAGTCGGTGAGAAATCCATGTTTGGTAAAAAATATATCGGAATCATCCGAACAACTTATATTATAGACCCAAATGGAGTAATAAAAAAGGTTTATGACAATGTCCGATTAAAAGGACACATCGATAAAGTCATTGCAGATTTGAAATCACTTCAATCATGACTGTTAAAGTAAATAAATCAAAATGATAGACACACACGCACATATTGATTCGGAAGAATTCGATTCGGACAGAAATGAAGTCATAGACAGAACTTTTGCAGCTGGGGTCGAAGCCGTCATAGTGCCTGCTATCGAGCCTGATAAGTTCATATCTACTTATGGAATCGCAGCCTCATACAAAAATATTTTTGCAGGAATTGGAATTCATCCTCATAGTTCGCTAAGTACAAACGATGATTCGTATGCAAAAATCTATCATTATGCACAGATGGAAAAAACTGTCGCAATAGGTGAAATCGGATTGGATTATTTCTACGATTTCTCACCAAAAGATGTACAGAAAGATGTTTTCCGTAAGCAACTAAAAATTGCCAAAGAACTAAATTTGCCTGTGATTATTCACAATCGCGATTCCGAAGATGACCTTTTGCAAATACTAACTGAAGAACAAGACGGAAATTTGCGAGGGGTTTTGCATTGCTTTTATGGTTCGCTTGATTATTTTCAAAAAATCATGGATTTGGGAATGCACATTTCATTCACAGGAAATATTACTTTCAAAAAATTTGCCGACCAAGAAATTATTCGTCTTGTTCCAGAGGACAGATTCATGATTGAAACTGATTCGCCCTATATGTCTCCCGTACCATTTAGAGGTAAACGAAATGAGCCTTTATTCGTCAAGTATGTTGCGGAGAAGATCGCTGAACTAAAATCAATTAAAATAGAAAAGGTTATAGAAATGACAACAATCAATGCTAAGAATTTATTCAAACTAACATTAATCTCACTTTTATTTGTACTTACAGGTCTGAAATCATCACAAGCTCAAGAATATGAAGAGGATTATCCTGAAGAAACACCGCGATATACAAAACCTTATAATCATTTCAAGAAAACTCTCGGCATAGGATTTGTTTTGGGTACTAATACGATAGTTGAATCTTACAACCCTGACCCACAGGATTTGTCATACGAAGGCTTAGTATCATATGGTGGTACAATTCATGCCTCACCATTTGATTTTTTGGTGCTTTCCGGTTCATATTTGTATGCAAAAAATGAAAAATTGCTAGTAAAATTTCCATTTCTCAAACCAAATGTTCACCAACAAATTCAATTTACAGCTCATTTCCTTTTAAATCCGCGTAACAAAATCAACTTTTACGGAATGGCTGGCCCATCAATATTATTGAACGAGTACGGTTTGGACAACGGAGAAGTTGATAATCAAACTCGAATGGGTATCAATGCAGGATTGGGCTTTTTCATAAACATCCCTGTATCAGGTGCAGGATTATTTGCGATTCAAGCTGAATGGAAATTAGACTTTATGCTTGGCAAAACAACCAGAAACTTTGACCCCAGATATGAAAGAAATGACCCTAACGGAAAATTTTTCCGTGAAACTGAAGTATCAACCTTTTTCTCAATTCCGAGATTGAATTTAATGTGGTATCCGGATTTGTTTTAATATGTTAAATTTGCTAAATCATCCGATTATCGAATCCGAGCTTACCAAACTTCGAGACAAAAGAACAAGCTCCGAATTATTCCGTCAATCTGTCGTTAGCATAGGCAGTTGCATGGCTTATGAAGTACTGAAAAATCTACCAACAAGAGAGATTCAAGTCGAAACACCACTCGAAACCACTAAAGGAATTGAAATCACAAGCAAAGTTGTTTTCATTCCGATTCTCAGAGCGGGATTGGGATTATTGCCACCATTTATGAAAAAGTACCCGAAGGCGGAAGTTGGTTATATTGGAATCCGTCGCAACGAAACTACTTTTCATGGAGAAGAATATTATTTCAACGTTCCGGAAATTAATTCCGAAACGCGAATATTTCTATTAGAGATTATGCTTGCCACAGGTGGTTCGCTAATATCAGCGATTTCGAGACTCAAACTCGAGGGAGCTGCTCACATAAATGTGGTGGCTTTGATTTCAGCTCCCGAAGGAATTGAAAGAATTGCCACAGAATACCCCGAAATAGCAATCTATACAGCCGCCATTGACCGTGGCTTAAATGAAAAAAAATACATTGTACCCGGACTTGGAGATGCCGGTGACAGACTGAACGGAACATGATTTAAGCATTAGCCTTGCCTACATTTTAATTAATTAAAAACTAAACACAAAATTTTAATGAAAAAGTCTATTTTTTTCCTTAATTTTGCTTTGGAATTTGATATTGGTAATTTTTCGTAATAAAAATGTGAGGTACTATGTTCAAAAATCATCCTAAAGGTCTTATCGTAGCCTTCTTTGCCAATATGGGCGAGCGATTTGGTTTTTACACAATGATGGCAATTCTCGTTCTCTTTCTGCAAGCTAAATTTGGTTTAGCAGCAGATGATGCAGGGATTATTTATAGCGTCTTCTATACTTTGATTTATGCATTGGCACTCCTTGGCGGTTTTTTAGCCGATAGGACTCAAAATTATAAAGGCATAATTTTAATAGGTATTGTTATAATGTTCTTGGGATATGCGCTAATGGCAACTCCCGGAACGGGTCTGGTTGTAACCCTAATCGGGCTTTTCACGATTTCGCTCGGTAACGGTCTTTTCAAGGGTAATTTGCAGGCTCTCGTTGGTCAGATGTACGACGCACCACAATATGCACATCTTCGCGATTCGGCTTTCAGTATTTTTTACATGGGTATAAATATTGGTGCATTCTTCGCTCCAACTGCCGCAAACGGTATCCGAAACTGGTTTTTGTCAAGTCAGGGCTATTCCTATGATGCAGATTTGCCGGCATTATGCCACAAAGTCATCAACGGTCAACCTGTTGATATGGTTCAATTCCAAGAATTAGCAACTAATTCGACTACTTTGCAAGTTACGGATTTAGCCGTTTTTGCACAAAACTATATTGATATTTTTGCGGTAGGTTATAATTATGCTTTTGGCGTGGCTGCTGTAGCAATGGTTATTTCCTTAGTTGTATATATTTTCTTTAAGAATAAATTACCCGACAGAAAAAAACAAGTCGAAAAAGGGGAAGCTACTATTCAAATGGCGCCTGCAGAAGAACGCCAACGTTTAATTGCACTTGGTTTAGTTTTTCTTGTTGTAATTTTCTTCTGGATGTCATTCCACCAAAACGGACTAACATTAACTTACTTTGCTCGAGATTATACCGCTAAAACTGCAGATGCTTTCACATATCTATTCTTCGACTTGCGCGGATTTTTGCCAATTATTGCAGCTATATTCGGTATGGTATTCTTGGTTAAGAAAAGTTCCGAGACTAAGCATCGACTCTTAGGTGCTGCATTATTAGTTGGTGGAATCGCTTTGGCTTACTATTTCTATGGTACTTACAGCGATGCAAACGTTATCGAACCCGAATTGTTCCAACAGTTTAATCCGATATTTATCGTATTTCTGACACCGGTGGTAGTTTGGTTATTCGGTTGGCTCAAAAAGCGAAATATCGAACCTTCGACGCCACGAAAAATCGGCATCGGTATGATTTTGGCAGCTTTTGCATTTATGCTTCTGCTCGTAGGTTCCTTTGGGCTAGTTTCCCCTGCTGATTTAGGTGGTGAGGCAACACCCGGTAGAGTTTCACCATATTGGCTAATAAATACATATTTGATATTAACAATTGCAGAATTATTCCTAAGCCCGATGGGTATTTCATTCGTATCGAAAGTGTCACCACCTCGATTCCAAGGTTTGATGCAAGGCGGATGGTTGGGCGCTACAGCAGTTGGTAATCAACTTTTGTTCGTAGGTTCATTCATGTGGATTCGCATCGAAGTATGGCAGGTATGGGCAATTTTCGTGGTTTGTTGCTTGATTTCGGCTGTATTTGTATTTTCAATCATGAAGAAATTAGAAAAAGCGACCGGGAAATAATAAGAAAATATTGCACTTAGTATAAACATAGCCCACAATTGATTTTGTGGGCTATATTTATGATATTTACATCTTCACAAACATCTGCGTCCGGCTGCCAATGCGGAGGTAATACACTCCGCGAGGGAGATTGGACACATCAATGCGTTGTAGATGTCCAACATCTCCAAGATGTTGGACATCTGTTAATTCAATCACACATTCACCAAGAGTATTGAAAATTTTGATTTCTGAACCTTCCGAAGGTTCGAAACCTTTGGAAGGTTTGGTAATTGTAATATATTCGCTTGCCGGATTGGGGAATACAGTTAAACTTGTCGAATAATCAGACTTCACACTCGTGCTTGTTTTGGGTTGTACATCAATTTTAATTGTGTCCGTTATTGAATACCCGCAAAAATTGTCGTGCCGGAACTTTGCAAAATAATACCCATCATCTGCAAAAGTTACTTCTCTAATGTATCTATACCACAAGCCGTGAAGTGCTGTGGTTTGTTGAATCAACTGCGGTGTACTGTTCAGATATGGCATGTAGTATAATTCTACATTAATCTCTTCTTCTTCCTCGTTGAGAAACTGTACATACATGAGTGTGTCTAAATCACCATAGGACACAACTTTATCATTTGGTTGTTTAAAAATAGCAGGTTTTGCATATACTTTTATAACAAATTTGTTACTCCAGATTGTGGTATCTCCAATTTCCTTTCCATGTTTTGTTCTTGCAGTTATATGATAATGTCCATCATCCAATTTTCTCAAATTTTTAAATGTCAATTTATTAGTAATTCTTCCTTCATAAAACTTTTCATCAGTTAAAGTGTTTCCATTATTGGATGCCCATGAATAATTCAAATCCGATTGCTTATGCAAATAATAATTCATTTGTAAAGTGGTACTTTCGCCTTCGCAGAATTCTCTATATTGGTTCCATGGGTCTCTGCCTTCGAAATCATTCAAGTTATCTCTTATCGTAACAGTATCGGAAATAGAAGTACCGCAACGATTACGTACTACTGCCCAATACCTTGCATCTTTATTGCTAGTATCAACTCCGTAATTAATAGGTATTAACCCTATGTTTGCATTTGCCCTTGCTAAATCATAAGCATTATGTACCCATTCAGGCTCCCAAGTATTGACTAATTCACCGTCTCGGTAAACATCAAGATATGTAGAATCACCGATTTCATAAAATATTGATAAAAATACTTTAGTTCTATAACCTATTCCTGCAGTCATATCTTCAATTCTTAAAGCAACAAGTTTTGGTACTTTGATAATTTTCATATCAATACTGTTTGATTTTAAATTGTAATTCAACTTTTTAATATTCGCTTCAAGTCGGTATCTACCTTCGTCTTCCGGCAATATAGGAGAGAAAACCAATTCATCGCTTCTTGAGCCTATTACATTATGCTTATTAATAATTGGCATATCGTCTTTGAACCATTGGAATTCCATCTCGTAGTTATTCGGATTGTTGATTTCTGCCTTTATTGTGCGAATACTACCGTTGCAAGGGTCCAAATCATCAATAGCCAAATTAATAACAACATCATCCAAATTTTTAATTATGCGGACAGTTCGCGTTACGGCTGCACCACAACTGCCATTGATTGAAGCAAAGTAATACGTAGTGTCAAGCAATTGTGTTAAATGGACATTCAATAAATTTGAATTGGAACCGCTAAAGATTTCATTATCAATTAATTCATATGGGATATGCTCGAGAACTTCGTACCATTGGATTTTGATATTTTCGCCACTCATAAGTGCTTGAGCGATAGGCATACCATTTACATGAGCATCAAAAGTCAAAACGACTTTGCCTTCCGACAAATTAATTCTCACATCATCAGGTTGCCGAGTAATTGAAGTGGGACGAATAGCATAAACAGATGCAACGCGGGATTGGACGTAATCGGTGTTGTCTGCATTAGAAACTCTACATGAATAATTACCGGATTGGAAATGCTTGAGTGATTGGAACATCAAAAGCGATGAATTTGCTCCAAATAGCATTATATCGTCCATATACCATTGGTATTTCAATTCTTGACCGGATTTCGATTCTGCAAATACTTTCAAAATAACTTCAGAACCGATACATTGAGTTGATGATATAGGGTGCTCTGTGATTTCAATATCTTGAGCCTGCAAATTGCTTACAAGAAATGCAAAAAATATAAATATATAAAATTTTTTCATTTTCATCCTCATATTAAAATAAACTATTCACCATTTTGAGCTATTTTTTTTCTTCTTCATCGCAAATGCCAAAACATTCCCCTGATGGGCAAATCGGATTTATACCATTTTGAGAAATTTGTACCGGTTCCAAAGGATTCCCCTTACTATCAAGGCACAACTTCCAGGTACTATGGCAACAGATACTTTTTTCTAAACAAGGGACCAAATCTGTTGGTCCTGAAGGACCTGAATTCGTATATTGAAAACAAGCTGACTTACTCACTGCTAAATTAACCTTACAACTATCCGGTTCTAATCCACTTGCACACGGCGTATCATAGCCATTTTGAAATAATATTTCTTTTGCTGCTTTCATTGAAAGAGCATAAGGATCTTGAATATAAATCTCACAACCTGGGGTAGTAGAATTTTGAGAAATTTTATCAATTTTAAACTGACAATATTCTATACCTTCACACTTCGCATATCTGTATGACCAATATACAGTAAATACGCAACCATTATAATGTACAACATTACTTGAATCGGTATGGGTAACCCAATTTATATGATCACAATATATCTTACAATCGTGACTATATGCTTCGTTTGTATAAGATAAATTTATTAGATATACAGAAATACAAACCAAAAATATCTTGAATCTCATAAATCCTCCTATTTAAAAATGAATAAAAACAAAAAGTTTATTCTCAATCTTACACAAAAATAATTAGTGTGAACTAATATTTTTTTGAACCATATGCACATTTTTTAGTTTTGTTAAATTTATAACTTATGTAAATATATTAAATAAACTTTTATAAAGCAAATAAATTTTTAAAATATTATTTTAAATAATTTTCATTCAAGAAGAATAAAGTAGAGGTTGTATTGCCCTAATTTCTTCACCCACGACTAAATTCATGGGCTATGTTTAAATTCTTGAATCATCTCCTACAGTTAAAACCGTGGGCTTGTCAGCAATTTTATCTAACTACAGTGAACTTTTTAAATACCGAACCCTCCTTTGTATTTATACTTAGATAGTATTGACCGGGTGGAAATGATTTTACTTCAATATCAAATGTATGGGCGCCTATTTGTTTATTGCCTATTATGCCGTTTAGCAATGCTTCGCCGGATAGGTCATAAATAGTATAAGTAAGCTCATTCATTTTGTTCATGGTTATTTCGATATTCAATTTTTCATTTGCGGGATTGGGATATAATTTAGTGATGAACAAATCGGAATATATGCTGACAATATCGGGGACATCCGTAAGATATTGTTCAAGATTTTCCACATCAATTTTAGCCATGTAGATATTAATATTTCCGTCGTTTGTTCTGCCATCAGCCCACACAGGTATTATAGTGTTGCCGTCAGAAACGATTGCATTGTATTCACCGATACCGAAATTGTTATTCCGTGAACCAATATTGTTAAAATTCATTGGTTCGGATGTAAGCGGAAATTCGACAAAACTGTCACCTTGGTCTTTTGATACAGCAAGGTAATAATGTGTTGAAGCAGTTGTAGAATGGCGTCTGTCGTAATATGAAATAGACAATACACCTTTGGAACTAACATTAATTGAAGAATAATAAGCATGAATCTTCTGCCCAACAGGATGTTGGTTGACAATCTTTGGTGCCGACCATGTATTGCCACCATCAGTTGATTTAGCTAAATAAATATCCAGTCCGCGCTGTGCATTAGAATTCACACCATTAGCAGTCCACGCTAAATAGAGATTATTTTCACCAACGCCATTACTACGGTCTATAGCAAGATATGGACAAGGATACAAACGCGATTGATTCATTCCCGAAACAGTTTCAGCTCCACCTAATTGATATAAGGTACCTTGAATTTGTGCAATTTGTTCAGGCACTGAGAATGTCAAACCACCATTTTTGGATACGCTGTGAAATAAATATCCTATTCCGTCACTTCTTGCTCCAACAAATGTAAAGTGGACATGTCCGTTCAAATCAACATCTAATGAACCAAATTGAACCAATTGAAAACCTAAACCTCGAGTGATGTTAGTGCCATCCTTGTCGAATTGCGATGATGAAGCAGATTTCGAAAATATTATCAAATTAATTCCATAATCAGGTGAAGTGAAATCAACATCCATCTGCATTGCACTTGTGTATATGTTGTTGTAATAGGGCGATGAACTTGTCACATCAGCTGCCATCCATTGTTTGTCGAGCATATATGTAATACCCGAGCTACCTGTATAACGAGACTTGACAATTTTTCCTATGTACATTGAGTTTTCAAAATTGAAATTCACCCCGCCGTCGTCAGAACTTGCATAGTGCATAACAGCCCAAACTGAATCCGGGATAAATTGATTAGGATTTTCGGGCGATGAAATTGTGGATACACAGATATTAATCCATGATAAAAACAATTTGCCATCTCCATCAAAAACAAGTACCGGGTCGCCACCACCAACTATTAATACATTCTCAATTATTGGTTTTGTAATGAAACTACTTTTTTGCCAACTTGCTCCTTGGTTTTTGGTATAATATATTGGACAAGAGAGAGGCGACATTGGATTGGCAGTATTTTGATTGATTGGCGAAACAACGATGTTGTCTGGATTTGTGGGGTTGATTGCTGCATGAACTTCAGATTCTACAACCGAGGTAATACTTACAGGGGATTCGAGCTTGGAGCCTTGAAATTCAGGGAGAGTCAAATCTTCAATCTTTTTGTAATTATCGGGATTGTTGATTCTGTCTAACAATTCCTCAGCTTTAAGCCTATACTTTTCATTTTTCCAAAATTCCTTAACTTTTAGATGGCTTTCACTCATTTCCCTTTCTTGGGTGAATAATATATTGCTACTGATTAGAAGCAAGATGAGAACAAAAAATACATATTTCATATTATTTCCATAAAATTTGTGAACTTAATAAAGTTATAACAAATAAACTTATGAAAAAGTTACAATATATTTCAAAATTAATACTATACTTTCAGTTTATTTGTCTTATAATTATGAAAATGACAAAAACTTGAAAAGTATAGGCTATTAAATGAAAAAAAATATTGACTTTTTATTAGATATTGAATCAGAAGAAATTGATTTTACAAAAATTCCAAAGAGATTAGCTGTTATTCCATTGCGTGATGTTGTGATTTATCCCAATATGATATTTCCTCTGCTAATAGGTCGTAATTCTACTCTAAAAGCTGTTTCTGTATCACTCGAATCAAAACGATTTGTTTTCCTCTCGGCTCAAAAAAGCCCTGATGTTGACGAACCAACTTTTGCAGATATTTACGAATATGGTACAATCGCCAGAATTATCCAAGTCTTGAGATTGCCGAATAATTTAATGAAAGTATTGATTGAAGGGATTTGCCAAGCAAAGATACAACGGAAATATAAACGCAAAGACTATTTATCGGCAGATATTCAACAAATCGAACTAATAATACCACCTTCTACACCAGAGTTTGAAGCATTGGTACGACGTTCCGGAGATTTATTTGCCGAGTATGTCAAATCTGATTCAACGCTTCCGGGAGATTTGATTTCAGCTTTTCAAAATTCGCCCGACCCTGTACAAAAATTATTTTTTGGAGCAGCAAATCTCAAATCTAAAGTCGAACGCAAGCAACGTTTGCTTGAAATTGAGGATTTGAGTAATCAATACTTAGAATTGATTACCATGTTAGTTTCCGAAATGGAATTGCTCAAACTTGAGGGAGATATTAATAATAAAGTGAGCGATTTGATTCACAAAAATCAGAAACGTTACTTTATTCAAGAGCAAATTCGAGCATTGCAAAACGAACTTGGCGAAGACGAAGATTATAGCCCCGAACTTGTCCAGCTAAAAGAAGAGTTAGACAAAGCAGGATTGCCCGAGCATGTAAAGGCAAAAGCTGATGAAGAGCTAAAGAGGCTCGAGCGGATTCCGCCTATGTCTCCGGAATTTTCAGTACATAGAAATTTTCTGGAACTTTTGACACAGATTCCTTGGAATGAAAAAACTATAGACCATTTAAATATCCAACATGTAAAAAACATTCTTGACGAGGACCATTTTGCTCTCGACAAACCAAAAGACAGAATCCAAGAATTTATTGCATTATTAAATTTAGCAGGAAACGTCAAAAGGCAAATTTTATGTTTTGTAGGACCTCCGGGAGTTGGTAAGACGTCATTAGCAAAGTCAATCGCAAGAGCTATGGGCAGAAAATTCGTTAGGATTTCCCTTGGTGGAGTTCGCGATGAGGCAGAAATACGCGGACACAGAAGGACTTATATCGGAGCAATGCCGGGCAAAATCATTCAATCCATGAAAAAAGCCGGAACTATCAATCCGGTAATGCTTTTGGACGAGATTGACAAAATGTCTATGGATTTCCGCGGCGACCCTTCGTCGGCACTGTTGGAAGTGCTCGACCCCGAGCAAAATATCGCATTCAACGACCATTATCTCGAAGTGGATTATGATTTGTCGAATGTAATGTTTATAACTACCGCAAACGTCCGATACGACATACCTCTCCCCTTGTTGGACAGAATGGAAATCATAGAGTTGAACAGTTATATGGAATACGAAAAGCTCGAAATCGCCCGCCGCCACATATTGCCAAAACTTTATGAAGAGTTCGGGATGAAGGATTTGGGCATTAAATTTGACGAAAGTGCCATCAAAAAAATCATTCGTGAATACACTCGCGAAGCAGGAGTCCGAAATTTAGAACGGGAAATGACATCAGTGCTCCGCAAGTTAATTAAAGATTTGATAAACGATTACTTTGAAAATCAACCTATAAAGAAACCGAGCAAAAAAACGGCAACAGAAGTCGAAATAGTTAGTATCTTAAGCCAGAATCGTGAATTTAGCAGCTTTATTTCCGATAAAAAAATTGTGATAGACGAGCATACAATCGAAAAATACCTGAAAGCTCCGAAATTTAAAGATATGAAGGGTGAATTGAGCGATAAAATTGGCGTAGCTACAGGATTGGCTTGGACAAGTGTTGGAGGCGATATTATGCCTCTTGAGGTGATGATTATGCCGTCTTCGACAGAGAAATTGACATTGACCGGGCAATTGGGCGATGTGATGAAAGAATCTGCTATGGCTGCACTATCGTTCATCAGAGCAAACTATTCGGATTTGGGATTAGTCGAGAATTTCAACAAAAATAAAGAAATCCATATTCACGTTCCCGAAGGTGCAATCCCTAAAGACGGACCATCAGCCGGTATCACAATGGCAATAGCAATGATTTCCGCTCTTACAAATAAGGCTGTCAAAGGCACAATCGCTATGACCGGAGAAATTACTTTACGCGGGAATATATTGCCAATCGGCGGTTTGAAAGAAAAATTATTAGCCGCAAAACGCAACGGAATTTCAAAGGTAATAGTACCAATAGATAACAAATCTGATATTATAGATATCGAAAGTGCAATTATTGATGGATTAGAGATAGTTTACGCCAAGCATCTCAAAGATATTTTGGCTGAAGCCTTCGTATCAAGCCCGATTGTGACAATAAAATCGAAAACGCATCAGGGCGTCAACTAAAGAAGAATTTATACTTTCGATGGCATGAAATTTGTATTGCAACCTTGTACAAATTTATAAAATGAAGGATTATGATTAATAGAGAAGAATACACAATTATCGGCATAGATGGCGGCGGTACCAAAACAAGAGGTGTTCTATTTACTCAAGGCAACGAAAAAGTCGAAATGGTTGCCGGCACCACTCGCATTGGTGCTGTAGGAGTTGGCGAATCCTGCGAAAGGACATTGAACGTTATTACTGAACTATGCAAAAAAGCTGAAATAGACACTTCGGAAGTGGATGCAATTGTTGTAGGGCTTGCAGGTGTTTGGCTCGATGAAGAAAAAAAACGTTCTCAATCTCTCATCCGTACTTTAGCTCGAGGGCAAGGAGTAGCAATTAATGATATTATGGTTACAAGCGATGCAGAGATTGCTCTCGAAGGGGCATTTGAAGGCAAAGACGGTATCATGATTATCGTAGGAACCGGCTCGATTGCATTAGCACGAAAAAAACACGAAGTATTCAGATGCGGTGGTTGGGGAATAGAACTTGATGACGAAGGTAGCGGCGCATGGATTGGAAGAGAAGGCTTGACGGCTGTTGTGCGTGCTTTAGACGGCAGAGGAAGAGCTACAAAATTAACAACTGTAATCGGTGAGATGTTCCCTACAATTGATATTGAACAACCCAGAACAATCGTCAAAGCCTATGCAGAGCGTGCTTTTGAATATCAGATGCTTACTCCGACAATCATGAAATGTGCCGAAGAAGGCGATGATGTTTGCATGGAATTAATTGAAAAAGCTGCAAATCACTTGTATGAATTGCCCAAAGCCTTGGATAAGCATTATGATTCGAAGGTCCAAGTAGCAATGATGGGCGGTATTATTGATGCCGATACAATATTGAATAAAAAATTAGAAAAATTGATTGAATCCGATAAGAAATTAAAACTCGTGAAACCCAAAGGCTCGGCGTTAAAGGGTGCTATCGAAATCGGATTCCGCATGATAGCCGATGACATTGAAAATTAACTTATAAAGCAAAAACATTGCTATTTGATGAAAATAATTTAGAAATAACTGCAAAAACCCTTGCAGGGCTTGAAGATGTGCTTTCAGCAGAAATCGAGAGGCTCGGGGGTAGAGATATTTCGCTACATTCGCGCGCGGTGACCTTCTTTGGCGATACCGCCCTTTTGTACAAAGCAAATCTGCACGTGCGGACTGCATTGAAATTCCTTATAGCTCTCAAAAAATTCCAAGTCCGAAATGACAAACAATTCTATGAGCAATGCCTCGATATAGAGTGGGAATCATTCATTACGCCCAATATGACAATTGCTGTTGATAGCACTGTCAATTCCCCGCATTTTAATCATGCAAATTACGTTGCTCTAAAATTGAAGGATGCTGTAGTTGATAGGCTCCGCGATTACTACGGAGGTCGCCCTGATGTCGATGTCAACAATCCCGACATAAGATTGAATGTGTATATTTCAGGTGAAGATTGCGTAATTTCGCTCGACAGTTCGGGCAATTCGCTTCACAAACGCGGCTATCGCGTCAGTCAAACTGACGCACCATTAAATGAAGTTTTGGCTGCAGGATTAATATTGTTAAGTGGTTGGAACGCTGAAACTGATTTATATGACCCGATGTGCGGCTCCGGGACAATTGTCACAGAGGCATATATGTTTGCAGCGGGAATTCCTCCGGGAAATTTTCGGAAATTCAGCTTTATGAATTGGAAAAATTATAACGAAGCACTTTGGACTAGAATCAAAAATGAATCCAAAGCATTTATTATCGAGCCACAGGTCAAAATTTCTTGTGCCGATATTTCCTCGAAAGCGATTTCAGTAACTTTCCGTAACCTTGAAGAGATTGGAATCGAAAAGAAAATTGATGTCCGCCGCAGGGATTTCATCAAAGCCAAACCCGAAATGGAAAATACTACTTTGATAATGAATCCTCCCTACGGCGAGCGAATGGATGATGAAGACGTCGAAGCATTTCACAAGCAAATTGGCGACAAATTGAAGCAAGATTACAAAGGCAACGTTGCTTGGGTATTGAGTGGCAACATGGCAGCACTGAAGATGTTCGGGCTTCGCCACGCCAAGCAATTCATACTGATGAATGCCACAATTGAATGTAGATTCCGCAAATTCGAGCTTTATGAAGGTTCACGAAAAAGCAAATATAATTCAGACCCAGATTGACCAATTCGATAAATTACCGATTGAATTTTATCTGCGAAAACCTGAAATTGTAGCGCGCGATTTAATCGGCAAATTACTCGTCCGAGTAACCGATGAGCATATCTATACAGGTATGATAAGCGAAACGGAAGCATATCTGGCAGAAGGTGATTTGGCAAGTCATTCGGCAGTTGGTCTTACAAAACGCAATTCAGCAATGTTCGAAACGGGGGGCATACTCTACGTTTATCAAATTTATGGTATGCACTATTGCGCTAATGCAGTTACAGAGCAAAGCGGGCAAGGCTCCGCAGTATTGCTGAGAGCTGTTCAGCCATTGATAGGGATTGAGCAAATGAAAATCAATCGCAACAAAATCACTACAAATCAATTAGCCGACGGTCCCGCAAAGCTATGTCAAGCATTTCAAATAGGAATTGCCGACAATCGCAAATCATTGTTGGGTGATGAAATATTCATTGCAAAGTATCATGATTTCCCTGATGAAAATATAGAAACCACTCCTAGAATCGGAATCACAAAATCTGCAGATTTGAAGTTGAGATTTGTACTTAAAAAATAGTCTGAGCATATTTACTAATATTAATAACCATGTACAATAGTCGAATCAATATTGCACCAAATTTATTTTTAGTCTAATATTAGTTCAAAAATTATAGATATGAAATTATAATATTTATTATAAATATTAGATTAATATTTATTAATTTGGAAATGCCGATTCTAAGCAATACATTTGAATTATAGAGCAACTATCACTTAAGATATTTGTTTTAGTAATAAACATTTATAATTTATTGGGGAGGCATTTATGAATCGTATTCTGGGACTAATTTTAGTACTATGCGTAGTATTCGCATCAACACAAGCTTTACAAGCTGGCGAACCACAAACAAAAGAAGGTACTAAAGCCTTATTTTGGGGGTTTAACGGACTTTCGGACTTGTCTATTGACAATTCAACTATCGGATTCCTATACAACATTTCTGATGGTGTTGGGCTTTGGGGAGCACTCGGACTTAACATCGGTTCTTCCAAAATCGATGATAATGACCATCTCTCCACAACCGGAGTAGATTTTGCAGTAGGTGCAAAACTCAATATGTTCCAAACTGAGCCGGTTGCAATGTTTATTTCTCCTATGGTAACTATCGGAACTTCTTCGACAGAAGACAAATCTGCATCCAGTACCTTTATTGACAGCGAAATGACATTAGGTATCGGCGCAGCAATCGGTGCTGAATGGTGGTTTGCTAACAACGTTAGTTTCTCAGCTTCGACTTTCTTAGGCTTCGTAACAGAAACGATGACTGAAGAAAGAGGTGAAAATAAAGATGAACATACTAAAACAAATATTGGCACTATGGCAAATTACGGAGCTCATTTCACATTATCATTCTATTTCAGATAATCACGACGACATTCAAAAAATGAATTAACATACCGCATCAATTTTTGATGCGGTTTTTTTTTCTTGAACAGGATTATCAGGATAAGATAGACAGGATTAACTAAAACAAATATTTACCTAAGTACAAATTCAAATATTCCTCAATAAGCATCGTATATCAGCTTATGAAGAAAGATGATTATATTGATTATTGGGTACAGATTGCCTCTTACGATTTGGCAACAGCCGAAAATCTTTTCATGACAGGTGATTATCATTGGTGTTTATATATTGGTCATCTAAGCCTCGAAAAGCTTTTAAAAGCTGTTTTCAGCCAAAAACATGAGGTTACACCTCCAAAGACTCATGATTTATTGAAATTAGCAAAATTGGTGGATTTGAAGTTGACAGAGGAACAGGCTATATTTTACAACAGAGTTAATGATTTCAATATAGAGGCTCGATATCCTGATGAAAAATTGAATTTTTACAAAATTGCGACGAAAGAATTTACTGAAAAAAATTTTTCGAGAATCAAAGAGGAATTTAAATGGATAAAATCTCATCTGAAGTAATTGAAAGCATCAAGAAGCTATTATTGCTTCTTGAGGAAAATGATATACATATCAAGCAAGCTTTGTTATTTGGTTCTTATGCCAAGGGTACAAATGACTCAGATAGCGATATAGATTTAGCTATCGTTTCAGATAGTTTTTCGGGCAATAGATTTGTTGATAAGGAAATCATTCGTAAATATGTTGTTTATGTTAATAGTGATATTTCTCCAATTCCTTTTCGTACAGAGGATTTTTCTGAAAAAAATTTATTAGCCAAAGAAATATTATCCTATGGTATTAGGATAGTGTAGATTAAGCCCCTGTTTAAAAACAGCACTGAAGTTTTAAAATTTTACCCTTCTCAAAATCAAATAATCTTGATTAAAGAAGATGAATAATAATCCTGTCCATCCCGTAATCTTGATAATCCTGTTCAAGACAACAAAAAAAGCCTCACAATTTCTTGTGAAGCTTCTTTTTTCTTTGAGCCGGATGACGGATTCGAACCCCCGACCTGCTGATTACAAGTCAGCTGCTCTACCAACTGAGCTAATCCGGCGCAAAACAGAATACAAAAGTAAGGGTTTTTCGGATTCTATGCAAGTATTTTTTTAAAAAAGTTCAGGAAAAATTGTTTCTTCGATTATCTCGCACCAAACATGCCCGATTAGGATGTGAGACTCTTGGATTCGGGCTGTTACCTCCGATGGGACAACTACGGAATGGTCGCATAGAGGAAGCAATTTGCCACCGCTCCCGCCCAAAAGCCCAATCGTTAACACGCCTTGTTGCTTGGCAGTGTTGACCGCCCGGATTACGTTTTCGGAGTTGCCGCTTGTCGAAATTGCCACCAGAGCATCGCCACTCTTGCCATAAGCTTCTACAAGTCTGGCAAAAACATTCTCAAATCCGATGTCGTTGCCACCGGCGCTCATCATCGAAGGGTCAACTGTGAGTGCTATTGCCGGCAATGCTGCACGATTGATTTTGCTCCTGAATCGTATTACAAGTTCGGCTGCAATGTGCTGACAGTCGGCAGCGCTGCCACCATTGCCACAAAAGAGAATTTTCCCACCTTTTTCATATACTCCGGCAAGTAATTGTCCGCTTTTCTCGATTTGTTCAGATTGCTCGGCTAATAGTTTTAGCTTAGTTGCTATGGATTCTGCCACAGAAGTGGCGATAAGTGATTTCGCATTTAACATTTTCTTATTCCTTATTCGGTTACTCGTTTGATGATTGCAACAAGTTCTTTACGTCCCAAACCTGTTTGGACAGAGTACGGAAGCACCTCGATGCAATGCTTGCAACTTGAAGTGAGGTGTCTAATTTGTTCGTGCCTTTCTTCTACATCTTTTGGTTTGATTTTGTCACATTTTGTAAGTATAATTATAAAATCTTTTCCATTATTTTCATACCATTCGATAAGCCCCAAATCAGTCTCTGTCGGGTCGTGACGGCTGTCCACGAGTGCTACGATTAACTTTAGATTGTCGCGATTGGCAAGATAATCCATATTAAGTTTTCGCCATTGTTCACGCAAGTCTTTGCTCACTTGAGCATATCCAAAGCCTGGTAAATCCGCAAAAGTCCATCTACCTTCGACTTTGAAAAAATTGATTTGTCTTGTTTTCCCCGGACTTGAACTGATAAGTGCGAGATTTTTTTGGAGTACAATGCTATTTATAAGTGACGATTTGCCTACGTTTGAACGCCCCGAAAAGGCTAATTCGGGCAAATTTGTCTTAGGGAATTGATCGATAGCTACAGCTCCGAGCAAAAATTCGGCTTCCATTGGTTTCATACTTATTACGCTTCAATAAATTTCTATTTCAATTTGTACATTACTATTCATACCATTATCATCGGAACAAGATATTTTATATTTTCCCGATTGTTTGGGTATAAACGAAACTTTGTCGTTTAACTTTGATTTTGCGAAATATTTATTGTTTACGTACCAATAAATATAAGATTCGAGATTTGATGTCTTGCACTCAAAAGTCAGTCCCTTGCCTTCAGCTAAGAAATATTTTGAATTGTTGAGCGGGAAAACTATCATCGGTGGATTTGAGCCTGTGTAACTTTGGCAAGCCGGATTGTGGGGCGGAATTTTCTCATATGCGATTTTCATCTCTTCATAATATGATACAAGTTCAGGTTTTAGTAGTTTGAATATTTTTGTGACGCTTCCCGATTCGGGCTTGCAAATCATGCAGTATGAGCATTTCATATCAGGGGAAACTTCAATTTCGCGATATAAATCGGACACTTGCACTGAAGAAATGCCCGGAATATAATAATCTTCAGAAAATGATATTGTCAGTGGCGATGGCAATAGTCCTGTTTCTGCATCAATGATTCGGGTGAGCGGTGCTTCGGCAATTGTTATTTTTTTTGCCTGATATGATTTATCAGCTATTCTCAAAATATCGAATAGAATAGGAATTGTGACATTACTACCTGTGAGGTGTTTACTTGGGGTAGCGTCGAAATTGCCGAGCCACACTCCCATCGTAATTCTTTCGTTGAATCCAATAGCCCAAGCATCACGTCTTCCTTGCGAAGTGCCCGTTTTGAATGCCAGAGGAGGCAGCCCGATTACACTATTTGCAAATAACCCAAAATCCGGGCGTTCGGGTTTGGACAAAATCTCCGCAATCATAAATGAAGCATCCGAACTGAAAGCTCTGCAATTTTGATTAATCTTCTTTGAGTTTAATAGATATATTGGAATGACGGCAATACCTTCTCTCGCAAACGATGAGTAAATCGCAGTTAGCTCATCTAAACGCACTTCACAACCTCCTAATATCATCGAAAGCCCCAAATCCTGTTTATTGCCTACGAGACCCGATAAATGATTCTCATCAAGAAATTCGACGAAATTTCTCGCCCCAACTTGCTTCAACAAATTAACGGCAGGAATGTTAAGAGATGATATTAGAGCTTGTTCAGCTGTAACTTGCCCGTGATATTTACTGTCAAAGTTTTCGGGAGAGTAATCTTCGCCTATAAGTGGAACATCGTTTATGACGAGCTTTGGCGTAATCAAACCCAAATCAATGCAATAAGCATATAAGAGAGGCTTCAAAGCACTTCCGGGAGAGCGTTTGGCTCTGACTCCGTCAACCTCTCCGTGATTCTTTTTGTCAAAAAAATCGCCCGAACCTTCATAAGCCAGAATTTCACCGTTTTGATTATCCAATATGATAACAGCCGCATTTCGGATACCTAAATTTTTCAATTGTTGCAAATTTGATTTAATAAGCTCTTCTACTCCACTTTGCAAACTGAAATTGATAGAAGTGGTGACTCTGCCTCGCTGACCATCGGTATAATATATACGATTGCTAAGGTGGGTAGCATAATTTCGGAAAAAACGACGCGTTGGATTGACAGTTTCAGCTTTTGCTTTTTGAATTTGAGATTGTTCGAAAAGATTGACTTGTTCGATGATTTCGAGCCACAAATCCCGTTCTTTCCTTATTCTTTCATTGAATTTTCCGAGAGCTAATTGATTTGGATTATTCGGGATAATAGATAAAATAAGCGATTGCGACAAACTCAAGACTTGAGGTTCCGAATCGAAAAATAAAAGTGAAGCTGCCCGCACTCCTTCAATATTACCGCCATAGGGTAGTTTATTCAAATACATCTTCAAAATTTCATCTTTTGAATAATGCAATTCTAACTGAAAGGCACGGAAAATCTCGATAAATTTGTTGGCATAAGTACGTGCTTTGGGTTGCAACATTCTTGCAAGCTGCATTGTAATTGTCGAAGCACCACTTTGGATTTCACCCGAAAAAAGATTCTGTTTGAAAGCACGAAAAATTGAAAATACATTTACACCCGGATGATAATAAAAATATTTATCCTCCTTGAATATGATTAGCTCCTTCATCTTAGGATTGATTTCCGCTAATTTGGCTTCCAATCTCCATTTATCGTCTTTACTTAGATAGGTTTTGAGTATTTTCCCTTCGCGAGAAGTGATGACTGTAGAATAATCAAAATCAAATCTGAAGGGAAAAATCAAATCGAAAATCAATAAAACCCACAAAAATATAAACAGAAGACCTACACTTTTCAGTAGTATATTTTTATAATCAATTGAATTGAGGATTTTTGGTGATAATGACATAGCGGATGCTATTTACTTATAAGACCATTCATTAGCGAAATTCCAAAATGCAAATCGTAGTGTTTCCATTTTTCGGATTCAATAATATTATCAATGGTATATGAGGCAGAAATGTAGGGTGAAATATATACATTCCGGAAAATCGCCAAATCATATCCGAGGCGTAATTGGGGCAACACTACTAAAGTAGAGAGTGCGTCAATTCTACCATTTGCAATAGTTCGCGAGTTGAAAGGTACATTATCGGAAATTCGGCGCTCGCTATGCTCTCCGGAAGAGGCATATTTAATCAACATTTTCAAATCAAATGCAGCATACAATTTCGAGCCTAACAAACGATATTTAATTCCCGGGCTGATAGCCAAATAGCTGACCGTTGACTCGAAATCAAACGCTGTCTTCATGCTGCCACCTCGAACTGTATCGCTCGAATTTGCGGTGAAAGAGCCGGTAACATTATTCACAGCAGCTGTGAGTTGAAATGAAATTTTACTATCGTACCAGTATTCTAAGGAAATTCCAATATTTGAAATATTGCCATCTCCATTTGTAAATCTGCAACATGGAATTTCATCTTCGAGAAAGTTGAAATTGCCCTCATGAAAAACTATTCCGTATTCTGCATTGATTCCTACGAATATAAACGGATAGCTCGAAGGCAAACGATAGTCATATTGCCAATCAAATCCCTGAGCAAAAGAAATTGTACTTTTCATTACAAACATTATGATTGCTATGAGAATGTATCGTATCATTTGATAATTAAGAAATGATTGGTGACAGCTAAAAATGGTGTTGTCATCTCGATGAAATATATTCCGGAGGCGAGATTGCGACTATCAAAATCGTATATATAGGCACCTGCAGGGATTTTTCCGGCGATTTCATCAGATAAAATATTCCCAAAAGCATCATAAATACGGAATGAAACTTCAGTAGATTTGCCAATTGTACAATCAAAATTGACAAAATCATGTGATTGAGAATTAGCACTTGATTTAATCGTGAATCCTTCAAAAATTCTCGGGACAGCTTTAAGTTCCAAACCGCACACCGAATCAGTCACAAAGACACCATTTTGGATATTTAGCTCGAAAAGGTCTTCGCAATTGCCATCACTAAAAATCGGATTGATAATCGCTATTTCAGTTGCTACCGCATGCCCCAAATATGTAAAGAATCGTACTTTGCATAATGTATCGTTAGGCTCGAAAAAATCATTACCGGGTTTCAAAAATCGAATATCAACAGTTTGCTTATCTGGATTCTCGCGATTTTCGCCTTCGAATGCAGCTCCTACTGATGCAGTACCGAGCGTTATCACTCCTTTGTACTCCAAAATAGACCTATCGTAAGATAATGAAAAACTGAAACTTTTGGCAAATTCCGATGGAATGAAATTGTCTGATGTCAATAAAATCGGCACCTCGATAAATCTCCCCGGTGAAGCCCGAAAATCATCAGAAATAGAAATTTTTGCTGATAGAGTCGGTGTAGAGTTTGCCCATAGCACTATTTTAATTTTATTTTGGGGTGAAGGAGCGTTTGTAATAAGCTCCATAATTGCAAAATACTCCCCAACAACGCCGGAATTATTTTCAAATCTAATGTCAATTTGACCGGACGAATTAGGTTCAATTTCAAGCGAAGTCGCACCGGTAAAGAAATTTGCTCCACCACCATTTACAATTTTGATGCTTTTAATCAGCAGTTTTTCGTTGCCAATATTGTAAATTGTGAGCGATGTATCTTTGTAATTTAAGCAACTTGGCTTGTTCAGAGTGACCGAACCGAAATTCAGAGTATCGCTCGGAAGGACAATTTTGGGAGATACCACATTTGCTTTGATAAAAAATCTGACAAATCGCTTATCACTTTGGACTCCCTTGAATCCACGTTCCAAAATATCACTTTCGATGATGTATTCCGCTATGTCCAATCCATTTTCTGTAGGTTGGTAACGTAGTACAAATGCATAGCTACTATCAGGCAGAAAGTCTGTAGCTTTGTCACCGATTTTATTTATTATAGTATAGTCCGGATGCTGCTCACCAGTGAAAACATCCCTTATATATTCATTTAGTGAATGAAACGGAATGTTGCCATTGTTTTTCAATAATACGACTATGAGCTCGGAACTACCTGCCCGAATATCGCCTAAAACTACAGTGTCACCAACAATATCGTGGGTTGAAGTGAAAAGATTTATTTGTTGTCGAACTCCTGTGCCGACAGCAAACATTGATGCAACATCAACAGAATCGGGGAATTTTTCGGGGTGTGGTTTATATGTAACTTTGAACTGAATTGAGTCTTTGCCAATATCCAAGGGGTGATACGAAATATCCCATCCAATTGTATTTTTGCTATGAATGATAATATTGGCGGGACGTTGTTGGACGGTGAATTCTTGCCCCGATGGTTGTTGAGTAATAACCCTTGTTTGGTAATCAATAATTTCGATAGATTTATACGAAGCGTTCTTCAATTCCCAAGTAATTTTGGGCGTGACGTTTGGCTCGATATAAACTGAATCAAAATTAACAACATCGTCAATACCGTTCAAGTACAAGGCTACTTTTTTTACACGAAGTAAAAATGTATCAATTTTTGAAATTGGAGGTCCGCTTCTGTCATCATTTTTGAGCAAACTGAGACCGAGTAGTGCTTCAAACCATCCAAATGGAGGAGCGAGAGCATCACCAGCATTGAATTGAATTATCAATGTATCTCTCGAATTAGGAGGAAAGACCCTCTCGAGCGATGTAATTCGGCGAAAGAAGTTGAATTGACTCTGAGTAGGGTCATTCGGGCTAACACCAAGATAAAAACTCGGAACAAGTGGCTGCATATATAAGGCTTTTTCGCCATCATTTATGATTTCGAAACTAAATCTGATACTATCGTTAACAAGGCAGGGACCTACATTGATGGTTCCATTTTCATTTTTTTGCAAAGGTATAATCCTCCCGCTATATTCTTTTGAATAAGCGAGAGAAGTTATAAAAACTAATATCAATATTGTACGCAACATGAATACCAAATTACTTCCATTCTTACTTTTTTTCAAATAAAAAAAACAAAGTGTCATATTTACTTAATTAATTCGTCAAATGATTAACGATTCAACATATTAGTTGGTTTATTTGTTTATCTAGTTCGGAGAAATTGATGAAAATGATTATTATCGCTTTTGTTGCCTTGTTTTTATCAAGTGCAGTGTTGGTGGCACAACCAAAAATTGAAGTAGTCGGTGGGACAACGAAGAACTGGGGAACTGTTGCACCTGCAGATAGTCCCCTTAAATACGACCTTGTAGTCAAAAATACAGGCAATCAAAATCTTAAGATTTCCAATGTGAGACCAACCTGCGGATGCACGACAGCGCCTCTTGAAAAAGATGAGTTAAAACCCAACGAAAGCACTAAAATTGCTATTACATTTAATGTAGCTCAAAATTCGGGACCTGTTCAAAAGCAGATCATGATTTACTCGAACGACCCTGTCAATCCGAGTATTAATTATACATTAATGGCTGAAGTGGTCAGACCCTTGACTGTTTCGCCTTCAAATCATATGTCCTTCAGAGATTTAGTAGTTGGGGGCGTTGGCGAATCAACTCTCAAAATCAAGAATACATCTAATCGCAATATTACAATGACTGATTTTAATACAACACCATCGGAATTGACGATTAATTTGAGCGGAACTAAAAGATTACGTCCAGGCGAAGAAATAGAGCTTAAAGCAAAGATTTTACCTCTAAAAACCGGGAACCTAAATACTAGGATTAGCATCAAAACCGACCATCCGGATTTTCCACAACTCGAAATTCATGGTTTTGGGCGTGTTGGCGAATCGCCAATATTTAACAACAGATAAAGACTTAGATATTGCAATTACTGCAATGTGTTGCCTCGGGGATTGCTTTCAAACGATTGTAAGCAATTTTAGCGTGGCAATTTTTGCATGTGCCGAAGAACGAAGTTCCGATTCTAAATAAAGCTTTTTCAAGAGCGATTAATCTCATTCTGTTATTTTCGAGTAAGGAATCGTTTACACTTTTGCCACCAATAGCATCCATTCTTGTAAGTCGTCCGATAGTATTATCTAAGCAATTGGTTTTGTTGCTTCTTCGAGATGCGTGATGTTTGATTTCAATTGGTCTAATTCATTATTAATAATAGCAGTAATTTCAACAATCTGTTCCGGTGTCAAAGCCATTATTAATACTCTTCGTTGTTTTGTTTCAATGCCAACCTCTTTTGCTCTATTTGTTGTAGCTTATCACTTACAGCTTGTCCGAGATTGACATCCTTTGCATTGCAATAATTCATTAAAGCAATCAACACATCGGCTGCTTCTGATTCAAATTTTTCGTGAGGTATTTCTTTGCCTTTCCAGACTTTTTTTTCAATATTAGCCAATTCCCCTGCTTCGCCGTTTAGTTCGAGGCAAAAGAATTCTGAAGGACGGCTGACGAAGCATTCCTTTTGATACTCATCAAAACCAATTTGAACTTTTCTTAAAGCTTCCGCAACAAATTCCACTAAAGCCAAATATTTTGGTTCAGTTTTTTTAATCATCCGATGTCATTTCTCTCATTCTGTAGCCAACACCTCTGATGCTCTGAATAATAGGTTTGATGTCATCTTTTTCAATTTTGGAACGCAATCTTTTGATATAGACATCAATGATGTTTGATTCCGGGTCGAAATTATGTTTCCAAACATGCTGTGTAATAGTGCTTCTGCTAAGGATTCTATTTTTGTTGCGCATAAGATATTCCATCAAAGCATACTCTTTCGTCGTAAGTTCGATTTCTCTGCCTTGACGATATGCTAAATGAGAAACTGTATCGAGAATCAAGTCTCCACATCTGAGTTTAGTGGTTTTTTCGGGACTTGACCGACGCAAAATCGAGCGTAATCTGGCGGCTAATTCCTCAAAGCTGAAAGGCTTGGGCAAATAATCATCTGCACCCAAATCCAAACCTGTAACTCTGTCTTCGACGTTACCGCGAGCGGTTAGCATCACGACGGGTGTTGAAATTCCGGCGTCACGCATCTCTCTGAGAAGTGTGAATCCATCTTTGCCCGGCAACATTACATCGAGCAAAATTGCATCAAAATGATTGTTCATGGCTATATCAAGCCCTGTTATTCCATCCTGAGCGAGTTCAACGATATAACGCTCCTCTTCCAAACCGTGCTTTATAAAGTTAGCAACTTTTTTTTCATCTTCTACTACAAGAATTCTCATGTTTATTAACCTCATTCAAAAGTAATTTGATAGTTATTTTCTAATATATAAAGGATATATTTCTCGTATTCCGTTAGATAGTTCCAGGCTTATGTAATAAATTCCATTTGCCACATAAGCACCGTCTGCTCTAATTCCATCCCAACTGTCACCATATGCAATTCCGGGCATCCGTTGAACGTTTTCAATAGGTATAGCAACAACTTTGTTATTTTGGTCTAAAATTTTGATTGTAACATTAGTTTCTTGGTTCACTTTATAAACAATGGACAATTGTTCAGTTATCGGATTAAAAGGATTTGGAGCAATTATATCTATAAATTTTGGAGTCACACCGTCAATAGTCGTATCAATTCCTGCACAAGAGTTGACACAACAAAATCTAAAAATCAATTCATCAGGAATATTAACAGGAACATCCCATTCAAAAATTTCATCTGCAATGTTTGCTTCGCCAATTTGCATAAATTCTCTACCACCATCTATCGAAATTGAAATACTGATTTGCGTGCAATTAGCAGCAGAATCAAAATCAATTTGTTCCCAATAAAAGACTCTCGTTGGGTCGGCACTTATAATTGGGTCAAATTTTATCGGTATTTTTATAGGTCGCAAAGCAATTGGTGTAACTAAAGATGTATCAGAAAATTCTGATTTAACAGCTACAACACGGTATTTGATTAGAGTATCTTGGTTTAATCGGTCGCAAAGGAATAATTCCGGGATACAATTAATTTGCAAATCAAACATATACGAACCGTCCATCATAAGTGGTGTTGCACCTGCAAAAGTCCAATTAGTATCATCAGCACTCCATTCTGCAAATACACTATCTGCACAATCTGCTCTACCCATTAATGTGATTTGATCATTCATATGATAAAATGGTTCAGGCAAAATGTCCGGTAATATCATTGGTTCGTTAAAAGTCAGCAGTGCAGTGATATCACGTAATTTATCGGGGTCACTAACTCCTTCTACTATTATAATGCCCTGCTTACCGGCAAAAGATGCGTCAGCAACAAAACTTAAAGTCAGAGTATCAGCATTATTATCGGCAAATTCCACGAGTGTTGTTTTATTTTCGGTGGGAATACCACCAATATATTCGATAAAATCAATTCTGACATTTCGTTGGCTTCTGATTGTGTTTGTCCATGAAACTTTTACTGTATCGCCTAAACAAAAGATAGTTTGATGCGTAGAGTCTTTTGGTGAGATTACGCTTAAAGTGTTTGGTATTATAGTTCCAATTACATAAGTGCTGTCATAGGTAGTAACTATTATATCATTCCTGCCGTCGCCTTCGAGGTCTGCTATTGCAACATGTGAAATTGCTTGATTAAAAAATTCATGCACGAATACAGTATCGAAAGGATTGCCAAGTCGGAATCTTGTATCTTCATAATTTCTCAGTCGGACTACCATTAATTTACCACCGTCAGCAAGTACAATTTCGTCTTTATTATCGGGAGCATTGTCCAAATCATTTACTGCAGCAACCCAACCATTTATTCTCGCACTGAAAATTGTGTCCAATTGGAACAAGTTTTCACCAGTTGGAGTTGGCTTTTTAACAGCAGCACCTGTGAAATATCTCAACACAAATAGTTTACTTGCCGGATGAGCGAATTCTCTTGAAGATTGGGTTACGATAATTTCGTTTCCCCGATTATTTGGGTAAAATTCTTCCCAAAAGTTTGATACAGCACCGTCAACGTTTCCAATAGCTACCGACCAATAATGATTTGTATCGCCCCTAAAATGCGGATTTACTGTAGAACCTGTGAAGTAATCAGTTAATGGAGCGCCATCACGATTGTGTAAATGTATTTTTGGAGTACCGTCGGAACCATCTAAACCGTTATATTCTTCAGCAACGAGAATGAATCCGCGTTCACCGGTCCAATTATCAGTAATATCAACATAATATGGACGAATATTCGGGCGTGTGCCGTCATCAGGAATAATTTCAAAAGGAAAGAAAGCCGGCGTGGTGATAGTGTTATTCAAATTTAAGCCAACAAGTGAAGCCACATCTGCATAAGTTTCGAGATATTGGCTATTCAAAAAACTTGAAACTAACAAGTCATTAAAATTTGGATCTATGGCTTCGGGCGTTGGATAAGAAGGCAATAGAACACGTCCGTTTCCATCAGGTGAAACGAACAAAGACGGTTGTCCGGTATTAACTTCAGCACCTAAGAAAGCCCTGTTAGATGATACATCTTGGATGTCGGGCAATGGGAAAGTAGATGTATTAACGCCTTCGTGGAATTGAGTCATACCCCTGAAAAAAGGAGGTTCAATTTGAGTTGGGTCAAGCACCTTAGGTTGTGTCATATTAATAGTGGCATAAACCATCAGTTTACCGTCAATTTTTCTCCCAAAAAATGGCTTGACGCTTCCGAATATATTTGGAGCAAAAGGACGTAAATTGATAGCGAGTCTTTTCAAAGGTCTTATAGAATCGCTCAAGACATCATATCCGAACAGGTATGAAAATGCGAGACTATCTCTATCCAAAGGATTGAATGTTTCGATTGATTCGAGCCCCATGACAAAATTTCCCGTCACGGGAGAATAAGTCTGAGAATTAGTATCAATCAAGCACGAAATCCCTTTCACACCACTAACATAGCTCGGGAATCCTGATTTGTTTATCAACGAACCAGTTCCGCTTAAAATGATTATGTCATCACCCATGACCGCTGCAATTTGATTTGGAGCGTATTTAAAGTCAGTCAAAGGTGGAAATGAAGCAAGATTGCCTATCAAAGGTCGAACATCACCCGATATAAGCGGTGTTGACCACTTAACGGAAAATGAGTCTATTGTTTGCGGGTCAGATTTGTGTAGAACATAACGCGTAGCCTGCAAATTTCCATCAGGGTATAACCATGATGCTGGGGAGCTCGATTGACTATGTAAATCGCTCGAAACAAGCCCCAATACTATGACAGACATTATCACAACCGATAAAATTTTGCGTTTAATCACATTTTCTAAACAAAAATTAATAATTTGTAACATTATACAACCTAATATAAAAAAATTAATTTGTTTTTCATAATACTTTAATCATTTAATCAAAATATTTTTCAATTTATATTTGTAAAGCATAAATTATACCAAAAAAATTCAAATTGCACACTAACAATAATTGGGCTTGCTACTACGTAATAATACTATTTTAAAGTAGAAGTAATTCAGATGAAATTATTCAAAATATTAGTGTTAATCACCCTTTTCGTGGCTATGTCATGCAATAAAGATTCGTCGAAACCGATTTATGTCGTGACAAGCTACCCTCTCAAATTTATCGTATCTGAATTAGTCGGAACCAAGGCGGAAATCTTATGCCTTGTGCCTGCCGGTGCCTCACCTCATACTTATGCGCCCAAACCAAGCGACGTAAGAGCATCTCATGGCTCGATAGCACTCATTTATGTTTCAGAAAATTTTGATGAATGGGCTTCGGATTTTCCTGCAAAAAATAAAATAAAATTAATGGAGCTTTTACCCCAAGAAATGATACTTTATTTTGAAGAAGTACACGAACATCATCACGACCACGAGCATGACCACAATTGCGGACACGGCGTTGACCCACATTTTTGGCTCGACCCGATCACAGTAAAGGAAATTGTCAAACCATTGACCGAGAAACTCTGTGAACTTGACCCCGTAAATGCTGAATCATACAGAACAAATGCTGATTTATTCATCAAAAAATTGGATAATATTCACCTAAATACATCCGAGATTGTAAAAGAATTAGGCGGCAAAGCCGTTTTTTTGCAACATCCTTCATTTTTATATTTTTTAAACAGATACAATATGGTATATGCAGGGAGTATAGAAGAAATTCCAGGCAAAGAACCCGGACCGAAATATATCAAAACATTAGTTGACAGAGTGAAAGAAAGCGGGACTAAATCCATTTTCAGCGAGCCTCAACTCAACAACAAAATTGCGGAAACTGTTTCAACCGGCGCCGGAATTTTACTATTCGAGCTCGACCCATTGGGAGGCTCGGAATCAATAAAATCGTATTCCGATTTGATTCTGAAAAATGCCGAAACTTTTCGCAAAGCACTCAGATGAGCGAACAAGCAAATATACTCGAAGTTAATAACCTAAATGTGGTTCTTGGGCAAAATACGGTTCTCGAAGACATTAATTTTAACTTAACGAAGGGTGCTTATCTTGCAATTGTAGGTCCTAATGGCTCCGGCAAAACGACATTGATGAAAACTTTAATCGGATTGGTCAAACCAAATACGGGCGATGTCAAGATGTTTGGTGCAAACATTGACGATCTGCCGCCCGGAACAATTTCCTATGTGCCCCAAATAAAAACAATGGACAAAGCATTCCCTGCACGTGCGATTGATTTGGTTATGAGCGGTATCCAACGCAGATGGAGCTTCAAAATTAATTCCCATGATAGCGACCGTGTAGCTACAATAATGCACGAAGTTGGTGCAGGCGATTTCATTTATCGTCCTTTGGCAGCACTTTCGGGAGGAGAATTACAAAGAGTATTTTTGGCTCGAAGCCTAATTCGCAATCCCAAAATCCTCTTGCTTGATGAACCTGCAACCGGAATAGATTTAGTCTGCGAATTGAGCATCAATAAGTTGATAACGGAGTATAACCAAAAATTCGGGACAACTGTCATAATGATAACACATGATTGGTCAGCAGCATACCACCATACTAATTATGTGCTATTGCTCAATCGTCGTCAAGTATATTACGGTGAATCAAAAACTGCATTCACTGACGAAAATTTACAACTCACTTTCTCCCATCTTGGGCATGGTCACGGAATAAAATTCGGTCTGAAAATTTAATTTGAGAACAACATGTTAGAAGCACTTACTTATCCCTTTTTTCAGAAAGCATTGACTGCGGGTCTATTGACCGGATTTACAGGTAGTTATTACGGAGTATTTGTAGTCCAACGAAAAATCAGTTTTATTGGTAGTGGGCTTGCTCATGCAGCATTTGGCGGTGTGGCTCTTGGTTTACTTTTAGGTATAGAACCCTTGCTGACGGCAGTCCCTTTTACGATTCTTGTTGCTCTTGCAATAGTATATCTCCAAAAGCATACTCAATTGGCGGCAGATGCTCTGATTGGAGTTCTATTTGCATTATCTGTAGCACTTGGTATTATTTTTCTTGCTGTCAAAACACAATATACATCCGATGCCTATTCTTATCTATTTGGTTCAATATTGACTGTCAATGACCAAGAATTAATAATAGCTCTCTTACTTTCATTAGTTACAGTGTTGACTTTTTTCAAGCTTTGGGCACGGTGGGCATATTCCACATTCGATGTGGAGCTTGCCGGAGCAGACAAAATACCGATTGAATTTGATAACATTTTGTTGATTTTGTTGATTTCGGTGACAATAGTCATTTCAATTAAAATTGTGGGTATAATATTAATCTCCGCATACTTAGTTATTCCACCTGCATCGGCACGGCTTATCTCTTCATCTTTCGGCTCAATGACAGTCATTTCGGTAATAATTGGGATGCTAAGTTCAATGATGGGTATTATATTTTCATACATTCTTGATTTACCAAGTGGAGCTATAATCGTCATTACGCAAACAATGATTTTTTTTATAATCGTTTTAATTTCTTTGATAAAAAAGAATAAAAAGTGATTTTTTGTTTGCTACAATAAAATAAATGAGTTATATTGATACAATATTTTTTGCAAAATTTTGGGGAGTAGGATGAAAAATATCCATAAAGGTTATATAATAATTCTATTTGTTTTGCTGACAGTGGCTGAACCGTTAGGATTGCTTTGCCAATCTAAAGGTTATCCGGTTTTGATACCGAGAGGTCGCCAATCATTACAGAAAGGAGAAATCCGAAACGATAGCACAAATACAAGAATTTTCCCCGATAAATATTCAGATCTTGACGACCAAAAAGGTAGAAGTGCTGTCCACCAAGCCAACAACGAAATTACGACTACAATTGAGCAATCTCGTCAAAAATATCTTCAAGCACTAATCCTAATTCAAAAACGCGATACAGCAAGAGCTGCAAGGTATTTTGAACAAGCTTTGGATAAATTGAATATGATTTCGAGCAGTCCTGGAATAGACAATAATAACGATTTTACGGATTTGGCTCAATCAATTATTGACGATTATCAAAATTATATTAAAAATATAGACTTAGTGGATGAATCTTCATCATTTTTTATCATACGAGACATACTTGCTACAGAAATTGCCGAAGACATAGAACCACTTGAATTCAATACACCGCACATTGCCGGTGGAAAAACAGCAATCCCTGCTTATCCAACTTTGCCAAAAGCACCAACAAACGTAGTAATACCCCTCACAGATCACCCATCCGTTGAAAAAGCAATATCGTTCTTGACAGGAAAAACCGGTGGAAGATATTTTAGGAACTGGCTCGAACGCAGTTCAAAATGGTTCCCGATGATGAAGCGATATGCACGTGAACACAACATGCCCGAAGAAATTGTATATCTGTCGATGATAGAAAGTGGTCTGAATCCAACAATTGTATCAAGTGCTAGTGCAGTTGGGCTATGGCAATTTATCCGTTCTACAGGCGAAATGTACAATTTGAACAAAGACAAATCAATCTTCGTTGATGACAGACGTGACCCTGAAAAAGCAACTATTGCCGCAATGAGACACTTGAAGGATTTGTACAACGAATTTGGTGATTGGCATTTAGCAATGGCAGCATATAATTGCGGCGCCGGTTGCGTGTCTCGAGCAATTAGGCGTACCGGTGGTACCAAACCAGACTATTGGGATGTCTTGGAGCGATTGCCTCGTGAAACTCGCGGATACGTCCCGATGTATATAGCAACAGCTCGAATGGCGATGAATCCGGAAGCATACGGTATTGACATTAATTCCCTAAATTTCCAAGACGAATATCGCTATGATACTTTTCAAATTGAAGATGCAATTAGTTTGCAATCAATCGCACATGCCGCGGGAGTGACCTTAGATGAAATAAAGGCACTGAATCCCGAATTAATGAAAAATTGCACTCCTCCTGACAGACTTCCTTATACTTTGAAAATTCCCGTTGGTACAAAGGACAGATTTGCTGTTAATTTTGCAGCATTGACTGATGAAGAAAAGCAACCTTTCATGACTCACAAAGTAAAAAGCAAAGAAACGATTACTAAGATTGCTAAAAACTATGGAATCAAAAGTTCGGACATTGTAGCAATGAACAATTTGAAATCTACAAAATCGAAATTGAAAACCGGACAGGAACTCATAATTCCTGTAATTAGTAGTCCGAATACTGAAACTGCTTCAATCGCAGCAACAGCTTCTAACGAACGAAGCTCAACAAATTCCGCCACACATAAAGTCAAATCCGGTGAATCACTACATAGTATAGCTCGTCAATACGAAATGGAAGTTGGCGAATTAAGAAAACTGAATAATTTATCTTTAGACGATGATAAAATCACGATTGGTCAAATTTTGGTTATTAATTCTTCTGCCCAAGTAGCATCCAACCAAACACCAACCAAAGTAAATATAGAGCCAATTAAAAGCGACGGTGGCACTAATTATCATAAGGTAAAAAGTGGCGAAACTCTTGCTCAAATTGCTGATGATTATGGCGTGTCTATTGAGCAAATTCGAAAAATCAACAACATTGACAGGCACAAGATATACTCGGGTCAGAATTTGAAAATTCCTGCAAACGGACAAATTAAATCAAGCACAGATAATGAACCTTCGATTGCTACATCAACTAAGCCTATCGTCCACAAAGTATCTCGAGGCGAAACTCTTAGCACTATCGCTGCAAAATATAGAGTTACCGAAAATCAAATCAAAGCATGGAATCCTGATGAAATCAACGGTTCGACTGTTTTTGCAAACAGTAAACTGACAATCCATTCTTCGACAGATGCAAAAGGAAGTTCTGCAGCACAAACTAAAAATGTGAAGAGTTCTCCTAAGTATTATACAATCAAAAGAGGCGATACACTTGGAGAAATAGCGCGCAAATTTGGAGTTTCGGTAACATCACTCAAGTCAATAAACAAAAATATTGACGAACGCAGTCTCAGCATAGGTCGGAAGATAAGAATTCAATAACAAATTTGCTAAAAATCATTTTTTTTCCAATTAATTACTACTAAATTCGTATTTTTGTGAACTTATGTATTTCATTTGGTTAATCAAAATTAGTAGTAATAAATGAGAGCGGTAATACCGGTAGCCGGTGTCGGTACAAGGCTACGTCCACACACATATTCCTTACCGAAAGTCCTCTTAAACGTCGCCGGGAAACCCATTTTAGGTCATATTTTAGATGCTTTGGTCGAACAATCAATCACTAAAGCAACGATTATAACTGGTTATATGGGCAAATTGGTCGAAAATTATGTTGTCGAAAATTACAAGTCTATAAATTTTGATTTTGTCGTCCAAGAAGAGCGTCTCGGTTTAGGACATGCTATTTGGACAGGTCGCAATACCTATGGCACAGACCCACTGATAATAATACTTGGCGATACGATTTTTGACGTTGACCTATCAAGGTTGACTGTAAATGGTTCGAATACTATCGGTGTTAAAGAAGTTGACGACCCTCGTCGCTTTGGTGTTGTTGTTTTGAACAATAAAGGCAAAATCGAAAGATTAGTCGAAAAACCAGAACAATTTGTTTCAAATCTCGCAATAGTAGGTCTTTACAATATTCAAGATTCGAAGTTATTAAGCGCCTGTTTGGACGAAATGATAAACAATAATATCCGAACACGCGGCGAATATCAGTTGACAGATGCTTTGCAGATGATGATTGAAAAAGGTGCAGAGTTTTCAACAACAAATGTAGAAGGATGGTTCGATTGTGGCAAACCCGAGACTTTGCTCAATACAAATAGATTTTTGTTAGACCGCAAACCTCCATCAAGACAATTCCCCGATTCGATTATCATTCCGCCATCATTTGTAGCGGCAACAGCTGTTATCGAACGTTCGGTAATCGGACCATATGCGTCAGTCGCAGACGGTGCAGTCGTCAAAGATAGCATTGTGCGTGATTCGATTATCAGCAATTACGCCAAAGTTCAATCCTCCTTGCTCGAACAATCAATAATTGGAAATGAAGCCGAAGTAAAGGGTCATTTCAACCGTCTCAACGTCGGCGATTCGAGCCAAATATCAGAAACTTAAAATTATAATAAAAAGGTCTTTATAATGTCAAAAAAAACATATTTATTTACTTCTGAATCAGTTTCCGAAGGACATCCCGATAAAATTTGCGACCAAGTATCCGATGCGGTTCTTGATGCTATGCTTAAAGATGACCCCGATAGCCGAGTAGCTTGTGAGTGTTTCGCATCAACCGGATTAATTGTTGTTGGCGGTGAAGTTAGAACAGACACTTACATAGATTTACAACAACTCGTTCGTGACGTAATTAAAGATATTGGCTACAATAAATACGGTTTAAGATTCGATGCAGAATCTGCCGCAGTAGTGAATGTGATTAATCATCAATCTCATGATATTGCTCTTGGAGTAGATGTCGGAGGTGCCGGAGACCAAGGGATGATGTTCGGCTATGCAAATACCGAAACTGCTGAATTGATGCCTGCTCCAATTATGTTTTCGCACCAATTAGTACGCAAATTGGCTGATATTAGGAAAAATTCCAACTTAATGCCTTATCTACGCCCTGATTCCAAATCGCAAGTCACAATCGAATATAGCGATACTAACGAAATTATTCGTGTTGACACTGTTGTAGTCTCGACTCAACATGACCCGGACGTCGAACAAAGCAAAATCAGAGAAGATGTAATTGAAAAATTGATTTATAAAGTAATTCCAAACGAATTGCTCGACGAAAATACAAAGTTCCACATCAACCCAACAGGAAAATTCGAAATTGGCGGACCACATGGCGATACAGGATTGACCGGACGCAAAATCATCGTTGATACATACGGCGGTAGAGCTCCGCACGGTGGTGGAGCATTCTCAGGTAAAGATGCTACAAAAGTTGACCGTTCAGCTGCTTATGCCGCAAGACACTTGGCAAAAAACATTGTTGCCGCAGGAATTGCAAAAGAATGTACGATACAATTGTCCTATGCAATCGGTGTAGCCCAACCTGTATCAATCAACGTCAAAACACATGGCACTTCGTTGGTGGACGAAACTGAATTAGCATCATTCATTTTGAAGAACATAGATTTATCGCCAAGAGCAATCATCGAAAGATTAGACCTCAAGAAACCGATATTCCGTCCCACAGCTGCTTATGGACATTTCGGAAGAAATGAATTCCCATGGGAACAATTAAGCTTTGTGGAATTGTTCAAGAAAAATTTTAATTAGAATTTTAATAATATAGGATTTATAAATGTCAAATATACCATCAAAAGCCGCAACAGGCAACTTCTCCGAAGTTTTGGGGCAATATTGTGTACGCAATATCGAACTTGCCGATGAAGGCAGAAAATTAATTGATTGGGCAGAAGCGAATATGCCGGTTTTAATGGGATTGCGTAAAAAATACAGCGAAACTAAGCCTTTTGCAGGTTATACTATCGCAGGCTGTTTGCACGTAACCAAAGAAACTGCTGTTCTAATCAAAACACTCAGAGATGCCGGAGCCGATGTGCTTTGGTCGGGTTGTAACCCACTTTCAACAAGTGATGCAGTAGCTGCCGCTCTGGCTGCTGACGGAATCAAGATTTACGCTTGGTACAACAACAAGGAAGATTTCTACTGGTGTATCGAACGTACGATTGACGGAAAGCCACATCTGACACTTGATGATGGTTGCGATTTGATTGATACTGTTCATGAAAAATATAAAGAACTCGCAACTCAGCATATAGTCGGCGGCTCGGAAGAGACTACAACCGGTGTAAGTCGTTTGAGAGCTCGCGAATTAGCCGGACAATTGCTCTACCCTGTTTTCGCCGTTAATGACGCCGAAACAAAATGGGACTTTGATAACGTTTATGGTACAGGTCAATCAACTATTGACGGTATCATCCGCGCAACTTCCGTAATGCTTGCCGGCAAGAATTTTGTCGTTGCAGGTCACGGACATTGTGGCTCGGGTGTAGCCAAAAGAGCGAAAGGAATGGGCTCGAACACAATTATCACCGAAGTAAAAGCAACTGCTGCACTCAAAGGCTACCTCGAAGGACACACTGTGATGACGATGGAAGATGCAGCCAAAGTTGGCGATATTTTCTGTACTGCAACAGGCGTCAAAGATGTAATACGCAAAGAGCATTTTGAAGTAATGAAAGACGGTGCAATCGTTTGCAACACCGGACATTATGATGCAGAAATCAATATTCCCGAATTGGAAGAAATTGCTGTAAGCAAGCGTACTATCCGCGCCAATTGCGAAGAATACACAATGAAAGATGGCAGAAAGATTTATCTTTTGGCTCAAGGCAGATTGATTAACTTAGCTGCAGCCGAAGGTCACCCTTCAGAAGTTATGGATATGTCATTTGCTAATCAATTCATGGCACATCTCAACCTCGTCACAATGCACAAATCAGGCGACCCGATTCCTGTAAAAGTTATCACTCCTGACCCTGCTCAAGACGAATACGTAGCTGAAACAAAATTGGCTATGATGAATATGAAAATTGACAAACTCACTCCCGAGCAAATCATTTACATGAACGATTACAACGCCGGCACATAATAGTTCAAGGCAAATATTTTAAAAGAGGCTCTTGAGAGCCTCTTTTTTTTTTGGGGTGGGAGTTATTCAAACAATATCGTTTGTTTTGTTTCTTTCAATGATTCACTATCATTTGGAGCATTATTTGATTGGTCTCCACTTCTCGGCAATTCAGTTCCATTGAAGTCAACAGCAATTGCGCCTTTTTGAATCAGAAGGTGGTTTGCATTTTTTTCGTCCGTGTCGGGTTGTCGGACATATATTTTTCGGTCCTTCCGCAATCCATCAATCACTCCAGACCAAGTTCCGCTATTTTCGGCTGATTCGGCTACATAAATTTCGTCGGCAAGCCCGTAAATAATTGGATTACGAGCCATTGCTAAGCCGGCATTCCAAGGTGCTTTGGGGAAGAATGTGCTCAAAACTAAGACATTACCCTCAATTATTTGCTTGTAATATTTGTTGAATCCTGAGCCGAATGTCATAATACCTTGCGGAAGCACAATTATACTTTGACCGTTATAGTTGATTGCTGAATCAAGTGCTTGTTTGTCAACGCCTTTTGCAAAGCCGCTAACAACAACTTTATATTCCACACTTGCAAGTTTCGCAATATTGTCGGTGAATTTCAAGGCTGTTTCGGATGCGTTCCTCGAACCTACGATGGCAATTGATTTTTCATCGAGAATTTTCTTATTCCCTTTGACATATAGCACCGCAGGGGAGTAGGTAGTTTTCAAATTATTTTTTAAAGTCTTGGAATATTCGGGCGATGTAATTGGAATAATTTCAAATCCTTGACTAATAAAGGACTCGGCTAAAAAAGCGTTACTTGCAATTTCCGATTTTGCTTGGTTTAAGTCTGAAATTTGCTTTTCATCTAACTGATATTGATTTTTCCAATCGCTTTCACTCAGCTGAAAAAATTCATCTATTGAAATCTTGTTCTCGTGAAAAAACTTGATGATAAGGTTGTTTATTTTCAAATGCCCCCATCGTGGCAGGTGCGCCAATGCTAACCAATAAGGTGTTTCCTCATTTCTCATATTATACTATATCTCCTCCTACTGTTTTAGCAATGACTATTGGGGCAATTTTTATTGCTCCCAGCTCCGTTAAATATTTACCAATTTCTTTTACCGTTGCACCGCTATCAAAAATATCGTCAATTAGTAAAACGCTTTTGCCGTGAACTTCATTTGGATGTGGCAAAAAGAAAGCTCCTTTTACATTTTCAGACTTCAAATAATTGTTCTCGAATACCTTTTGTTTCTCTGTTTCCCTGCTTTTTATCAACTCGTGGGAGATTGGAAACTTCAAAACCTGAGCCATTTTTGTAGCAAAGTTCCTGACCAAATCGCCGGATTGCGTTGGTGGGACATGAACTACCAAATCGAATCTCTCTTGACCGAATTTATTCCTGAAAGCTTTCAGCACTAATTTCAGGAGAAAGTCGGGATAATCGCCGCCGTGTTCATATTTTGACGCGTGCAAAGCAGCACCAACATTCGAAACGCCATAATAAGAGGCTGCCACACCATTTACGATATGTGAACCTTTTGATTCAACTTCCAAAATAGGGAAATAATTTTCCCAAAAATTCTGCAATTTCCCCGACCATTCGGGTGTAACTGTCACTGTAATTCGCTTTTCGCCTGTGTTGTCACAATTGGTGAAAGTATGATTTGAAGTATCACCCAAATAATCGCAAAGAAATTTCATTCGTGATTTATCGGTTTCAACATATTCAATCATCTTTTCCAAGTCATCAAATTTTGCTTTTCGCAAATCTTCGAATGCTTGAGTATTTAATGGTTGAGAATTACGCACGTACTCATATTTTTTACTTCGTCCGATCATTACTTCCCTGATTATTCCTTGTTCCATCAGGTCGGCTTTGATTACTCGGATTTGATTTTGCTTCAAATTGCTTCGCTTCATTATTTCTTTTTCGCCGAGCAACTCAGATTTGACGACAGCAATCACTTTCTCATACTTTTTAATCGAAGGTCTGCTACCTTCGATAAATGCTTCGGGCAATTTTTTATCATCGGGATTGTAGAACAAAACAATGTAGCAGGGCTCTCCATCTCTGCCTGCTCGGCCAATTTCTTGATAATAATGAATTGGTGATTGAGGGATTTGAGTGTGGATTATAAATCGTATATCCGGCTTGTCAATTCCCATCCCTAATGCGTTGGTCGAAATTATACACTTCCATTGGTTCGACATTAAGCCATTTTCTATGGCAATTCTTGAAATCGGGTCTAAACCTGCATTGTAAGCGGTTGATGATATATTTAAATGCTCAAACCATTTCGAGAAAATTTCGGTATCAACCCTTGTGCCGGTGTAGAGTATTCCGGTACCGGGAATTTTGTTCATGTACCTGCCGAGCCACATCATCTTTTCCTCTTGGGACGAAACTTTAATAACGTACAATTTGAAATTGTCTCGCATTAAATTTCCGCGAATTGTCTGAATGTTATTTCCGATTTGTTGGGCAACGTCAAGTTCAACTCTTTTTGTGGCTGTTGCCGTGGTTGCAAGTACCGGAAGCCCCGTTGGCAGTAGCTTAACGAGATTAATTATTCTTTTGAAAGCAGGTCTGAAGTCGTGTCCCCAAACCGATATGCAGTGCGCCTCGTCAACGACAACCATTGATAAATTTAATTGTCGTGTGGCTTCAATCCAATCACTATTTTCTTGCCTTTCAGGGGCAATGTAGAGGATTTGAATTTTGCCCTGTTTGGCGTCGCTAATTATTTGTGCGTTTTCTTCGGGAGTTTGCTCGCTATTAATACACTTAGCTGCTATCCCAAGAGCTGTTAGCTTGCTGACTTGGTCTCTCATCAATGCAATTAGCGGGGAAAATATAACAGTTGTCCCTTTGAAAATCGTCGCCGGAAATTGGAAACAGAGCGACTTTCCAAAGCCCGTCTTTTCAATGAGCAATACTCTTTCTCCTTTCAAAATTTTATCAATTGTGAGCCATTGCTCATCATAAAATTTTGAGAGCTTAAAAGTCCGCTGCAAAATTATTTCGGCTTCTTGTCGGGTCATATACTGGTATTAATCTTGAATAAGTCGAACTTCCATTTTTACTTTAAAGTTGCATCTATAAGCCAAAATTCAGTATATATCGATGAATCACTTTTACGAGTCGCCTTATAATATACTACCCCGATGCCTTTTACGAAGTGTACTTCTTCATGTAGGGTTTTTGATTCGCTTACAAAGATATACGTTTGTTTCCATAATTTAAACTCTGTTTGAATATTTCTTCCATGCCCAACAAATTTATAAGGATCTTCAACCTTATAATCATAGCTATCAACATAAGAAGCTGAGTAAGGGTAAAAAAAAGCCTTTTTTTTATAATTGTGGAAAGAAATATATTCTACTGTATCATGGTTTCGGTAAAAATAATTAATACTAAAGAAAAGCGGAATCATAGGTGAATTCCCCCAAAGAATATATAAAGGATGGCTTTTATTCTCGTCTTTTTGTAAATAAGGATCATCATCTAAATAAGCTATAAGTGTATATTCATACGTGGGATCCTTATGATTGTTAATTTTGTATGTCCATAGGTTCCCATTTCGCAATGGAAGTAAGCTATTTGGGTACATTACAGAAGATTTGATTTCATCTTCATTGTTCGGCTTGCTTTCCCCACCACAACCATTCAAAATCAGCAACAACGTTGCGAAGCATAGTAAAAATGCAGATTTCATGAACAATTCCTTTTAAAAATTATATGTTAATATGACATTTCTTTGTCTATCACGAATTTAAAGAATCAAATTGATTGATAATGCTTTTTGAACCTACTATGCCTTGCCACCCATATACTTGAGCAAATCTTGCTAAATAGCCAAAGTTTTCTATTAAACAAATTTACTATAATACTATGAATATTACAAATATAGCACAAAAAAAAACGCATCAAAAAATTGTTGCGGCATGATAATTCATTTTTTAATTGCGTAGCGATTATCTGAAATAGAATGACAATGTGAATTTCGAGCCAAACATTCCACCTATTCCGATGAATGTACTGGATCTTTTATATGTTTCTTCACCATCCTCTTCTCTTGATAATCCTGTTCAGAATTTGTTTTGGATAATCCTGCCCATCACGAAATCTTGATAATCCTGTTCGAGACATTCCTGCTCAATTCCCTAACCTAAAACCCCCATCACACCACTTCGGCAACTCTCAACTTGGCGCTGCGGGCTCTGGGATTTGTGGCGATTTCTTCTTCTGTAGGAATTATTGGCTTCTTTGTGATGAGCGATAATCTGTGATTATCTTTGGTGGCGTTAGTACGCATGAAATTTTTGACAATTCTATCTTCGAGCGAATGATATGAAATCACTACTATTCTTCCGCCGGGACGCATATTATCAACGATACAATTTAGCGTTCTTTCCAAAATGTTCAATTCATCGTTTACTGCGATGCGAATAGCTTGGAAAACTCGTGAAAGTGTCTTGTAGTGTAGTGGAACGGGAACAATGGATGTGATAATATCGCGTAGTTCGAATGTTGAATTCAGAGGAATTACGCGACGCATTTCGACGATACATCGCGCAATTCGAGCTGAATTTGGTTCCTCGCCATAAAAGCGAAGAACATGGGTCAAATCTGCTACTTCAGCCGTCTTCAGTAGTTCTTCGGCAGTTTTGCCGTGGTTACCGAACCGCATGTCGAGAGGCGAGTCAACTCTGTAACTCAGCCCGGCGGATTCAGTATCAAGTTGCTTCGAGGAAACGCCCAAATCAAGCAATAACCCACTGAATTTCCCCCAAACTGCTGATTTCTCGCAGACATTGCTATAGCACTCATTATAGATAGTAAGTTTAGGAGCAGCATCCTTTGTAACGTAATGCTTTAACTTCCTCTCGCAGTGTTCTACCGCATTTCTGTCTTTATCGAACGCTATCAGACTCCCCCCGAAATCTAATTTCGATAATATCAGTTCTGCATGCCCGCCGCCGCCTAATGTACCATCTACATAAATACCATTAGCATTTTGAACCAAATTGTCAACACTTACATCAAGCAATACCGGCAAATGATAGTCATATTCTATGTGCCGACTCTTGTCGGGACGCACTCTTTGCGGTTTTGCTCTTTTCTTCTTCATCTATTTTACCATCACTTTCGCCGCTACTTCTTCGTAACTCTCGTCGTGATTGTTCAAATATTCTTCGAATTTCTCCGGATTCCAAAACTCAATGTGGTCCACCATCCCAACGATAAGCACTTTGCCTTCGATTCCCGCAAAATCTGTCAATTTTTTGGGGAGCATTATGCGTTGTTGTGCATCAAGTAGCACTTCTTCCGACCACATCAAGATTTTACGTAAGAAAAATCTGTTTTTTGAATCATACTGGTTAAGTTCTTCAAATTTTTCCTCGTAATTTTTCCATTCATCTAAGGGATAGGCCACGATGCAATCATCTTGCCCGCGAGTAACGGTAAATGTATCATTGGCATCCGGCGATATGCTGCGACGCATCTTTGCCGGAATATTCACTCTACCTTTGTTGTCGATAGAATGTAATTCTTGCCCTTTGAAAAAAGCCATTTACCACTCCGTTATCAATTTATGAAAAAGTCAGGGAATTTTTCCCACTTTCACCCACTTTGACACACGAAACTATTAAATTTCTACAACATGACCAAATATTTTTTCATTTTGTTGAAAAAAAAAAGAGCTTGCCTTTGGGAGGCAAGCTCTTTTTAAGTATCAAATAGTATGATTATTCGATTACAATCACTTTGTCGAGCACGACTGAACCGTTGATTTCGAGCATAATCAAATATGTTCCGGCACTTAATGACGTTCCGTTGTTAATATTCCACGTCAAATTATTATTTCCCTCCAAAGCATAACCATTTTTGGTATTGAGTAATTCACCTTTGGGATTGAATAATTTTAAAGTGTAAGATAAATCATGTTTTGCAGATAACTCCAAATTCAAATGTTCGGCAGTCGGATTCGGGAAAATTCTCAAATCATTTATATACGCTTTGATATCTTCGACTGATGACAGAGAAGATACAGCTTTCAACTCAACAGAGATTTTTTCGATTTCGTCAAATTCGATTTCCAACATTGCCGAATAATTGCCTTCAACGTCGGACATGAATTGAGTATTGATAGTCAATTCAGCACCGGCATCAATCACAGTACCATCATAATCTTGAGCAATCGAGAACACATTATCGTCATCACCTGATATTGAAACCATGCTAATTTTGACAGATGAATTGCTGTTATTCGTGATAGTTAGTGACTGCGTAGGATTTTCATCAACCAAAACAGTTCCGAAATTAATCAATTCGGTTGAGAGCTCAATTGAATATTCTACCGCAAGGGCTGTCATTATAATTGTTGCTTCCTGACCGTCTTCCGTAACAAAGGTAAGTTTATAGGTCTTAGTTCCTTTAACAGTAGGAGTTACATCTATCATTAAATCAGCTTTTTCGCCCGGTCCTAATTCCTGTGGAGTTGGGAAACTGATAGTCATAGTGCCGTCTAATAAATCGTCTTCCAATATCAGTTCATTTATTAAGATTGGCTTGCTGCCCACATTTCTGACTAATTCTACGATTGTAAATTCATAATTCTTGTTTAGTTCGATAATGCCTAAATCATAAGCAGTTGTCAAAAGTGATAATTTACCATCTTCAATTACATCAACTGTAACGGTTACAATAGATGATTTGATAGTTCCGCAATCATTTGTAACATTGCAATAATAAGAACCTGCATCAGCAGTAGAAGCGCTTGCAATGCTCAAAGTAGCGGCAGTTTTGCCTTCTAATTCAGTATCATTATGGTACCACTGATAATCGAGTTCGCTTCCTGTTGCAACAACAGTGAGCTCGAGCATTTCACCTGCAGCGACTGTTTTTGAACTTGGCTGAGTAGAAATTATTGGAGCAGAATTCATAGTTACTTTTGCTATTGATGATTCAACCGCATCGCCACAAGTGCCTTGAACGACTACTTGATAATTTCCGGTGTCGGATGCTTGGAAGTTTGAAATAACGTAAGTAGCATTGACTGCATTTGTGATATCAATACCATCCTTTTTCCACTGGTAACTAATACCGGTTCCCATAGCAACAACTGAAAGCATTAGTTCTTGATTTTCGCAGATGGATTTGCTTTGTGGATTAACAGTGATTTCGGGTGTTACACCCAAACTCAAAACAGCCGGAATACTTGTAACTGTCGAACCGCAATCTCCGGATACTTTTGCTGTATAGCTACCGGCGTTTGAACCGGAAACACTAAACAATTTCAAAGTGTCTCTATTTTCACCCGTTAACAACTGTGAACCTTTGAACCATTCTACTTTTTTGTTTAAACCCGTAGATTTGATAACAAACATTACATCAGCTCCTGCACAAGCATCTACACCCGTTGGTTGCTGCGTAATTTTTGCATTTTCGTTAACTGTAAGTTTAGCAGTATTACTCGTTATAGGTGCACCACAATCAGGTGTAACTACTAAGACGTAATCACCGGCACTTTGGAGTGAAGCAGAATTTATGGTAAGTGAAGCAGAGTTTGAATTCGGAACGGCAGTACCGTTTTTACGCCATTCATAAGACTTAACACTACCCGTCACAGTCGCTGTCAATGTAACAGATTCTTGCTCGCAAACAGTAATATCCGTAGGTTGCGAAGTAATGGATGCAGGACCTGCAATTGTAAAACTACTTGTTTTTCCCGAAATATTAGCATCGGCGACATCTGTCAGACGAATCTGATATTGAGTTCCCGGGGTTAAATCAACAGGGATGTTCCAATTAAATGAACCAGAGCCTGCACTGACACTATTCGCAATAACTGTAGGGAAAGACGACCCGCCATTAGAAGAAAGCTCAATTTTGAGATTATCAATTCCGGATTGAGTCCACTTAATCTCTTGAGTAGTTCCGGCGCACCATGTCGAAGAACTTGTAGGAGCAGTAACCGTTGCACCGGCAACAATCAAAGTCTTTGGTGTCATCCAATTCCATTGGTCTCCACTCGTACCTCCATTTTCATTCACTGCATTACCGATTGCCCTTAGATAATAAGTCCCCGGTGTAGTGGGAGCCTTCCAAGTAAATGTAAATTCAGCATACGTCAATTCACCAAATGATTTGGGTGATGAGTGAGTAAGTTCGCTTGATTCAGTCCTTAGACCCGAACCGCTCGCAAAACTGAGAGTGCCGGCATTTGTAGAGCCGGTTTCGGTTGTCTTAACAGCTATATTAACACCTGCTGCGGATTGACTTGAATTTGTTACTCTAACAACAAAATCCACTTCTTGGTCAGGACTAAACTTAAAACTACCTGTAGAACTTGTGACTTGCAAAGTAGTTGTGCTACTTGATGAGGAACCGTGGCAATTGCAACCGTTTGAATTAGTTGCTGTCAATCCTGAAATTCCACTACCACCACTCCTGGAGTAAACTTCTGCCCCAAACCATACGAAAAATGCAATTAATAGTAAAGGAATGGAGAATCTCATAAAAGGGTTAGCTTTTTTCATATTAAATATCCTTAAATTTGTAAATAAATTATATTTCGTTTTTCTTATATTATGATTTAATAATAATCATTCTTAGTTTTAAGATGCTATAACCGATATTTATGTTTTGCTCAAGAGATTATTCCAAAGCGGTCATATGAATGCCGAGTCATGTTTCTAAAATATAAAGCCAATAAATCTCAAAATTTCAATCACGCGAAAAATAATTATTTTTTGCGTGATTTATAATATATAACAATATTTTTTAACAAAAGTTTCATAAGAATTTGTTTTTTATAAATTTATTTTCGGACTCTCGCTAATTTTATTTTTATACATGGCTAACATTAACTTTAGCGATGACTTATTAACTCGTTAAAATATAATGACTTATGCAAAATTTATCTATTGAATAAAGAAATTTTTCGTACTTTTACATAAGATTATTGAACAAATTATGAAATAAATATCATAATTGAAATATATACTTTACAGACTGAATTAAAGGTATTAGTATGAAAGAAAGAGAGTTTATAACAATAGACGGCAACGAAGCCGCCGCCTATGTAATGTACCGCGTAAACGAAGTGTGTGCCATTTATCCGATTACTCCTTCGTCCAACATGGGCGAATGGGCTGACGAATGGGCTTCGAAAGGCTATAAAAATATTTGGGGCAATATACCGGAAGTTTGCGAAATGCAAAGCGAAGGTGGTGCTGCCGGTGCTGTTCATGGCTCATTACAAGCCGGAGCACTTACAACAACTTTTACTGCATCTCAAGGTTTGCTTCTTAAGATTCCAAACATGTACAAAATTGCAGGCGAGCTAACCTCGACTGTTTTCAATATAACGGCTCGCTCATTAGCGACTCATGCACTTTCGATTTTTGGCGACCATAGTGATATTATGGCTGCACGCGGGACAGGCTTCGCCTTCTTGGGTGCCGCTTCTGTTCAAGAGGTAATGGACTTTGCACTAATTTCGCAAGCATCAACACTTCGCTCAAGAATTCCTTTCCTTCATTTCTTCGATGGGTTCAGAACTTCACACGAAGTTTCTAAAATTGAAGTTATTCCTGATGAAGTAATGAAAAAATTGATCACTGATGACTTAGTTCAAGCTCATCGAAACAGATGCTTAACACCTGACAAACCCGTTCTTCGCGGAACTGCCCAAAATCCTGACGTGTTCTTCCAAAATCGCGAAACGATTAACAAGTTCTACCAAGCATGTCCTGATATAGTTCAAAATGTAATGGACGAATTCGGTGATTTGACAGGTAGATATTATAAATTATTCGAATACGTCGGCGCACCTGATGCTGAAGAAGTTGTCATTTTGATGGCTTCGGGATGTGAAACTGTACAGTCAACTGTAGAAACACTGAACAAACAAGGACGCAAAGTCGGGATGTTGAAAATTCGCTTGTTCCGTCCATTTGATTTCAAACGCATGTTAGAAGCTTTACCTTCTACAGTTAAGAAAATTGCTGTGCTTGACAGAACAAAAGAACCGGGCGCTCCCGCTGAACCATTATACTTGGACGTAGTTTTTGGTCTAAACCAAGGACTCGAATTGGGTTATGGAAGTATTAAAGAAATGCCGAAAGTAATCGGTGGCAGATTTGGATTGTCATCAAAAGAATTTACACCTGCTATGGTAAAAGGTGTTTACGATAATTTGGCGTTGGACAATCCCAAAAACAATTTCACAGTCGGTATCAATGACGATGTCACATTTACAAGCATTGATTACGACCCGAATTTCGATATTGAAGCTGATAACGTTGTTAGAGCAATGTTCTACGGACTTGGTTCGGACGGTACTGTCGGCGCGAACAAAAATTCGATTAAGATTATTGGCGAAAACACAAATAATTACGCTCAAGGCTACTTTGTGTATGACTCCAAAAAAGCCGGAGCCGTAACCGTATCTCATTTAAGATTCGGACCGGATGTAATCAGAGCACCATATTTGATTTCCACTGCCAATTTCGTTGGATGCCATCAAACTGTATTCCTCGAAAAATTTGATTTGATTAAGAATCTTCGTCCGGGTGGCGTATTTTTAGTTAATACTCCGGTAGCAGTGAATGAAGTATGGGACAGCTTACCGAAATCACAACAAAAACAAATAATTGAAAAGAAAATTAAGCTATTTGCAATAGATGCACAAACAGTAGCCGAACAAAGTGGTATGGGACGTAGAATCAATACTGTGATGCAAGTTTGTTTCTTCGCTATATCGGGTGTTTTACCTCGCGAAGAAGCAATCGAAGCAATCAAAGATTCAATCCGCAAAACATACGGCAGAAAAGGCGAAGAAATTGTAGCAATGAATATCCAAGCAGTTGACAACACACTCAAAAACTTGCACGAAATACCGGTCCCGAATGAAGCCACAAGTAGCTTTGACCTTCACGCTCCTGTATCTGCCAAATCACCGGCATTTGTACATGACGTTTTGGGTCAGATTATTGCCGGAAATGGCGATTTCCTACCTGTCAGTGCATTCCCACAAGATGGTACCTACCCAACAGATACTGCAAAATGGGAAAAACGTAATATTGCACTCGAAATTCCGGTTTGGGATATGGACACATGTACACAATGCGGCAAATGCGCCTTTGTATGTCCTCATGCAACAATCAGAATCAAAGTTTACGACCCGAAACATCTCGAAAATGCTCCTGAAACATTTAAATATACTGATGCAAAAGATAAAAATTGGAAGGCTAACGGCTGGAAATATTCTATTCAAGTTGCACCGGAAGATTGTACAGGTTGCGGAGTTTGCGTCGAAGTATGCCCGGCTAAGAATAAATCCAATGTCAGCTTGAAAGCTCTTAATATGGAAAATCAAATTCCATTACGTCAACCTGAATCAGAAAATTGGGACTTTTTCTTACAAATTCCTGACCTTGACAGAACTCAAGTCAATACCAATAATATCAGAAGCCAACAAGTTATGCTCCCATTATTCGAATTCTCGGGTGCTTGTGCAGGATGTGGCGAAACACCATATATCAAACTGATGTCACAATTATTCGGAGATAGAGCAATCGTAGCAAATGCGACAGGATGCTCTTCAATCTATGGCGGTAACTTACCAACTACACCTTGGGCTAAGAATTTGGATGGCAGAGGACCAACATGGTCAAATTCATTATTTGAAGATAATGCCGAATTTGGTCTTGGATATCGTTTAGCGATTGATAAACAAAAAGAAGTAGCAGTGTTTTTACTCGAAAAATTGGCAGATAAATTAGGAAATGATTTTGTTTTCGAATTGATAAACGCAAGTCAAAAGGACGAACAAGAAATCGCAGACCAAAGAGCTAAAGTTGAATTATTAAAAGATAAATTAAGCAAAATAGATGACCCATTGGCTAAGAGATTAGTAACAGTTGCTGATTATTTAGTCAAGAAGAGCGTATGGATTGTCGGTGGAGATGGTTGGGCTTATGATATCGGTTATGGTGGATTAGACCACGTGTTGGCATCAGGCAAAAATGTGAATATATTAGTACTTGATACTGAAGTATATTCAAATACAGGCGGTCAGACTTCAAAATCAACACCTATAAGTGCTGTCGCAAAATTCTCAGCGGGTGGCAAAGCAACCCAAAAGAAAGATTTAGGTTCGATGGCAATGGCTTACGGCAATGTATATGTGGCTTCAGTAGCATTCGGTGCTAAGGACGAGCATACTTTGAAGGCATTCCTCGAAGCAGAAGCCCACGACGGACCTTCGATTATCATTGCTTACAGTCATTGTATAGCTCACGGTATTGACATGAGCCGTCCTCTTGCACAACATAAGCTTGCGGTTGATTCGGGTCAATGGTTACTTTATAGATACAATCCGAATTTAGTTGACGAAGGTAAGAATCCATTGATATTGGACTCTAAACAACCTAAGATTGCTGTGCGTGAATTTATGCAAAGCGAAGGCAGATTCCAAATGTTGATGAAGAGCAACCCCAAAGTAGCAGAAGTTTTATTCAAAACCGCACAAGAACAAGTGAACGAAAGATTCGCTAAATATAAATTCATGGCTGAACGTACTAATGCTCCCGTTGAAGAGCAAAAATAAATACGGAAGCGGAGCAATCCGCTTCTATAATTCTATTGAAAATTAAAAAATTTAATTGGAGTAAATTATGGACTTGAAAACAAAATACATGGGCATGACTCTTAAGTCGCCACTTGTTGTATCTGCTTCGCCATTATCAAGAACTTTGGACGGTATAAAAAAAATTGAGGATGCCGGCGCTTCAGCTCTGGTGATGTATTCAATATTCGAAGAGCAAATCAAATTCGAACAAAAGGAACTCTTTTATCATACCACTCAAGGCACAGAAGCCTTTGCGGAATCATTGAGTTATTTCCCCGATACAAGCGAATACAACCTTGGACCAGACGAGTATCTCGAACATATTCGCAAAGCAAAAGAAAGTGTAAAAATCCCTGTAATTGCCAGTATTAACGGCTCTACTGTGGGTGGGTGGACTGATTTCGCTAAGCAAATGCAAACCGCAGGTGCTGATGCTATTGAATTGAATATTTATAATATCCCTACAGAATTGGACAAAACTGGTGCCGAAATCGAAGATGAATATGTAGAAATCCTTAAATCAGTGAAAGCAGCCGTCAGCGTTCCGGTAGCACTCAAACTTAGCCCGTTTTTCTCAAATATGGCAAACATGGCAAAGAGATTCGATGCCGCCGGTGCAGATGCACTTGTATTGTTCAATCGCTTCTACCAACCCGATATTAATTTGGAAGAACTCGAAGTAGAGCCACATATAATTTTGAGCAACCCAACCGATTTGCGTTTACCGATGAGATGGATTGCGATTCTAAAAGGGAGAATATTCTCCGACCTCGCTGCTACAAGTGGCATCCACTATGGAGAAGATGTAATCAAGATAATGCTCGTAGGTGCAAATGTCACTATGCTTTGTTCTACATTGCTCCGTTACGGAGTAGATTATATCAAAGACATCGAAGAAGAAATGGTAGAATGGATGACCGAACACGAATACGAATCAATTATGCAAATGCAAGGAAGTATGAGCCAACTCAACATCCCCGACCCAAGTTCTTACGAAAGAGCCCAATATATGAAAGCTTTGAATAATTACGTATTGAATTATTGATTAAATTTGTAATTAGCAATGTAAAATTGTCATTCTTATCATCTTTTTGGTAAGAATGACAAAATTTTTGCGACTAAAACCAATACATTGCTCAACAGTTATATTAGAAGTTAAGTTATTTGCTTGTTTAAAAAATAAAAAAGTTTGACATGGAACAGCAATTTGTAGAAGTCGAAAAAGCTGTCATTCGATTTGCCGGAGACTCCGGTGATGGCATGCAGCTGACTGGAACTCAATTCTCGGATACTTCCGCAGAAATGGGTAACATCGTTAACACCTTTCCTGATTACCCGTCAGAAATCAGGGCTCCCGAAGGAACTTTGTATGGCGTCAGTGCCTACCAAATTCATTTTGGTGCAACAAACACAAACACCCCGGGAGATAAAATAGATGTGCTTGTGGCTATGAACGCAGCGTCACTCAAGGTAAATTTGAAAGACGTCAAAAAACACGGTATTTTACTTTTGAATAAAGCCGGATTTAAGGATAAAAATCTTAAATTGGCAAAGTACGAAAGCAATCCTATCGAAGACGGTAGCCTGAAAGGTTACCAAGTTTTCGCTTATGACATTAACGAGCAAGTTCGCAGAGTACTTGAAGATTTCGATTTGCCGCCAAAAATGATTGACCGAACTAAGAATCTTTTCGCACTCGGTCTTGCATATTGGCTATTCGACAGACCATTGGAACCAACCCAAAATTGGCTCAATAAGAAATTTGGCAAAGACGAAAAAATTCGCGATGCAAACCTGAAAGTATTCAAAGCGGGTTACAATTTCGGAGCAATGGGTCAAGATTTAGCTGTTCGCTATATTGTCAGACCTGCAGATTTGCGAAAAGGTATTTACCGCAACATTACAGGCAATAATGCAGTCGCATTGGGCTTGGCAGTTGCCGCTCAAAAGGCTGAATTACCATTATTTTTAGGCTCCTACCCTATTACTCCTGCAACTGAAATTTTGCATTTCATTTCCGGATATAAGCAATATGGCGTAAAGCATATGCAAATGGAAGACGAAATCGCCGGCATTACATCGGCAATCGGCGCCTCCTACGGTGGTGCATTAGCAGCAACTACAACAAGCGGTCCCGGTCTGTCACTCAAAGTTGAAGCAATGGGTCTTGCAGTTATGCTGGAATTGCCATTGGTCGTTGTTGATGTTCAAAGAGCTGGTCCGAGTACAGGTTTGCCAACAAAGCCTGAGCAATCTGATTTGTTAATGGCACTTTGGGGTCGCCATGGCGAAGCCCCAATTCCTGTCCTTGCAGCAAGCACCGCAACTGATTGTTTCGATATGACAATCGAAGCAGCAAGAATTGCAATCAAATATATGACTCCTGTTATTTTGCTTACCGATGGTTATATTGCACAAGGCTCGGAAGCGTGGAAAGTTCCGACATTAGATGAACTACCGGACATAAGTATTAAATTTGCCACAGATAAAGAAACATACGCTCCGTATAAACGCGACCCAGAAACTTTGGCTCGCCCTTGGGCAGTTCCCGGAACACCCGGATTGGAACATAGAATTGGCGGATTAGAAAAAGATAATATAACAGGCTTAGTATCACACGACCCGCTGAATCACCAAAGAATGTGCGAAATTCGCGCCGAAAAAGTCGAAAGAATCGTTCAAGATATTCCCGACTTAGTTGTAGATGGCGATGAAAGCGGAGAATTACTCCTTGTGACTTGGGGCAGTACTTGGGGTTCGGCAAGAAATGCTTTGGCATCGCTCAGAGAAAAGGACCTGAAAATCTCACACGTGCATTTGAAATATCTCAATCCATTGCCAGCTAATTTAGGTGATATTATGAGTAATTTCAAGAAAATTCTTGTTCCGGAATTGAATCTTGGTCAACTCAAAATATTACTACAATACAAATATATGCGTCCTATTATAGGACTTAATAAAGTTCAAGGAAATACTTTTACTGCAGAAGAAATTGCCAATAAAATTGAAGAAATATTACTTTCCGAAGGAGTCTCAAAATGATAACTCAACTTGATGGATTGATAAATAAGGAATATACTGAAATTCCGCAATACACTCCAAAAGATTTCAAAGCACCTATTGATGTACGTTGGTGCGCCGGATGTGGAGGATACTCTATTTTATCGCAAGTTCAACGAATAATGCCAGATATTGGCGTTCCGAAAGAGAAAATCGTATTCGTCTCCGGAATTGGATGTTCGAGCCGTTTCCCTTACTACATGGACGTTTACGGATTTCATTCCATTCATGGGCGTGCTTTAGCAATAGCATCAGGGCTCAAAGTGGCTCGTCCCGATTTATCGGTTTGGGTGGCGACTGGCGATGGCGATTGCATGAGTATTGGTGGCAATCACATGATTCATGCTTCTCGCAGAAATGTGGACATCAACGTGATTATGTTCAACAACGAAATTTATTCGCTCACAAAAGGGCAGTTCTCCCCTACTTCACGCGTTGGGCAAAAAACGAAATCGTCACCGTTCGGTGTATTAGACGACCCGTTCAACCCATCGTCATTGGCATTGGGCTCGGGCTCTACATTTGTAGCTCGCGGTTATGACAATAATCCTTCGCACATGAAGCACCTGTTCCAGAGAGCAGCGCAACATAAAGGATTTTCATTTGTAGAGATTTATGCAAATTGCGTGATTTTCAACGATGGCGCTTTCGACGAATACACTCGAAAAGAGACTCGCCCAACAAGCACAATCAATTTGGAACACGGCAAACCACTCGTTTTTGGCTTCAAGAACGAATTAGGTATCATCATGGATGGTTACAAACCAAAAGTGGTCAATCTCGACGAAGGCAAGTACTCAGTGAATGATTTGATTATTCATAACGAGGAAGATTCTACATTAGCATTAATATTGTCCGATATGTCATTCAATCCCGAATTACCACGTCCGATGGGTGTCATTTATGCAGAATCGAAACCAACTTACGACCAAAAAGTTACTTGGCAAATCAATGATTTAATCGAACGCAAAGGCGAAGGCAACTTAGAAGACCTAATGCGTGGCGATGAATGGTGGGAGATCAAGTAATCATATTATTTTTATGCTTTTTAGAAAAGAGGTTGGAAACAGCCTCTTTTTTTTGTTCAAAAATTCATTGCCCCAAATGTTGCAATTTTCTTGTTACTTTTGATTTTGCGAAACGTTCTTAATTGATGAAAAATATTTAAAGGCTTTTTTATGAAAATCTTAGCGATTTTGATTGTGTTCATGGCACAATTCGTATCAGCTATCTCACAACACGAGGTTCACGTCGTAGGGACTCCCGACAAAATTACAGTATTTCAAAGTGGTGCAAACTTGTCAATGAGTTTGAAAGCTAATGTCAAAAAAGGGACAAATATAATCTATATTGATTCCTTGCCGCCGGTTATTGATGGAAATTCAATTCGCTTATCCTCGGGTGCTTCTACATCTGTGATGTCAACCGATTTTCAGATGGAGAACATCCCAATCGAAGAGCAGGTTGAGCCAAAAATAATTATAGCACTGCGAGACAGCGTCAAAACTTTGAACTATTTAATTAGAGACATAAATAATCAGATTTCCGTTTTGCAAGGCGAAGACTTGATTATCTCAAGCTTTAAATTGCATCCCGAAACAGAAAAGGGCGCTACGATTCAGGATTTGACCGCGTTAGCCGCTTACTACAACAAAAGGGTTACTGAAATCAGGAAAGAAATCTTGAATTTTCAGGAAAAAAATAACGCCTATGGTAAAGATTTAGCAAGGCTAAATAAAAAAATCGCAGAATACGAAGCAACAAAAATAACACTTCAGAATTATCAAATAATTGCCGTTTTGAGTAGCGAGATTGATGGCAATATCAATTTAGAGCTCAATACTTTCACACCTTCTGCCGGATGGGTGCCAAATTACGAACTGAAATTCAAGGATATTTCCTCACCTTTACTGCTATCATATAAAGCGAACGTTTGGCAGGGCACAGGCAGAGATTGGAAAAATGTATCTTTGGTGCTATCCACCAGAAACCCGAATTTGAGCAATGAGATGCCCGTACTTTATCCATGGTATCTTCGCTTAAATAGACAGAAGATTGATTATGAACTATCATCTCCGTTATCTATGGATAAAACAGCAAATGTACGCACATATGACACTGATATGAAAATGAAGGTAGAAGGAATTGAACTCGGCTTTGTCGAAAACAAATATATGACTGTGGAATTCAACCCAAGCAACAAATATTCGATCAAATCTGACAATCGAAAGCAAAGCATTACATTAAATGAGGTGGATGTACCCGCTACTTACGAATATTATTGTGTCCCGAAACTTGACACGGATGCCTTTTTGGTTGCAAAAGTTTCGGATTGGGGCAAATTGAACTTGCTCCCGGGCGAATCTTACATCTATTTTGAAAATACCTACATCGGCAAGACTATGATTAATCCTCAATCTACCGATGATTCGCTGTCAATTTCGCTCGGCAGAGACAAAAGCATAGTGCTTAAACGGGAAATCGTCGAAGACATGACCGAAACAAAATTCTTCAGCAAGAATGTGGTCAAGTCATACGGTTACGTAATTACAGCTAAAAATAATCGCAAATCCGAAATTAAAATGACAATCGAAGACCAATTCCCAGTTTCAACTCACGAAAAAATCGAAGTGGATTTGATTGAGACTTCAGGGGCTGAAGTGAATAAGGAAAAAGGCTTCCTGACATGGGAGGTCAATATTCCGGCGGGGAAAACAATTGAGAAGAAATTCGGATATAAGATTGATTCACCGAAAGAGTGATGAGGGAAACAAAAAAAAACCGCTCCTAATGGAACGGTTTTTATAATTATTTATCTACGTGATTATGCGTGCGTAGGATTTTTCACTCTTGGTTCAGCTTCGTAAGCCGGGGCAATAACGTCATCAGCACCATAAGTTTTTCTGCCGAAAATATTGCCAACTTCGGAATGAACCGTCATTTGTTGATAATGTCTCAAACCAGTTCCGGCAGGAATTAATTGTCCGAGAATGATGTTCTCTTTCAATCCGATTAAATGGTCAACCTTTGCAGCGACTGATGCATCAGAAAGCACACGTGTAGTTTCTTGGAATGATGCAGCAGACAACCAGCTTTCGGTAGTTAAGGACGCTTGAGTAATGCCAAGCAAAATCGGCTCAGAAATGGCAGGTTCAGCAGGACGATATTCGCTTTCGCGTAAGTTGTGTTGAATTCTGCTTGCATTTTCCTCACGAACTTTTCGCTTTGGTACGATTTCATTTTCCATGAATTGTGTGTCGCCGGCATCAGTGATTACCACCATAGATTTTATTTTCTGGTTTTCGTCAATAAATCTGATACGGTCAATGTTTTCGTTGTCTAAGAAAGCAGAATCGCCCGAGTCGGCAATTTTTACTTTCTGAAGCATTTGTCTAACGATAACTTCGATATGCTTATCATTGATTTTCACACCTTGCATACGATAAACTTCTTGAATTTCATTCACAAGATATTCCTGTACTGCGTTAGCACCCTTGATACGCAGGATATCGTGCGGATTAATAGAACCTTCTGTCAATCTGTCACCTGAACGTACAAAGTCTTCTTGTTGGACTAAAATGTGCTTACCGACAGATACGCCATATTCGATGACAGTTTTGCCGTCAAGCGAAGTAACAACGATGATACGTTGACCACGTTTGTGACTGTCGAATGATACAGTTCCGTCAATATCGCTTATTACGGCAGGGTTTTGCGGTGAACGAGCTTCGAATAGTTCAGTTACACGTGGCAAACCACCCGTAATGTCCTGAGTTCTGCCTCGGTCACGAGCAATCTTCACAAGGTCTGTACCAACGCCGACAAATTCGCCGTTATCCACTTTAAGCTGAGCTCTCGAAGGAATATTATAGCTACGCAATACTTCGCCTGCATCATCAATGATGTCAATAGTTGGGATTTTAGTCTTGTCTTTCGAATCAATTACGATTTTAGTAATGTGTCCTGTTTGCTCATCATGAACTTCGCGATAAGTGATATTTAAAACCAAATCACGATATTTAATACGTCCTGCAACCTCGGTCAAAATTGTAGAATTGTATGGGTCCCAAGAATAAATTTGTTGACCTTTTTTGACCTCTTCGCCATTACTTACGAGCAATTGTGCTCCGTAAGTCAAATCGTATTTCGTTAGAGTTCTGTTACTTTCTTGGTCAACAATATTAATAATACCGCTTCGGCTGGTAGCCAGAACGATTTTCTCTTCGTCGCCTTCGTAACTGACAGTTTTAACATTTTCAAATTGAATAACGCCATCAAATTTAGCTTGAACAGATGATTGTGAAGCAACTAAAGCTGCAGTACCACCTGTGTGGAATGTTCTAAGAGTAAGCTGCGTCCCCGGTTCGCCGATTGACTGTGATGCAATTGTACCAACTGCTTCGCCAGTATCAACGATTTTTCCGGTTGCAAGATTACGTCCATAACACTTGGCACACACACCACGACGCGATTCACAAGTCAATACCGAACGAATCAAAACAGATTCGACAGAAGATGCTTCGATTTGAGCGGCAACTTTTTCGTCTATTACTTGAGCGGCTTTGCATATTACGTCCTCTGTAAGTGGGTCAACCACATCACGAAGAGCAACTCTACCCATGATACGTTCTACCAAAGGCTCTTTGATTTCCTCGCCGTCTTTCAGTGCCGTCATTTCCACACCGCGAATTGTACCACAGTCGGATTCGGAAATGATAACATCTTGGGCGACGTCATGAAGTCTGCGAGTTAAGTAACCTGCATCGGCAGTCTTAAGTGCAGTATCGGCAAGACCTTTACGAGCACCGTGAGTTGAGATAAAGTATTCAAGAATGGACAAGCCTTCCTTGAAGTTCGATATGATCGGGTTTTCGATAAGTTCGCCTGTCGAACCGGATAAAGATTTTTTAGGTTTTGCCATCAAACCTCTCATCCCGGCAAGCTGACGAATCTGCTCTTTAGAACCACGAGCTTTAGAATCCAACATCATCCAAAATGTGTTAAATCCGGATTTATCGCGTTGCATTTCACTATATAAACGGTCTGCAACTAAGTTAGTCGCAGTTGACCATGTGTCAATGATTTTGTTGTAACGTTCGCCGGCACTAATTACACCGTTTTGGTATGCATCTTCAAATTTATCAATATTATTTTGGGCGTTTGTAATAATGCTTTTCTTAGCGTCAGGTATGATAACGTCATCAACACTAACAGAAAGTCCACCTTTAGTGGCATAAGTAAAGCCCATTTCTTTCAAATCATCGAGAAACTCGACAGTTTTAGCCAATCCTGCAGCGCGGAAGCAATTACCGATTAATTGGCGAAGTCTGTTTTTAGTGAGTAATTCATTGATATAGCCCATTTCTTCGGGAACAATATCATTCAAAATGATTCTGCCGACAGTAGTATCGAGCATTTCGCCACGATATCGAACTTTAATTTTTGTATTTAATTCTACGATACCGCAATCATATGCAATAATTACTTCATCAGCAGAAGCAAATACTTTGCCTTCGCCCTTGCTTCCCGGCCTCATTTTTGTCAAATAATACACTCCAAGTACCATGTCTTGCGATGGAACGGCAATCGGGTCGCCATTTTGGGTGTGCATGATATTATGCGGTGCCAAAATAAGGAGCATAGCTTCTAGCTGTGCTTCAAAGCTAATCGGCAAGTGAACTGCCATTTGGTCACCGTCAAAGTCTGCGTTGAATGCAGTACAGACGAGTGGGTGTAATTGGATAGCTTTACCTTCGATTAGACGTGGTTGGAACGCTTGAATACCAAGTCTGTGCAAAGTCGGGGCACGGTTAAGTAATACCGGATGCCCGTCAATTACTTTATCCAAAATATCCCAAACTTCGTTAGTTTTGCGTTCGACCATTTTCTTGGCGCTTTTAACAGTTTTTACGTGACCTCTTTCAATCAATTTTCTGATAATAAAAGGTTTGAATAATTCGACCGCCATATCTTTGGGCAATCCACATTCGTGAATCTTAAGCTCCGGACCAACGACGATAACCGAACGACCGGAATAGTCAACACGTTTACCGAGTAAGTTTTGGCGGAATCTACCTGTTTTACCTTTCAAAGTATCAGCAAGAGATTTGAGTGCACGTTGAGATTCGCTTCGGACTGCACGACGACTATTATCAAATAGTGCATCAACTGCTTCCTGAAGCATTCTCTTTTCATTACGCAGGATAACTTCAGGGGCGCGAATATCAATGAGGCGTTTGAGTCTGTTGTTTCTGATGATAACACGTCTATAAAGGTCATTTAAGTCAGACGTTGCAAAACGACCACCTTCGAGCGGCACAAGCGGACGCAAGTCAGGAGGTGTCACGGGAACGATATCCAATACCATCCAACTCGGTTCGTTGGGGTATTCGCCTTTCATACTTGAGCGGAATGCATCAAGCACTCTTAGGCGTTTTAGTAATTCCGTTTTTTTCTGTTGAGAAGTTTCTTCTTTAAGTCTGGCTTTCAATTCGTAATAAGTACGTTCAGGCTCTACTTGTTTTAGTAATTCTTTGATGGCTTCGCCACCAATAAGGGCTAAGAATTTGTTCTTGTCATCGAAATCTAAATCAAGTTCATCTTTCGGCAAATTCTCAACGATGTCCAAATATTGTTCTTCAGTCAATAAATCTCGCGGTTGCAGTTGGGTGTTGCCCGGACGTACTACAGCATATGACTCATAGTAAACAATTCTTTCGATATCCTTAGTCGGCATACCGAGAATTGCACTAATTTTGCTTGGTAAACTACGCAAAAACCAAATGTGAACCACAGGAACAGCCAATTGGATATGCCCCATACGTTCGCGACGCACAGATTTTTGTGTAACTTCGACACCGCATCGGTCACATACTATACCTTTGTAGCGAATACGTTTGTATTTGCCACAGGCACATTCCCAATCGCGTATAGGACCGAAGATTTTCTCGCAAAAAAGCCCATCTTTTTCAGGACGAAACGACCGATAATTGATAGTTTCCGGTTTAGTAACTTCGCCATGTGAACGATTCAATATATCATCCGGCGAGGCGATTTTGATAGAAATCTTACGGAATCCTCTTCTCGGGATTTGCAATGGTTGCATTATAAATCTCCCTTATATTTATTATTAATTTTTGTCGTTGTAATTTATTCTACTCAATATGCACTTCAAGGCACAAGCCTTGCAATTCACGAATCAATACATTGAATGATTCGGGTATGTTCGGGTCGGGCATATTATCGCCCTTCACGATTGATTCGTACATACGTGCTCTACCTTGGACGTCATCAGATTTGACCGTAATCATTTCTTGCAGAGTATGTGCAGCCCCATAAGCTTCGAGTGCCCAAACTTCCATCTCACCAAGTCTTTGACCACCAAATTGGGCTTTACCGCCGAGTGGTTGCTGTGTGATAAGAGAATAAGGACCAATCGAACGAGCGTGCAATTTATCTGCAACCAAGTGAGAGAGCTTAAGAATATATATGATGCCGATAGTAATTTTCATATCGAATTTGTCGCCTGTACGTCCATCATATAGGTAAGTCTTTCCATCACGCGGTAGTCCGGCTTTCTCGAGATAATCGCCTACTTGGTCCCAAGTAGCGCCATCGAAAATAGGGGTCGCAAAATGCAAACCTAACTTATTGCCTGCCCATCCGAGTGCTGTTTCATACAGCTGACCCAAGTTCATACGAGAAGGTACGCCGAGAGGATTCAATACGATGTCAACAGGAGTTCCGTCTGACATGAATGGCATGTCCTCCGGAGCTACGATTTTGGATACTATACCTTTGTTACCGTGGCGTCCCGCCATTTTATCACCGACTTGCAATTTACGTTTCTTTGCAACATAAACTTTAGCCATCTGAAGAATTCCGGGTTGGAGTTCGTCACCGGCAGCTAATTTATTTTTCTCTGCTCTGAATTTAGCTTGTTCGTCTTTACGTTTTGATAAAAAGTTAGAAAGCATATTGATGAGTAAGTCATTTTTGACATCGTCCGATAAAATCGGTTGGTCATCTGTGACTAATTCTGGCTTTAGCAAACCTTCGGAATAAGCAGCTACTACATCTTTAGCAGTAACTTTTTGACCTGCTCTGAAAACAGTAACTCCGTTGACTAATCTCAAACCAAGTAATTTTTCTCCGTCAATAAGGGCTGAAACTCTATTTACACATTCGTCATCTAATTTTTTGATGGTTTCTTTTTCCATCTTATTAATCATTTCTTGACGTTTTTTCTCGGAGGCGCGAGTGTCTTTATCCATTGTTACTAATCTGCGTGTAAACAATTTAGTATTGATTACAACGCCCTTTAGACCTGGTGTAGCTTTGAGCGAAACGTCTTTGACGTCTCCTGCTTTGTCTCCGAATATTGCACGTAATAATTTTTCTTCAGGAGTCGGGTCAGTTTCACCTTTTGGAGTGATTTTACCAATTAGGATATCGCCTTCTTGGATATTGGCACCTATTCTGACGATACCTGTTTCGTCTAAATCTTTAACCGCTTCTTCGCTGACATTCGGGATTTCGCGTGTGAATTCTTCTTCACCGCGTTTAGTATCTCGAACTTGGAGTGTAAACTCTTCAATATGAATTGAAGTAAAAATATCTTCGGCTACCATTCTACGAGAAATGATAATCGCATCTTCAAAGTTATAACCACGCCAAGGCATGAATGCAACCATAACGTTTTGTCCCAAAGCTAATTCGCCTTTGTCTGTCGAGGCACCGTCGGTAATTGGTTGACCTTTGACGACTCGTTGACCAACGGAAACGATAGGTCTTTGGTTGATACAAGTATCTTGGTTAGTTCTGAAGAATTTCAACAATCTATATGTCACTACTTCTTTACGGTCGAAATTCAACATTTTGTCAATATCTGACCTATTATCTTCGTAACGAATACGTATCATTTCCGCACTAACGTATTCGACTATTCCATCTTCTTCGGCGAGCATCAAAGTTCTCGAATCTTTTGCTACTCTTGCTTCCATGCCGGTTCCAATTACGGGAGCTGCCGGACGCAGAAGTGGGACAGCTTGGCGTTGCATGTTTGAGCCCATCAAGGCACGGTTTGCATCGTCATGTTCGAGGAATGGAATCAAAGATGATGCAGGGCTTGTGATTTGGTCTGTCGATACGTCAACATAGTCAACCTCAGATGGTTCTACTAATACGAAGTCGCCTGATTTTCTGGCTCTTACTTTTTCACCAACTATCCTGTTATTTTCATCTAATGGAGATGAAGCAGGACAAATGATTTTCATATCTTCTTTTTCGGCTGAAAGAAATTCAATTTCGGCTGTAACAATACCGTCACGAACAATACGATAAGGAGTTTCGATAAAACCCAAATCATTTATACGTGCATGAATTGCCAATGAAGAAATCAGACCGATATTCGGACCTTCAGGTGTTTCAATCGGGCATAATCTTCCGTAGTGAGTATAATGAACGTCACGTACTTCAAATCCTGCTCTTTCGCGAGTCAAACCACCCGGACCCAAAGCTGACGTACGTCTTTTGTGCGTCAATTCGGCAAGCGGATTAGTTTGGTCCATGAACTGGGACAACTGATTTGTACCGAAGAACTGATTGATGACAGAGCTGATAGTACGAGCGTTAACCAATTCCGAAGGAGTAGGTACTTCTTCTTCGTGCAAACTCAATCTTTCGCGAATAGTACGAGCCATTCGTGCAAGTCCCAAATTGAATTGTGTGCTGAGTTGCTCTCCAACTGTACGAACTCTTCTATTGCCCAAGTGGTCAATGTCATCGCCAGTTAATTTATTATCATGAAGATAAATCAAATGTTTAATGATTGTAATGATATCTTCAGTTCTTAATGTCGTTTCGTCGTAAGGGATTTCTAATCCCATCTTTTCGTTAATTCTGAACCTTCCGACCAAACCTAAATCATAGCGTTTAGAATTGAAGAATAATTTGTCCAACAAAGCTTCAGCGGTTTCGATATCGGGTGGGTCACTCGAACGAAGTTGTCTATAGATGTGTTCGAGAGCGTCTTCGCGAGTTCTTGAAGGGTCTTTGGTCAATGTACGGGCAATGACCGGTTCTTCAGTAGGGTCGGTATATTTGTAAACTTTGAATGGTGCCAACTTTGTAGCTTGCATCATTTCAAGTATTTCAGGCGAAATAATCATATCTCTGCCGCCAATGATTTCGCCGGTTGTTAAGTCCACAAGGTCGTTGGCAATTTTCATACCGAGAAGTGAATCGTCAACTTCATCTGGTTCAATTTCATCAGTCAAACCGAAAAGTTCGATAATATTTTCGTCAGAGGAATAACCTAAGGCTCTGATGAGAGTGGTGACAGGGAATTTCTTCTTTCTGTCAATATAGGCATACATAACATCATGGATATCGGTTGTAAACTCTATCCATGAACCTCTGAAAGGAATAATTCTCGCTGTATAAATTCTTGTGCCGTTCGGGTGAACAGCATCATCGAAGAATGCGCCCGGAGAGCGGTGAATCTGGCTTACGATTACTCTTTCGGCTCCGTTGATAATGAAAGTACCGCGTGACGTCATAGAGGGAAGATTACCTAAGTAAACTTCTTGTTCGATAGCTTCAAAATAATCGTCGGTAGCTTTATCGGCTTTACTCGATAACCTCAACTTTGCTTTCAAAGGTTTAGCATAAGTAAGTTCGCGTTCTCTGCATTCTTCCTCGCTATATTTTGGCTTTTCGATGCTATAATCAATGAACTCAAGTTGGAACATCGAAGAAGCATCTTCAATTGGGAAATTTGTCTTAAAAGCCGCTTGCAAACCAACGTCGCGGCGTTTGGAAGCAGGAGCATTTTCCTGCATAAATTCTTCGAATGAGTCTAATTGCACACTTAGTAAATCGGGATATACCGGTGTTACTAATGAGCGAGAAAAGCTCACTCTTTTACGAAGTCTGAAAATACCGTCTCCGGTTTCGAGGAGTTTCAAATCAAGATTACCATAGGTTTTGTGACCTACCAAATAATCCAATCTGTTATCCGTACCGATGTTGCTAGTATTTACGTCCACTGAGCACCTCCTGTTAACGCTTTAGGACAAAAAATAAGGGATTTTATGATGTCGCTGCCAATAGCAGAAATATCATAAAAGCCCTTTTTTAGTATATATTTATCCATCAATTGAAATTTATAAAAATGTATTTTAATTAATTAAAGAGAAGACCCCAAAATAAGAACAAAAAGGGGAAGCGAGTAAATATTACTCACTTTCCCCGTTGTTGCGAGATACAACAAGCTATTTAAGTGTAACCTTAGCGCCTGCTTCTTCCAATTTCTTTTTAATATCCATGGCTTCATCTTTTGAAGCTCCTTCTTTAATAACTTTAGGTGCACCTTCTACGAGGTCCTTAGCTTCTTTGAGACCAACGCCTGTCAATTCGCGAACGACTTTGATAACGTTCAATTTCTTTTCGCCTGCTTCTGTCAATTCTACATCGAACTCAGTTTGTTCTTCTTCTGCAGGAGCAGCAGCCGCTGCAGGAGCAGCCATAGCACCCATCATCATAGGAGCAGCGGCAGTTACGCCAAATTTGTCTTCCATTGCTTTTTTAAGTTCTGACGCTTCGAGAAGTGTAAGAGAAGCAATTTCTTCAAGTAATTTTTCTATTTTTTCTGACATTATAAACTCACTTTTAAAAAATATTATACAAAATAATTAATTACGCTGCATCATGTTGCTTTTTAGCAACTTCTTCGATTAATGATGCGACATCACTCAATAAAGAGTTAATAGTACCGACGATACCGGATGCTGGAGCACCGAGGCTACCTACAATTGCAGCCATTAAATCGTCACGTGACGGCAACGAAGCTACTACACTTAGTTGCGAACTGCCAAAGAATTGACCTTCGATGACTGCAGCTTTGAAAGCCGGTTTGCCACCTTTTTCGGAGAACTCTTTGATAACCTTTGCCGGCTTAGTCGGGTCATTATATCCGAACACAATCGCAGTCTGACCTTTTAATACGTCATCCGGAATGTCGAATTTACCGACTACGTCTAAAGCTCTGCGAAGCAAAGTATTTTTAGCTACTTTGTAATTCAGCTCTTTCTCGTAAATTAATTTACGGAATTGGTTGGTTAACGCAACGTCCATAGATTCGAAATTTACAAGAAAGATGCCTTGAGCTTCCTGCAGTTGGTTGACAAGAATGTCAACTAATTGCTGTTTTTTCTTTTTTGTTACCATAAATATATATCACCAATTTTATGTTTAATTTCAGACACAACCCCTAACGGGGCGAGAAGCGAGCCTGAAATTAGCGCGTAATAGTCTTAATCGTGAATAAAAGTTGATTCTTTGACGTTTACACCCGGACCCATGGTCGAGGAGAACGCTACTTTCTTAATGTATTTACCCTTTGCCGTTGATGGTTTTGCTTTCAATATACTTGAATACAAAGCAGTGGCATTGTCAGTAAGTTGTGCTACATCAAATGAGCACTTTCCGATTGCGGCATGAATGTTACCGGTTTTATCAACACGATATTCAATTTTACCGGCTTTCAATTCGACAACTGTTTTCGCTACGTCAAAGGTAACGGTACCGACTTTGGGGTTCGGCATCAAGCCACGAGGACCTAATATACGACCGAGTTTCCCAACTTCGCCCATAACATCCGGGGTTGCGACAATAACGTCAATGTCAGCCCAACCACCTTTAATTTTTTCGACATATTCTTCAAGACCTGCATAATCGGCGCCTGCGTCTAAAGCTTCTTGATCTTTCGGTGTTTTTGCCAATACCAGCACTCTGACGTTCTTACCTGTGCCGTGGGGCAGCGATACAGTACCGCGAACCATTTGATCTGCTTTACGAGGATCGACACCGAGATTCATGACCATTTCGAAGGACTCGTCGAATTTTGCGTTAGCATTTTTCTTAACGAGCGAAATAGCATCATTTAAATCAAATATTGCGTCTTGGTCGTAACTTTTCAGCAAAGCGCTGAATCTTTTTCCTCGATTTTTCATGTTATTAATTATTTTAAATTACAAAAATTAGTCTTCGACTACTATACCCATGCTACGAGCCGTACCGGCTATCATGGAAACAGATTTTTCTATATCATAAGCGTTAAGGTCATTCTTTTTAATTGTTATAATGTCCTCTATTTGTTGGCGAGTTACCTTGCCAACTTTCACTTTGTTAGGTTCTTTCGAACCACTTTTTAATCCGGCAGCTTTAGCGAGCAAAACTGATGCGGGTGGGGATTTGATAACAAAAGTAAACGACTTATCACTAAAATAAGTAACTAAAACGGGGAATATCGTACCGATATCCTTCGAAGTTTTACCGTTAAATTGCTTTACAAATTCCATACCGTTAAGGCTTCGCTGACCGAAAGCCGGACCTACGGGCGGCGCCATTGTTGCTTCCCCAGCTTTGAGTTGCAACTTGAACGAACCAATTACTTTCTTTGCCATATAAGTGCTTTATTTATACTTTACTAAAATTCTATATTTCTAATTCAACTTGGCTGAAATCAAGTTCGACAGGAGTTTTCCTGCCTAATATTCCGACTTCAACTTTGAGTTTTTGTTTTTCGAAGTTAATTTCTTTTACTGTACCGTTAAAGGAATTGAATGGACCTTCGATAACCCTGACAGGGTCACCGACGGCAAAAGATGTCTCAACTGTTGTAATGTCTTTACGTTCTTCCACTCTACCGATGATTCTCTCGACTTCGTGCGGTTGTAAAGCAACGGGTTCGCTACGACGACCTACAAAACTAACGATTGATGGAACTTGGCTGATGATGTCACGCGTTCTGCGGTCTAAAACAGCTTTAATAAGAATGTATCCGGGTAAAAAGTTTTTAATCCGGGTTCTTCTCTTACCATTTCTAACTTCAAAAACCGTTTCTTGCGGAATGACAATTTCGAGGACTTTGTCTTGTAAGCCCATTCTTTTGATCTCGGCTTCGATACCTGTTTTGACTTTAGCTTCGTGACTTGTATAAGTCCGAATAGCGTACCAACGCGGTTCAATCTTGGTTTCGTCTATATGTTCGCCGTAATCAGTCATAATTATGTTGTCGGGTTAAAATATTGATTTCATGAAAAAAGTCATTATTTCATCAATAATGAACGTAAAAGCAGTGATAATGCCAGTGACGACTACCACAACAATAGTTGATTCACGTAATTGCTCTTTAGAGGGCCATGAGACCTTCTTCATTTCGGAGACAACTTCACTTGTGAACTTTTTAATTTTGCCAACCATTTTGAACTTTATTAAATAACGTAAAAAATTCGGTATAACCCAGAGGGCACACCTCAAAATTTGCACGGGTGGTAGGACTTGAACCCACAGCCAACGGTTTTGGAGACCGCTACTCTACCAATTGAGCTACACCCGTATTCAGCTGAGCTGATGACGGGACTTGAACCCGTGACCTCGTCCTTACCAAGGACGTGCTCTACCAGCTGAGCTACATCAGCATAAATGCCAATACTCGCAAACTGCGATGTCATTTAGCCAATTTATGCTGAATGACCTCTCAAATTTTCGAGCGGGAGACGAGACTCGAACCCGCGACCCTCAGCTTGGAAGGCTGATGCTCTACCAACTGAGCTACTCCCGCAAAAGCTGTCAATTTACATGTTGGTGGTGGGCAGAGAAGGATTCGAACCTCCGTAAGGTGTTACCTAGCAGATTTACAGTCTGCCCCGTTTAACCGCTTCGGTATCTGCCCAAAATTGCATAGCTTACAAATATACTAAATATTTTTCAAATAACAATAAAAATTCTTAATTCATCGCATTGCGAACAATTGCTTGGAATACCTCAGGTTTGTTCATCGCAAAGTCAGCTAAAATTTTACGATTCATTTGAATATTTTTCATATTCAAGGCATGAATTAGTCTTGAGTATGTTGTGCCGTTCTCACGAGCAGCAGCATTAATACGCATTATCCACAAACTTCTGTAGCTACGTTTCTTTAATTTACGTCCTACAAAGGCATGAAGTAAACCTTTCTCGATATGATTTTTGGCAATGGTCCAAGCATTTTTTCTTAGTCCCCAATAGCCTTTGGCAAGCTTTAGAATTCTCTTTCTTTTATTGCGAGCCGCTACTTTATTATTTGCTCTTGGCATGGTTATACCTCCTAATATTTAAAGGCTGAGGGAGAGCCGCTACCCCTTTTGCCCAATTAAGCCGTTTAGGCTTTTGCTAATAATCTTTTTACACTACGAACATCAACATCACTGATGACAGCTGATTGCTTCAAATTTCTTTTGCGCTTTGAACTTTTTTTGGTCAATATATGACTTCCATAAGCTTTGCGTCGCTTGATAGTACCACTCGAAGCGATTTTAAACCGCTTTTTTGCAGACCCGTTTGACTTCATCTTAGGCATCGTTTATCCTGTTTATTATTATTCTCATCTCAATAGAGAACTACAAAAATAGCAAGATTTTTTTATCTACAAAAACTTTTTTTTCATTTTATATGTTTTTTTATGTTTTTTATTCATGTTTCTTGTTTGTATGTTTGTATTAGTATGGGGGAATACTTTTTCTTTTCTTTTTTAGGCATTGAAATGCACTTTTATAATCATGTTTAATTTTACAACTAAAATAACAGATTGGCTCAAGGATAACCGTTGGTTAGTACTTGTTTTCATCGTTGTTGCAGCAGCGGCGGCTGTCGTTTTCGTTTCTAATGTTCGCAGTATTAACGGATTGCTTGTCCAAAAACGAGATTTGGAAAAAGTGGCTAACGAATTGAGAGACAAAAATAAAAGACTTCAATCACAAGTTATTCATTTACAGTCCGCCGACCGTATAATCAATTACGCCACTGAAGAATTAGATATGGTGACCCCCGATGTTGCACCTCAAGTTATTGAATGAGTCTAATGAACGCTCCTGAAAAAGACATACGGCAAAAGAAATTTTGGAAATTCTGGATAGTACTGATTGCGGTCAATATCGGGATAGCAATAGTTATTTGGCGATTGATTGATATTCAAGTCATATCAAATGATGAATACAAAGCAAAGGCTAAACGTCAGCACGAATCAAAAGTCACTCTGACACCCGAACGCGGCATCATTTATGACCGTAACGGCAAAGTTATTGCATCGAATTTCGAGAGTGTTTCAATAGCTATTGACCCACGCCACATACAGGATTTGAGTGCATTTGCAAAAGCTGTCGAACATGATTACGGTCTTAGTGCATCAGAGATTATTTCCAAAGTAAAATCATCTAAAAAATCTTTTGTTTGGATAACTCGAAGAGCAGACCCAACAAAGTTTGATAAGCTAACAGGGTTTTCGGATAAGGGCTTAATACTCATTCGCGAACCGAGACGGATTTATCATTACGATAACATCGCTTCTCAACTTATCGGCTTTACTGACGTAGATAACAACGGCTTGAGTGGAATTGAACTCAAATGGGATAGTTTGTTGAAAGGTCGCGACGGTTATATGATAATGAATCGCGACGGAGCAGGCAGGTTACGTCCTGCTGCAGATTTGCCTTTGATTCCTGCATCCGACGGATATTCGATGAATCTAACGATTGACATTGACTTACAAAGAATTGTCGAACATGAATTGAAAACAGGTGTTGATAATGCCGGTGCTGAAAGCGGTACAGTAGTAGCTCTCCACCCGAAAACAGGCGAAATCATTGCCATAGCATCATATCCGAGTTACGACCCTCATAAACCCGGTGGTATGTCTTCAGCCTTTTTGCGAATGCGAGCGATTACAGACACATACGAGCCGGGTTCGACTTTTAAACTTATTACAGCAGCTGCAGCATTAGAAGAGAATATCATAAAAGAAACTGACACTTTAGACGGGCACATGGGCACTCTTACCATGAGAAGCTATGTTATTCGCGATGTTAAGCCCTTGGGAAGGATTTCTTTCCGTCAGGCTATGGAATATTCGTCTAACATCATAATGTCAACTGTGGCAAATATGATGAGCGATAAAAATTTCTACAAATATTTACGAGATTTTGGTTTTGGTATCAAAACTGATGTAGATTTCCCGGGTGAAGTGACAGGTAAATTGCCCAAACCCAAAAATTTCACATCTTCAACCAAACGCTATTTGGGTTTCGGTTACGAATTATCCGTGACGCCGCTACAAATGGCAAATGCTTACGGAGCTGTTGCGAATGGCGGTACGCTGATGAAACCATATCTTGTAAGTTCGGTTTTCGACTCTGAAGGACGAGAAATTTATAGGCAGAATCCTGTGATGGTCAGGCGGGTTATATCTGAAGAGACCGCAGCAAGATTGACTGATATTTTGAAGGGTGTTGTAAGCCGAGGGACCGGAAAAGCTGCAAGAGTTGACGGATTGGAAATTTGCGGAAAAACGGGAACTTCGCAACAAATTGTTGATGGGAGATATTCAAAAGAAAATTACACCGCTACATTTGCGGGTTATTTCCCTGCGAATGACCCTCAAGTAGCATTGATAGTGATGTTAGATAAGCCTCGATCGAGTATTTACGGTGGTGCCACGGCTGCCCCAATTTTCAGGGGAATAGCTTCCAAATGGACAGGAGCAAATTCAATAACTGCAATTGCTAATAAATTTGTTGACAGTACCAAAACTAACAAGGATTCCGTTTTAGTGCCGAATATAATAGGGATGCAGTCTGAAACAGCAGAACAATTGCTCAAAAAGCGTGGTTTTGGGCTGACATATTCGGGTAATTCACATGGAATTGTGCTTGCTCAAAATCCCAAAGCTCATAGCCGCACAATTAATGGTAAAATTATTGATATGACTATTGTAGCTACTGATACTGTCCAAAGCCCTGAAGCAATAGTAGTGCTAAAAGGAATGCCACTCAGAAGCGCACTTGCAATTTTGAATGCCGGCGGTGTAAAAACTAAAATTGTTGGCAACGGAAATATCGTAACAGATCAAAAATGGTCACGAAATTCCGATGGTAGTTCAAATTGTATTATTTATTCCAGATAATCACAAAATCAATCAATCAAATATATCACTTCGCAGACTTGCTTAATGTCTGCTTCGGTCAAATATGGGTGCATGGGTAAACTGAAAATGCGTTCGGAAACAATCTCGGAAATCGGGAAATCACCCTTTTTATACCCAAGATAATCAAAAGCTCTTTGCAAATGGAGCGGCTTGGGATAATAAATCACACTTGGAATATTCAGACTGCTTAATTTTTCCATTATAATTCGACGATGTTCAGTACTTTTGGCGAGCACTGAATATAAAGCCCAGGCACTGGAATTATCATCAGGAACGAATGGAACTGTAACGGTTTTAAGGTGTGTTGAATATATATTGGCAACCTTATTTCGTAAGAGAAGTTCTTCATCAAAAATGCTCATTTTTTCAATTAATATTGTGGCTTGAATAGTATCCAATCGCCCATTTATGCCAATTCGGTCATTGTTGTACTTATCTTCGCCCTGACCATGAACTCTGATTGATTGTAGTAGCATTGCAGTATCTGCGTCGTTGGTGAAAATTGCTCCACCATCTCCGTAGCATCCAAGTGGTTTTGCCGGATAAAATGATGTGGCTGCAACATCACCGAAACTACATGCCTTTCTGCCCAATTGCACAGCCCCAAATGATTGTGCTGCATCTTCGAGTACTTTGAGACCATATTTCGCGGCGATTTCGTTAATCTTGGCATATTCAGCCATCAAACCGAATAAGTCCACAGGGATTATTGCTTTGGGCTGCAAATTCCCTTCCGAAATGATTTGCTGAATTTTTAATTCAAGCTCAACGACATCAATATTAAAAGTTTTGGAGTCAATGTCAACAAAAACTGGAGTGGCACCTGTCAAAGCAATAACTTCGGCTGTTGCAATAAATGTAAACGGTGTAGTAAACACGGCATCTCCCCTACCTATGCCCCAAGCCATAAGTGGCATTAGAAGGGCATCTGTCCCTGATGCACAGGATATGCAATGCTTCACTCCAACGTAGTCAGCTAAGAGTTGCTCCAATTCCGTTACTTTGCCGCCCATGATGAAAGTGCCCGAATCAAGCACTTTTAATGTTTCTTTGTCTATACTGCTTTTTAGTCTCTTGTATTGAGTATCGAGGTCAATAAATTTCATATTTTTTTGTAGTTTAATTTCATAATTTTCAAGAAAATCAAAACCATTTTGTTTCATGTATTCAATCGGAAAATCGAGTTTTAAAGCCTATTGAACCGATGAAATGACGCAAAGTATTAGCAAAGATTTTATATCATCAATGCAATTAAATTGGACAGTTCATGAGAATTCCATTTGAAAAATTTTAACAAAAAAAAGCTGCCCTAATGGGCAGCCTTGAATTTAGATTTCAATTCTTAAGAATTAACGAGCAATGTGCATTGGTTTTGTTACAGATTTGCCATTGAATGTCAAAGTGTAGAAATAAGCACCGGCTGGCAATTCTGAAGCTGAGAAATTAGCTTGCCATAAGCCTTGGTCTGTGAATGCATTGCGTACATTCATGACTTTTTGACCTAAAGAATTGTGAATGTCAATAGTTACATGGCCTGGAGCATCTAATTGATAGTTGATATAACCATCATTGTTGACCGGATTAGGACTCATGTTGAATAATCTGAAGTTGTAATTTACTTCATCAACACTACTTACACCGGCAACTCCTTCAGGAACTTGAATAGCTTCGTTACGGATATTGCCCGGGTTTAGACCGTCAAATGTAGCAACAAGAATGTGATTGCGAATGCTGGCTTCAACCACAAAGTTTTGCAAGAAGTAAGGATAAGCAATTCTTGGGTTTGAAGGATTTGTAAATCTTACGGTTGCATGTTCGATGACTGGTATTTTGTTGATACTTGGAACTATGTTAGGAATCCAAGTGCCCTTGTTCATCCATACGTCATTTGTCAAATTATATGCCGGTGACCATTGTGTACCGTTAACAGGTCTATATGAGTAGAAAATATCTGTAGTTAACATTGAATCAATTTGTCCACTTCCAACTAATGTTGGGTATGGAGTAGCAAGTTCTACTAAATCTTGACGGTTGTCCATCCATTTCGCAACAAGATATTGGCCATCAGCGGTAATTGCAAGTTGTACTTCGTGTTGTCTTGAATTGTCAAAGAATTGGTCTGTCTGAGTGATTGAATTAGTGTCTTGAATAACATATGGAATTCTCCATTTGTTACCACTAAAAGTTGAAATTTCTCTCATGCCCCATTGACCGCCCTTACGATAAGCTTCTACAATATATGTATCATAAGATTGTTGAGATGTAAAACTAAATATTCTATAGATAAAACTATATTCATCTTCTGCTATAACTCTAAAACCGTTTGATGAATATGGGTATGAGCCAGGTGTTGAAACACCGATAGTTGGATTTCCACCTTTGAAAGTTACAAAATCGTCAATTATTGAAGCAGACATTTTGTTGAATTCTGAAAAAGTTTTACCATTATCAATTGATTTTGCAACGCCAACAACTCTACCTCTATCTTCTGTATTTGGCTTAAAGTGATTATTAACAGCCGCATAAACATTGCCTTGAGCGTCAACGTCAAGATTCATTTGACTGGTAAAAGAAGAGCCTAATCCACCCGTACTTGGTTTAAATTGGTCGTAATTGAATTGTGCAGGAATTGAAGAGCCAACATCAGCTGCGTCAAGACCAACATAACCAAAGCCATAATAACCATATTGAATAAATTCATTAGCCGGTGTCAGTAAGCCACCTGCATAGAAGTAATTACCATTCTTAGCTCCGGATGCAGTCATATTTGCCATACTCCAACGCTGATTTGTACCCGGGTTATTTGACAATGGTCCGGGTTCAGGATATTCAAAATATGTGAAGTTATTACCTTCATAAAGTAAGAACAATCCACCTTTATTTTCATAGTTATCTGTACCGGTGCTTCTGTTCAATTGGAAGAATCTTGTTGAGATTACATATTTAAAGTTTGCAGGATTAGTTTCATTGTTTGGATTTAAAACTGCAATAGATGCATTAACAGGGACCTTACCCCATTTACGGTAAATTTCGTGTGTTTGCCAATTTTCGCCACCATCTTGTGAAGTGTAAAGTACGATTATTCCTGTCAAAGCTGAAGAGTCAACGTTTGGAACTCTGATTCTGTCTGTTTGGACATATATCAAAGTACCTGAATTAGGTTCGTAAACAAATGGTGTAACTCCTGAGTAGTAAGTGTTGAAAATCAAGTCAATTGTGATACCAATTTCTTTGAATTTTCCTTGAGTAAGTGGTGCCAATTGTTTGTCGTAGCTCACTTCCGGTAAAATTTTCAGAAGTTCAGATTCGTTCTTATGATTCTGAGCAGAAGAATTGTCTGCTTCGTTTAGGAAAATACCTTGTGAATACAATAGGGCAGGAAATACTGCCATCACAAGCATTGTGTAAAAAAATCTTTTCATTTTGTTTCCTTAAAATGTTTTAACAAAAAATAAATTTTAAAATGTTCTAATATTAAATAGCAAAGTTAACAAGTTTCGAGTTATCGGCAAAATGCTTTTGAACAATTTCAAAAGATTGCTTACTTAAAAGACACATGAAGTTATAATAAAGTTACAAGAAATTTTAAAAAATTTCACTTTTTTTTGAAATTTTACTTAATTATTGCTTTTTGTAGGATGATTCTTCAAAATTAACGAAGAAAACAGTAAAAGCAACTACAAAATATGAATTCAAAATTGAAACTAATGTGTTGTAAATGACTTCTAATATCACATTCCCACCTAACCATGAAAATGGTATTGCAGAAAAAACAACAACTACTAATGAAAGTAAGAATAATGAAACAGTGTATAAGAATACTTTTCCCCATCGCTCATAAACAACAGCGTAACTGTATTTTAAGGATTCATACAAGTTCAATTCACGCATTGCAAATGAATAGATACCAAAGACCCAATAATTCAAAAGAATGATTGCAGGTACTGAAACCAACAAAAATAAAAAAGCATTAAGAAAGACCGATGTCAGCCAAAACATGCCTGCTACAAAAAAAACGGCTATAACCAATAAATTAATATGCCAATCACTTAGAAATTTCGAGATGAATTGCAAAAATACTTTTTTAACAGATTCGCTTTGCTCGAAAACAATTTTATTTACTGCTATTGCAATAGCGATATTTCCGCCAAAGGCTAAGAGCATTGAGCTAATCAATGTTGCCGAAAAGCCCAATCTTGTGAAATAATCTGCACCCAATAAGTGTTCAATATTGATATGGGGCATTGTAGCTACAAGAATATTTGACGGCAAATACACTAAAAAACCAATAGAAAACAAGACATGGTACTTTGTTCGGAAGATATTCCAAGCAATACCAAGTATTTCGGTGATGTCGTATTCTCTTATATTATTTTGGCTGATTGTATCCATCATAATTATTAGTCTAGATTTCAAAAATTGAATTGCAAATATATAAAAAAAGAGACAGAAAAAATATATCTGTCTCCATTTAAATACTAGATTTTCTTACTACTTGGCAAGAGCATGCCTCAAAGAAAGGTATCCAACAGTCCCAAAGCCAAATAAAAATAGTAGTTGGAAAGGAATTGCTGCGATTTCGAGGTATGCAGCTGAAATGATAATGCCTACTAGATAATAAAGCGCCAAGAGTAGTTCTATTATTACAGTGCTACTGATTCTACGTTGGAAATAAGATTTTGCCGAAATTGATTTTTGAGTGCCAACTATTCCTTCCTTGGGAGTGCGTGCAAATGCGGATTTTTTGCCGATTAAGGCTTCAATTACAGCTTTGGAATTATTGACCGCAAAGCCCATACTGCCGGCAAGAAATACCGGGAAAAGCAATAAACGATTTCTCCAATCCAAATGTAAGGCTTTTTGAGCATAAGTATAGAACAAAAAAGTAGACACCGATGCAAGTACAAAAACAGACATCATAGAGTAGTATTCGTCAAACCCACCAATTGTGTTTTTGATTACTACAAGAGGAATATTGAGCAATGCAACTACAATAATGAACGGGAATACAATATTGCTGGTAAGATGAACAAAGCACTCGAATTTCACTTTGAGTGAAAGCTTGGATTTAAACACTTTGGGCAACATTTTGATAGCAGTTTCGACCGCTCCTTTTGTCCAACGGAATTGTTGGGTCTTAAGGGCATTGATGTCTGCAGGCAATTCTGCAGGCGAAGTAACATCATTCAGGAATCGGAATTTCCATCCCTTTATCTGAGCACGATAGCTCAAGTCAAGGTCTTCAGTAAGTGTATCAGCTTGCCAATTACCGGCATCAAAGATACAATCTTTTCTCCAAACTCCTGCTGTACCATTGAAATTGATAAAAAATCCGGCTTTATTCCGAACCTGTTGCTCTATTACAAAGTGACCATCCAAAGCGAGTGCTTGAGCCTTTGTCAAGAAAGAATATTCTTCGTTTAGATGTTCCCATCTTGTTTGGACCATTCCAATTTCGGGATTATTGAAATGTGGAATAGTTTTGAGCAAAAAGTCACTATTAGGAACAAAGTCAGCATCGAAGATTGCAACAAATTCGCCCTTAGCAAACTCGAGACCGTATTTGAGTGCACCAGCCTTGAATCCATTGCGACTTTTTCTATTGACATAGACAATATCATATCCCTTTGCGGCATACTGATTGACTAAATCTTGTGCAATTTCGGTAGTATTATCTGTCGAATCATCCAAGACTTGAATTTCAAGTCTATCTTTGGGGTATTCAATCTCACAAATCGACTTAATAAGCCTTGCAACAACGTATTTCTCGTTGAAAATAGGCAATTGAATTGTGACAAGAGGAAATGTTTCAGGCATTTTCTCATTCGGATGACTTGCAGCGTGTGTTTTGCGGTAATAATACAACAATATCACGCCATGGATGCCGAACATGAATAAAATGCTTAGAGAAACAAAGTAAATAATGAGTATAATATTTTCCATACTAAATGACTATTTGCCAAAAATTATTTTTACAACACAAAAATATGAAAAAAATCACCAACCTGATACAACTGCTAACAATATATCATCAGCAACTTGATTAAGTGCTGTTGTAATAGCTTGTGTACGCCCTGTTATAGCGTCAGAAACAGGATATATGTCATAGGTCATAAAGTTTTTTTTGAAAATTACACTTTTTTTAACATTATCATAATACTCAACATCGCAATGAACTTCAACTTTACGTTCTGTTTCCAATTCTCCGGGACTAACAGTAACGGGATTCTCGCGAATAGCTGAAATTATGACAGTCAGGCGAGCATCTCCACCGAAATCTACTTGTGAAAGTGAATTATCTGTACGAAATACATCAATCAAATTGTTAGTAAGCAAATCTCTATATTCCGGATTACCGAACCCGCTATTATCGTTTACAGCCGATATATATAGAGTCTTGAGATGTGACGGAATCGAGCCACCTGTGAACGAATAACATGCTTGGAATAAGCAAACAATAGTAAAAAGAAACGAAATTTGAATCAAACGAATCTTCATACAAACACCATTTGATTAATGATTCTTATCATAAAGCTAATTCAAAAAAGGATTGCGACTACGTTCCCAACCAATGGTAGTAGCAGGACCGTGTCCGCTGAATATCTTGAAATTGTCAGGTAAATTCATCAATACAGTTTTGATTGAATTCAAAAGTGTTTCCATTGAGCCACCCGGCAAGTCAACCCTGCCGATACTTTCATTAAAGATTGTATCACCTGCGAAAATAATTTTGTGGTGATATTCAATCAAACAAATACCTCCTTCAGTATGACCAGGTGTATGGACAACTTTGAATGATAAGTTGCCTATTTTGATTTCGTCATCGTGAGTGATAAGTTTGTAGTCCTCGACCGATTCAATGTTGAACGGGAGCGGAATAACTGTATGGTTCATCGGCTCAGTAAGTCTATGTTCATCTTGTTGGTGTACGTAAACTTTAGCTCCTGTCAGACGCTTTAGTTTTGCTAAATCTGCGACGTGGTCCCAATGGGTATGAGTTAAAATTATAGCTTCAACTTTGATTTTATTTTCGGTGATGAGAGAGTCAAAATATGTAGTACTTTCAAGGGGCGCATCAATGATTGCTCCTTTTTTTGATTTTTTATCTATTACCAGATAACCTATTGTGGCTACCGGTCCCGCTTCAATCGGTATAACCTGCATGTTTTCCAGAAATATTCCAATACAAAAAGCAAATATACGGCAAAAAAATGGAATAGATATAAAATGTGTGAAATTTAAAGAACTTACAATGATAAAAAATATCAAATAAGATGTTACGTTTTAAAGTTTTATTGACAATTCTTCAGGAAAAACATGAACTCAGTTATCTTATCAGCAACAAGAACTCCAATTGGTGCCTTCATGGGCTCTCTTTCGCAACTAACAGCTCCTCAGTTGGGAGCAATCGCTATTAAAGAAGCTGTCAACCGTGCAGGAATAAGTCCTCAAGACGTTGACGAAGTTATTATGGGTAATGTACTTGCTGCAGGAGTTGGACAAGCACCTGCCAGGCAAGCATCAATTTATGCCGGTTTGCCCGAATCGGTTGAATGTATGACTATTAATAAGGTGTGTGGAAGCGGACTGAAGGCCGTGATGCTTGCTGACCAAGCTATTAAATGCGGCGATGCACAAGTAGTTGTTGCAGGCGGTCAAGAATCTATGTCCAATGCACCATATTTGCTTCAAAATGCTCGTACCGGCTATCGTATGGGTAACGGCGAGTTGATTGATTCAATGGTGCATGACGGTTTGTGGGATGTTTATAACAAATTCCACATGGGGCTTGCAGGTGAACTTTGCTCAACAGAATGTGACATAAATCGCGAATCCCAAGACGAATACGCTATTCAAAGCTACAAACGTGCTTTGGATGCACAAAAATCCGGCAGATTTGCGAATGAAATCGTAAACGTTGTCATCCCTTCAAAGAAAGGTGATATAACCGTTTCGGAAGACGAAGAGCCTTCAAAAGTTAGATTTGAAAAAGTCCCTGAATTGAAAGCAGTTTTCAAAAAAGACGGTGCAATCACTGCCGCAAATGCTTCCTCTATTGATGATGGAGCTGCTGCATTGGTAGTCACTTCAGATGTTTGGGCAGAATCAAAAGGTTTAAAACCATTGGCAAAAGTTATTGCTCATTGCTCGCACGCTCAAAAACCCGAATGGTTCACTACCGCACCTACTGCTGTAATCAAAAAGATATTAGACAAAACGGGCTTAACAGTTGAAGATATTGACTTGTTCGAGATAAACGAAGCATTTTCATGTGTGCCGATGCACTCACTTCGCGAACTCGGTATCCCACATGAAAAAGTAAACGTCAATGGTGGTGCCGTTGCATTAGGACATCCAATTGGAGCGTCCGGTGCAAGAATTCTCACAACTTTGATTTATGCTTTGAAGGAAAAAGGTTTAAAGCGTGGTTTGGCTACATTGTGTATTGGTGGTGGAGAGGCAAACGCCTTGATAATAGAAATAGTCTAAAGTAAATTTGATAAAATAAAACAGCGGGAGTTGATTTTAACGCCATACCGAATTTTTTTCGATTCAGGGAGTGCTAATGAAGAGATAAAGAAATTCAACATGGCAAACGTTAAAAGCTCCCGCTTAATTTTTATTTTTTATTTCAAATTACATTTTTGTTTCTTATACTATAGACACATGAAAAGCCAAAAAGTTACAAACTATTTTAATATTTTTTCATCAAATTCCTGCCTTTAGATTCAGAGCGAAGTATCGAGGTCTTGTTGGTCCATAAATATATCCTGCGTCGCTATTCATGCCTCTGTCAAAGTCATTTTGGAATGAATTAAGCAAATTACCAACAGTAAAACCAAGTTCCAAGTTAGGTTGAGAGAAAATTTGGTATGAAACTTTCAAATGCAAATCTGCGAATGTTGAGGTTTCGACTAATTTGTCATCTACATTTTCAAGACCATCAAGCCCAATTCCACCTGCATAATGCGGAACGAGCATGGGTCCTGTTACAACTCCCGAAACAGTGAAATTCAGTTTGGAAGTGATGTCCGATGAAATTGTAAAGAATCCGTACAAATCAGGAGTGCGAAGCATATTTTCCGTACTTGATTGTCCGCTTTCAAGTCCTTCAGACCATTCAATTGCTTCAGAATATTTCGACGTTTGGTATGTAAACCCTGTAGAAAAATTCAAAAAATCCCAAGGTTCAATCATAAATTCCGCAGTTAGACCCCTAACTGTAGCGTTTTCTGCATTTACTCGGACTAAAAGCATGTCTCCATTTTCGTTTGTTCCTGTGTTTTCGAGAACAAAAGCATTTATGAGATTTGTCGAGAAGAATTCTAAAGAGTAAGATGAGCGAACGCTGCCGAAGCTAATATTGTGGTCTAAAGATGCACCATAGGAAATTGAGCGTTCCGACTTCAGGTCAGGACTGTTTGATATTACCATTCCGCCACCATTTACTTGCGTAAGGTGCAAATCCTCATCGAAAACTTGTGGAGCTCTGAATCCCGTCGAAAAATTGGTACGAAGCGACATATTTGACGATAATTTCATCAGCACATTAAATCTCGGACTAAGAATTAAATCCTCGATAAAGTTACTTTTGTCAAATCGTACACCGCTCAAGATACTGAACAAATCAGAAAGCATCCAATCATCTTGTATATACAAGCCAAAATCATGCGATTCTTGAATGATTGCTCTATTATAAGCAGGCGATAAATCTTTCAAATCATCATGCTTATATTCAAATCCGGTTGTCAAGACATGCTCTCCTGCGAATTGGCTAATAGCTTTGGTGTATTGCAACCCGAAAACCAAGGTATAATTATCAGTAATGCCATAAGCATTTTCGTCGCCTCCACTGCCGTAGTAACTGTCTCTATGAGTATTTTGGTAGGATAAATAAGATGAGATTTTATCAGAACTATTTATGTATCTCTCGGCAGTTAATCCAATAGCATTAATATTATGTTCGACCATTTCAGTCACATCGGTTAGATGTGGCGCCAAATGGAATTTATTGCCACCGCGACGACTATCATTGATATTATGATACTCCAAACCGATTCGTGTATAAATATCAGGTTTATAGTTCATTTTACCGCCAAACACAATCAAATCAATCGACGGTATTTCGCTAAATCCGTCGTTGTTGGCATCCCAAGCATCTCTTGAACGATTCATTGCGTGAATATGTATTCCCAAATTTTCATGGTTATTAAGTAATTGTCCGGATATTTTAAAAGTTCTGTCGGAGCCTTCAAAGGCTTCATCGCTGCGGTTACCCGGTAGAACTGATTGGCTCATTTCAACATTAACGCCATCGAATTCGGGGTCTTTGGTAATAACGTTTACGACACCTGCAATGGCATTTCCGCCGTATAAAGTAGATGCGCCGCCACGAATAATTTCTACTCGAGAAATCATATTCTGAGGAATTTGTTCTAAGCCATAAACGCCATTGAGTGCAGAAAAGATTGGTTTACTGTCAATCAGGATTTGCGAATATCTACCATCGAGCCCGTTTATTCTTACTTGATTGAATCCGCAATTTTGGCAGTTGTTTTCGATTCGTAGTCCCGGGCGGAATGCTAATCCTTCGTTTAGAGTAATTGCAGATACAGAAGAGAAAATTCTGTCGTCAAGCACTGAAACTTTGACCGGCACATCCTCATAAATTTTTTCGGAACGAGTAGCCGTTACGATTATGTCAGATGTGTTGATTGATGATTCCTCGAGCACAATATTTCCAATTTCGTATGTCGTTTCGAAGTTTTGGATGTAGAATTCAACTTCTTGACTTTTATAACCAATTGCTGAAATCAAGAATTTAACTTTTCCGGCTTTCACTCTTTTCAAATTGAAATTACCTTCAACGTTTGCGACCGACCCAAGTACAGTATTTGGGATTCGGATTGTTGCTCCGGGTATCCCTTTGCCGTTTTTCTCGGTAACTTGCCCGAGCACAGATACTTCTGTGGAGCTAAATAAAATATTGGTACTGCCTAACATTATAAGCAAGCATAAAGATACGATATATTTTTGATACTTTTTCATAGTATTAACTTAAATTATATTAAAAAATGATTAGAAAAAAATGGAAAGGGTTTGTTTTCAGAGTACAGGTGGAGCACGCAATTGGGGTGACAGCATATCAACAGATGTGACGTGCGGTATAAAATCAATGAATTGTAGCTCTATTTTGGATTCATTCAAATTATGGAGTATGACAACTGCCAACACAACGCAGAATCGAATATGAGTATTGCTCTCGAGATTGACGAATTGTAATTGCGTATGAGTGTGCTTGCTTTCGCTCGAATCGCTGTCTTCATCATGCTCATAAGGGTGATAATGATAAATCAATACACCTTCTTCAGTACGATGATAATGCCCGTTTAAAGTGAAATTATAAGTCGTAAAGATAATTGCAATCAACAAAAATAATGCTGCAGTTCTATATAAAGTGTTGTTATTCACTTAATCTTATCCAAATAATACTTTTTATGTATTTGTAATAACTACAAGTGCAAAATAATCACAAAAAAAATAGGATGCAAATATTTTTTTAATTTGCATCCCAATTTTTTTGCTTAGTGTAGGCTAATATTTTATAAGCGGGCGGTGAATCTCAAGTACGATACTAAAGCAGGGTCACTATGTCCGGGTCCGAGAGCAGATTCGAACATGTCAATCATCAAATCATCAGGTAAAAATATTCCATTGCCAAATTCTACAAAAATTTTCTTGTCCAAATTATATCTTATTGTCAAATCTATTTCAGTCCCATAATTTAATGCTTCTTTGTTGGAGATGAATTGGTGACCGTAAAGCGTCATATTCCAATCTTCGGTAAATTTCCAGACAAAACCGGCATAGTAGTCATCAACACCGAGCGGATAATTTGAGCTCGCAGTAGTGAAATAATCCATCAATCCAAAGAAGCGGTGCTTGGCTGCGGGATAATTATCGAATGTATTGACTTCACCCGAATTTGGCGCCGTTCCGGAATGTTTATCATTGGCGATACTCAAAGTGAAATCGGAGATTTTGTAATCAAGTTTGATGCTTGTTAGGTATGCAGCAATATTGCGACCTTGATTTTTGCCGCCTTGATAAGCAAGTTCGACTGTGACGCCAATTGGTTCCGCCGGCTTGATAAAAGTGAGAGCACCCGTAAATCGCTCTAACATTTTCATACCTTGAGCATTTTGGGCGTTATTAAGTTCCATATAGCCCAAAGCCTGGATTTTCATTTTGTCGGATAATTTCTTCTCACCAAATATTCCTGCCATGTCGTAATCATTATATTCAGTTAGTTTGAAGATACTCGCAGCAGGGAATGCGTTTCCGTTTTGTGATTTTGTTTCCGATGTATGCTTAGCATAAAATGCTTCGAGCATCAGGTCATTATTATCATACTTCAACTTGAAACCATCAAATGCTCGCTCGACATAATTCCATGGGCTTACACTAATAAATCTGCCTGTGCCGTAATCCGACTGATACCTGCCGACTTTTAAAGATAAAGGTTGATTTAGTATATTTTTAAATTCGAGGTAGCCTTGAATCAAGAATATATGTGAGTTGTTTGTTGTGATAGCTCCTTCTTGCCCGAAAACACGTGAATTTTGGAATTGGACATTGAAATCAAGATAATCACCAACACTCTTTTCGACACCAAGCCTCAGTTTCATGGAAGTGTAAAATGGCATAAAAGTTTTGTTGGAAAAATCTCGACCATCAAGGTACGGGATGGTTTGCACGTAGCCATTCAGTTTCCAACCTTCAGTCAATTCGTTTGAGTAAGACTTTGGTAATATTGTTAATAATACAATTACAAAAGTTAAAATAGATTTTGTCATTAAATCTCCTTTCATTAATAATTCAATACATGTTAATATGTTAATGTATCATAATGACGAGTAAGAGTCGATATCTATTTTTATCATAACAACATTTTTTGAAAAAGGTAGTGCGAATCGTTTCAAAACATCGCGAATAGCAGCTCGAGTAATATTTCCCGAAGGGTCTTTAGATTTACTGGACTTGATATAAATTACTCGTCTGTAATTATTGCTGATTCTGGCAATTGTTGGTACAACGGGACCCATAATTTCATGTATGGCTGCACTTCTCGGGAAAAGTGAGAAGAATCTTTTGGCATAGCTAATAACTTTTGTTTCGTCACCACCATAAAATTCAACAGCTATAAATCGGACAAATGGTGGATAGAGTATATCGCGTCGTAATTCTATTTCATGAGAGTAAAACGCACCATAATCAGCTGCAGCCGCAAGTCTGACAGCATAGTGATTAGGATTGAAACTTTGCAAAATAACTTCACCACGATAATCTTTTTGCCTGCCTGCTCTGCCCGAAATTTGGGTCAAAAGTTGAAATGTACGTTCTGCAGACCGAAAATCGGGAAATAATAACTGCAAATCAGCATTAATAACACCGATGAGTGTCACTCGTTCTATATCTATACCCTTAGCTAACATTTGCGTCCCAACGAGAATATCAGTATCCCCTTTTGCAAACGAAGTCAATATCTTCCGAAGTGAACCGGCTGGTTTTACAGTATCAGAATCCATACGCTTTATTACAGGCTTCAACCCTCTTTCGTTAAGAAGTGATGCCAATTCAGCTTCAATTCGTTGTGTACCTGTTCCGATAAGAGCGAGAGATTCATTATCACAAGCTTTACATTTTTCAATCATTTTCTCGATATAACCACAGTAATGGCAAATTAATGATTCTTTGGGCTTATGATATGTAAGTTTGACAGAACAATGGCTACATTCGGGAATGAAACCACAATCATTGCAACAAACGACCGAAGCAAAACCACGTCTGTTCTGCAAAATGATAATACCTTCTTTCCGATTGACTTTTTGAATGATTTTATCCATCAATAATCGGCTGAAAGAACCAACCATTTGGTTATTTTTCATAGCAGAAATAGTATCAAGCAAAGTCACTTCAGGCATTTCGGCGCCATCAGCTCTGCTTTTAATTTGAGCAATTTTATATTTGGAAGTTGTATTGAACATACTTTCGATTGAAGGAGTAGCCGAACCAAGTAAACAAAGGCAATTCTCAATTTTTGCCCTCATAACTGCACTATCGCGAGCTTGGTAACGCGGTGCAGGAGAATCTTGTTTGTATGAACTGTCGTGCTCCTCGTCAACGATAATAATGCCTAAATTATCAATTGGAGCAAAAAGAGCAGAACGAGCACCCAAAGCAATGCTATATTCCCCTTTTTTGAGAGCATTCCAAGATTCGAACCTTTCGCTGTCCTTCATCCCGCTATGCAATACAGCTAATTGATTGCTGAATACTTTCCTGAATCTGTCAATCAATTGTGGTGTAAGAGCAATTTCAGGAACGAGCAGTAGTGCAGTTTTGCCCATATCGAGTACTTTACGGACAGCTTGCATATAAATCAGCGTCTTACCGCTACCGGTAACTCCATGCAAAAGAAAAGGCTCTTGTTGGTTCTTTTCAATAGCATCGCAAATTTGAGAAACGCATTCTTGTTGCTCATCCGATAGTGTTGCATTTATTTCATCTTTAGTTACTAAGGGCGTTACTACTGTTTCAGCAACATAATCGGCTTCAATTTCATATTCATATATTACCCCTTTTTTGATTAGAGTATTTACCACAGAACGAGATACTTTTGCCTCTTCGAGCGCGATTTTTGATGGTATCCCTTTGATTCTATTCATGTGTTGCATGTACAAAAGACTGAATAGTCGCCCATAAGAAGGTTTTTTGGACTCAGAATTGATAAGAAATAACTTAACCTCAATTTCATCATTCAAATATTTTTCCGTAATAGCGAGCATTTTGACTTTCTTAGCACTTTTAGCTCTTATTTTGCTATCCTCAATTTCAATTATACCTGCATTCTCGAGTGCATTAAGTTGGGATGTTGAAATTTTTGTACCTAATTTTTTTTCGATGTAAGCAACTGTTACATAGGAATTATGTTCGCTCAATAAATTTGCGATTTCAGCTTGACGTGGTCCTCTGATGTTTTGAAGTAAAGCAGAATTTGAAGTGGCAAGGTCTGTCAATTTGAATTTGGTAGTGCTTTGGACGAAAAATCCCGGTGGTAGCGCCACTTTCAATGTCTCGCCCCAAGACGTCATATAATATTCTGACATCCAGCGAGTGAATTTGAGCATGTTTTCGCTGAAAATCGGCAATTGGTCAGGGACATCTACAATATCTTTGATTTCGGATTTATAGTCCGATTCATCAAATTCAACGATTATTCCGGTCACTTCTCTATTCATAAGTGGAACAATAGCTCTCTTCCCGACAGCATCAGAGTCGGATTCGGGTAATTTATATGTGAACAGTTGGTCTGTCGGTATCGGCAGCGCAACTTTTACAAGTTTACTCATGCTTATTTCAATCGTCTAAAATTTATCGAACAAAAAATCGTAAAATAACTAAGATTTATTAAATAAAAAATATAAGTTATTCACAAATTTATAAAATTATTTGTAAAGTAAAGGTATGACATACAGAACAATATTTATTGCATCGCTAATAGTCACATTCCTAATTTCGTGCAAAGCACAGAGTAATAACGGCTCTAACGACAATAAACAGGAATTGGCTCTCAATGAAAATATAGTAAACAAATTATCATCTACAAATAATGACATAAGCAATTCGCGCCGAAATGCAATTACTGATGCAATTGCAATTTGTAGTCCTGCAATCGTTGGCATCAACGTCACTGAAGTTCGTCAAGTGGTTTATCGTAATCCGTTCTTTGATGACCCAATGTTCAGGCGCTTTTTTGGAGGTAATCAAGGAAGTAGTGTCCGAGAATATGAAGTCCAGGGCTTAGGTTCGGGATTCATCATTTCGCCCGACGGCTATATTCTGTCTAATCACCACGTAGCCGGAAATGCTTCGAAAATAATCGTAACAATGACCGACGGTACAAAGCACGAAGCTGAAATAATCGGCTCGGACATGGTTACGGATGTGGCATTGCTCAAAATCAAAGGAAACAACTTACCATATTTAAAATTGGGTACATCGAACGATGTTATAATCGGCGAATGGGTAATTGCATTCGGCAACCCTTTCGGTTTGTTTGACCGTAATGCAAAACCTACAGTTACAGTTGGCGTAGTATCAAATAATAATATAAATATATTACACCAAGATTCGCCATACAACCGTGTATATAAAGGTATGATTCAAACAGATGCCGCAATTAGTTCCGGAAATTCAGGCGGACCCTTAGTCAACTCACTTGGCGAAGTTATTGCTATGAATACAATTATTTATTCTACTTCTCAAAACAGACAAGGTGCAGGAAGTATTGGCATAGGATTTTCTATACCTATTGACAGAGTCAAAAAAATTGTTGAACTATTGAAAAGCAAGAGCCAGATTGATAGAGACTATTATACGGGAATTGAGCCACGTGAATTGGACGAACAGTTGGCAAGATATATCGGTTCAAATTTGCAAGAAGGAGTTGTGGTGTTCGGCATGTTGAATAATTCGCCTGCTGAAAAATCGGGTGTCAAACTTGGTGATGTGATTTCCGAGATTGACGGATATAAAATTCTCCGACTCGAAGATTATTTAATAGCTACAGGCGATGCAGTTACAGGACAGACTCTGAATTTCAAGGTATTAAGGGACGGAAAAGAACAATCTGTAAATTTAAAATTAGAACAAAGACCTCGAAGGTAAAAAAAATTGGAAACTCAACATAGCGAATTGTCAGCCGAGAATTTAGTAAAACGCTACAAAAAACGCGTAGTAGTAAACAACGTGTCAATCAACATCAAACAAGGTGAAGTAGTTGGCTTACTTGGTCCAAATGGAGCCGGAAAAACCACTACATTCTACATGATTGTGGGGATGATTAAACCAAATAGCGGTATAGTCAAGTTAGACGGAAATGATATAACCGGTAAACCGATGTATAGGCGGTCTCGATTGGGATTGAGCTATCTCCCGCAAGAGCCGTCAGTTTTTAGAAAAATGTCTGTAGAAAATAATATTCGGGCGATTCTGCAGATGCAAAGATTTACTGCAAGTCAGCGAAAGGAAAAACTTGAACGATTAATAAATGAATTCGGGATTCAACATATCCGTAAATCTACAGGCTATATGTTGTCAGGTGGAGAACGACGCCGGTGCGAAATCGCGAGAACTCTCGCTTCAGAGCCAAAATTTGTGCTTTTAGACGAACCTTTTGCCGGAATTGACCCGATTGCAGTCGAAGACATTATGAAAATGGTTTCCAAACTCAAGGAGCAAAATATTGGTGTTCTAATAACTGACCATAATGTTCATGAAACTTTGTCTATAACAGACCGTGCTTATATTTTGATTGACGGTACTATTTATATTTCAGGAACAGCTGCTGAAATCGCAGATAATGAGGAAGTTCGAAAAAGATATTTAGGTGAAACATTCAAGTTGGAACGCTATCAAGTATAAGAAAATAAATATATTACAAAAAATTATTTTGATTATTTGAATTTTGTAGTTACTTTGGCGAGTATCAATAAAAAAATGATAAATTATAAGTATGATAAATGTCCAAAACGATATAAAAACATTAATCGGTACCATCGAAAGACTAAAGTCTGAGAATAGATATCTGAAAAAAATAATTGCTGATGAAATCGGTGGGAAGTTAACCGAAAAGAATTCAGACATTAAGAATATGCTCGAACAGAAACTCGAGAGCGATTACTTTTTCCGTAGTATATTCGACCATACTCCCGCCGGTATAATTATTTTGAACATCGAAAAAATGACTATACTTGAAGTTAATCATGCTTTTTGCCAATTATTAGGTTATTCCGAAGCAGAATTTCTCAAATTACATCTATCCGATTTATCAGAAAAAGAAGTGTATGAAGCTGAAATTGAACTAATTATTGAATTAACCAAGAATGAAATTAGCACTCATAGATTTGTAAAGCCTTACTTGCATAAAAACGGCGAAACAGTATGGTGTGATTTAACAATTACCAGATTACAATTCAAAGAATTTAATATGGAATTTGTCATTGGAATTGCTGTAGATATAAGCCAACAAATTTCATCAGAGAAAGAAAGAGAACTAACGCTTGCCAAATTGGCTGATCGAGAAGAGCAATACAAACTACTTGTCGAGAATATCCCCGATGCCACATGGATTTTGGATAGAGATGGAAATACACACTATGTAAGTCCGAATATATATAACATTACAGGTTTCTCACCTGAAGAAATAATCGCAAACAGTAAAGAAATTTGGTTCAATCGAATTCATCATGATGATAGAGAAAGAATTAACAAAGAATTTGATGAATTGTTTGAATTCAATAAGCCATACATCGTAGAATATAGGTGGCTACACCCTAACGGCAATTATATCTGGATAAGCGAACGTTCGGTGAAGCATACATTATTCAATGGTACCCGAGTTGCAATAGGAAGCTATTCCGATATTTGCTCTAGAAAAGCATTGGAACAACAACAAGAAGAAACCCAACAATTACTCAAGGAATTGAATGCTGACAAAGATACCTTCTTCAATATAATCGCTCATGACCTCCGAAGCCCTCTGACCGGAATTATGATGATGCTGAAAGATTTGGCAGACAATTTCGACACTATCCCAACAAATCAAATAAAAGAATATACTATCAATCTGAAAGAGGCTTCTTCAGCATTATTCAATTTACTCGAAAATTTGTTGCAATGGTCAATGTCTCAGACCAAAAAATTGGTGCCTAGACCCCGTTATTTCCAGATAAGTGAAGTAGTGGAAAGCTCATTCAGATTGAACATGGAAAATGCTCAACGCAAACAGATTGATTTAAATCATATTTGCGAATGCGATTTTATACTTTATGCAGATATCGAAATGATTAAAACAATTTTGAGAAATCTATTGAGCAATGCTATTAAATTCACACCTACAAACGGCAAAGTCACATTGAATTGCGTATGTCACGAAGACCATGTACTAGTTTCGGTCAATGATACCGGAATTGGAATGGACAACTATACCTTGGAAAATTTATTCAAAATTACAAATTCAGAAGCCAGATTGGGCACTGAGGGTGAAAAAGGGACCGGATTGGGCTTATTGTTGAGCAAGGAATTTGCCCATATGAATGGTGGAGATATAATAGTAGAAAGTACTCCCGATATTGGAAGTACTTTCACATTGGTTTTACCTGTTGTCGAAAATAAATACAACTAAAATTATTTACGACGTGCATCAATAAAAGATTTGACAGCAAAAATCAAATAAATAAAACACAGAACAGCCATAATTGATTGCACATAAACTGCTGCAAGGCGCTCTATTTCTGCACCGCCCAAATGACTGAATAACTTGAAAACACCCGGGACTGTCCCAATAAATCCAAGCAGAACCAATACGATAGCAATATGAATTGCAATTTTGCGGCGTCCCTCATTTTTGGCAACTAAACCGAGAATCAGAATCGGCAACCCGATAAATGCAGGAATCAACGCCGTAACGCTTTGGGCTCCTGAACCAACATAACTCCCTAAACCCAACAAAACTAATACCGCTCCGAGACCAATTGTCAGTAAATACATAATACTCCTCTATGATTATAAAATTTAATTAGAAACTTAACTTAGAATTAGACTACCTTAAGATTGAATTTATTATATTTAAAAATTATAAATTTGTCAAAATGAATGGATCTTATTATGAAAATTTGCTTTTTTTTTCTTATAACTTTGGTCTCCGTCTTGTTATCAACATGTAACAAAAAAGATGGCAAACTCTACATCGGCATTGTCCAAATATCCGAAGACCCTGCTTTAGACCAAGCCAGATTGGGAGTGATTAAATCGCTCGAAGAGGCAGGTTATCGAGATGGTGAAAACATTAAAATTGACTACAAGAACGCCCAAAGCGAAATCGGAAATATAGTGCAAATACTTGACGCATTCCAAATGGCTAATGCCGATATGATAATCACAAATTCGACTCCATGTATGGTGGCAGCAGCACAAAAAATCAAAAACATTCCCGTTGTAGCGACCGTAACATTCAGCCCTGAACAAGCCGGAATGAGTTCGTCGCCCGATAATTTAGCCGGAGTTTACGACCCATTCAAAATAGTCGAATTCGTTGATTTGGTCATGAGTTTCGTGCCGAATTTACAAATAGTAGGCTTACCTTACAGCATTTCCGAGCCAAACGCTCAATTTTCGGCAAATCAATTGATTCAGGAATTCAAGAGAAGAAATATCAAAGTGATAGACCTCCCTGTGTACAATTCTAACGACATCGCACAAGCAATACAGACAATTGTCGCAAAGGATGCCCAAGTCATAATCGCATCGGCGGATAATATGGTTTATCTCGGCTTACCATATATTTCGAAGATTGCGAGAGAAAAGAAAATTCCCATATTCGTGACTGACCCACTTCAAGTCGAAAAAGGTGCAGCAATCGGATTTGGAGTTGATTATGATTTTTGGGGATTAGAATCGGGCAAGATAGCGGCAGCAATCCTATCAGGCAAAAAAACTACAGATTTTGGGATGAAGCCCATAGTTAAGTACGCATTTTATATTAATAAAAAGACTACTCAAGAGCAAGGTCTGAGCATTCCCGACAGCCTTCTATCAAAAGCTGACAAAGTATTTTAGACAAGATATTCTGACATAATTAACAATTAGACATAATTCATAATAGCATAAACTATAAGATTCGTTTCTGCGTTTAAGTGTGAGTTTATGTTTCATTTTTAAAAATATATAAAATTATGAATTATCAAGATTGGTCTAAGGACTTGTTCAAAGCAATAGATGGCAGGGATGCCAAATCATTCGCATCATTTTTAACTGAAGATGTAATCTTTACTATGGGTAATTTCCCTCCTGTTGAAGGCAAAGTCAATGTCGAACAAGCTGTAGCCGGCTTTTTCGATTCAATCAAAGGGCTACTGCATTCAGATTTGTCAGTATTTCAAGATGGCAACACAGTAATCTCCAAAGGGAAAGTGACATATACAAGGCACAACGACACGCAACTCACAGTTGGATTCTGCAACGTGTTGGGTTTGGTGGACGACAAAGTCAAAGATTACGAAATTTTCTTGGACGTTTCACAACTTTACGCATAAATTCATGTCCCGTCAGTTGTTATAATTGAAGGGTCGGGACGAATCTGAATTATAGTCGTCGGTTGTAATTATTGAGGATACACTAACTTTAGAACAACTGACGGGACGAGATGAGAATTTCATAGGCTGCCCGATTGGGCAGCTTTTTTTTTGTATGGGGGGGGGGACTGAAATGTAGAGACAGAACAGCTTTCTGTCCAAAACATAGCCCACGGTTTCAACTGTGGGATGGGAAAATTGACATTGATAGATGGACTCCACCTGCGAGGAGGAGTCCATCTGATATCCAAGGACAGAACGCTGTTCTGTCCCTACAACTGTGAGGTAAATTAATAATTTTTATCCATTTCCCAACTTTTTTCCCTAATTTTGAGATAATTTCGGCGTTCATGTGTCATAGAATATATACGGAACATGTATTTCGGGGAGAATTTTTATGAAACGAGCATTTGTTTTATTCGTTGTTGCAATGCTATATTGTAACCCATTACTGGCTCAAGAGCCTGACCCTGACCCCAATCTACTTTGGGTGACAGAGAATTCATATCAACGATTCCTTGTACACCCGAATGGAAACATATTCGCAGGAAAAGGGAGTACAGAGGTAGAAATTGACGGCAATACAGGAACGATTATCAGAGAGTTCCCTTATCAAGTTATCTTTTATGATATCAGCCCTGACGGAAAATACATATCTGCACTTACTGACCAAAGATGTGTTATTGACTACGAAACACAAGAAGTCGTAGTACGATTTACGACTTCAAATACATCTCCAAAGTTTATGCCTGACAACAAAACATTGATATTTAATTTAGAAGTTCCATTTAGCGAGTCTTATCAATTAGCTTCTTTCAATATAGAGACCAAACAACAAAAAATAAGTCAAAATTATTTTGAAAAAACTCAAATAGGTAGTCCTTGTGTATCACCGGATGGAAGATTTGTAGCAACAGTTGGATGGTTCTACAAAACACAAGATGAAGGAGATACACATCTATTATTATGGGATGCTCAAACATTAGCACCAATTAAAATATTATCTGAAAACAAAGGTTTCCGTGAAGTTCGCTCAATCAAATTCTCCCCAGATTCGAGATTAGTAGGGTTTGGAGTGTATTTCGATAATTTATACCTATATGATACGGATAAATTATCACTCTATAAACATTATGGAAAAAATAACATTTTGAATGGTGTAATGGGTTTTGGATTTATTACTAATGATTTAATTGCCGTAGGGAGTGATTGGAATCAAGTCTTAAATTTTGAAATTATAAATATGAAGGATGATAAATCAATATATAAGCGAAATGATTTTACAGGGTTGGCAGAATATAATATTGCTCATAATACCCTCATTATATTAAGACATAATATTTTTTGTTTCGACTTTGAAAAAATCATGACAGGTGCAAGTATAGAACCTGAAATCCAAAATCCGTTTACCGTTGAATATTTAAACAATGCACTAAGTATTCGTAATTTCACCTTTGCAAATAATCAAATCAGTTGCAGTATAACAGACATTAATGGTAGAGTAATTCGTACTATGAATTTAAATTTATCAACTGGAGATATTCGCATACCGTTAAAGCTGATAAGCGGCACTTACTTTTTACATATAAAGGACGGAAGCAAGGAATATGTTAATAAATTCTTAGTGGTGAATTAAAGCAAAAAAACCTCACCCCGACTCTCTCAGAAGGAGAGGGAGAAAGACACTCACATTAATTTTTTGAATTCTAAAAATAACTACTTACTTTTGACGTTACTATTAAGAGACGATACTATATGATTATTTCATTTGGTTCAAAAGATACGGAAAAAATATGGAAAAGTTAGAAAATATACACCCGGGCGAGATTCTAAATGAAGAATTTTTGATTCCTATGAATTTGACTGCATACAGACTGTCAAAAGAGACTCATATCCCTCAGACTCGTATCTCGGAAATAATTAAGGGCAGACGACGGATAACAGCCGAAACTGCACTCAGACTAAGTCGCTTTTTTGGTAACTCTGCTAAATTTTGGTTAGGTCTCCAGAACGATTATGATTTGGAGGTAGAAAGCCAAGCCTTAGGTACTACTTTGGACAGTATCAAAAAAGCGGAAGTTTTTGCGAGCTAAACATCTATGTTCCATCTCATTCCGTCAGCTTTCCTAAATTCATCAATGCAAGTTTCATTTCATCGGGCTTGTTTGTGCCTATCAAAAGTTTTTTGTTGTCGGTGAAAATCAGTTGAAGACCTTGGTTGCCGGATACATTCAAGGCTCTGTTTTTTATGAATCCGCGTAAACCCCATCCGCCATATTCCTTAATCGGTTTGTATTCTCGCAAATAACATTTTGAAATTTCGTACCAGAAGTATTTTTTGAAATTGAGATAGAAAGGAAAAAATTTAACATATATCCCGTCTGTACGAATTTGCGTCTCTAATCTTAGGGACCTCATGAAAAATGTAAGCAAAATCGTAAGTATCGCAGTAATAATAATGCCTACATCGCTCATTGGGTTATTGCCAAAGGGAGTCCCGCCGATAAGTTGAACAAAAATCGCAACTATCCAGATTGAGTTAATCAGCATCATAATTCCCCATATCCACCATTGAGTGAATCTCTGCTTTTCCGAAAATAATATTTGGGCTTCCATTTTCAAATCCGTCAAAAGTTAAAAAACAAGATTTTACATTTCTAATTATATCCAAACGCTATTGATGAGCTTTTATTTACAAGTATGGGACAAATGTTCTTGAAAATGAAAATAGTTTATCGAATCCCTATCTGCCCGATTCGTTTAGCACCGAAGTGTTGTTTTTCAAATATCGCAAAACAAGGTACAGGACGCCCGTAACAACAAATGAGGCTAATAAAAAGTAGTTGAAATCTCTTGTGCCATTGACAAATTGACCGGAAACATCGAAAATTACAAAAATCAAAAAGACTGCAACTAAACCGTTTTTCTCTTGTTTGAGCACCTTTTTCCAGCTAAAGGATAAATTTGAATGATGATAATTGCTAAAAAAAGGAATAAAAGCGGGGACTTTGTCAGCCCAATCTGCATAAATACTGCCGAATTTGCGGGTTAGGAACTGTTCTTCTGCAAACATTATTCTCTCGTAATAGACCCAATAAAACAATCCGAATGCAACAACAAACCAGAATTGCCCTGTCAACATTGCCGGACCAAGCCACATGAATAAATTGCCCAAATACAAGGGATGTCTGACTATTGAATAAATTCCGGTAGTATTCAAAGTGTCGGCGACTTGCTCATCCACGTTGCGACCCGAAGTATTTTTGGGCGTAAAGCCAACAGTATAGACCCTAATAGCCAAACCGATTAAACTAATTAAGAGACAAAAATAAACGTAGTATTCTTCGTATAATGTTCCTCTCAATATAAATGACTCGGGGTAAACGACCGTCTTCAAGTATAATGCTAAACCAAAAAACAACAATGCAATAGGCAAAACACCTCTATACTTAAAAAGCCACAAACCTTGTTCTTCAAATTCCAACTTTAATGCCATATTCAATCAATAATGTTATGATAATTCTATAAAAGTACGAATAATTAACGAATTATTAACAAAATGTGAATTAAAACGACATTTTATAGTGAAATTCAGTAAATCACTAATTAAATACTCAATATCTTTCTGTCAATGTTTGGTGGCAAATTTGCTAAAACTTCATAGTTAAGCTTATTGCTAATATCGCTAAATGCACCAACTTTAATCTCTAAATCCCCTTGACGACCGATTATAACAACTTCATCTCCAATTGCAGCACCGGAAATATGAGTGATATCAATAATTATCATATTCATATTTACCACTCCGATGACTCTGCAGAATTGTCCATGAAGTAATACTTGCCCTTTGTTACTCAACGAACGAATGTATCCTCCTGCGTATCCAATTGGTAATACAGCGGTTACAATATCGTTTTGTGCGAGGTACGAAATACCATAACTTACAAATTCGCCGGCTTTGATTTTTTTGGTAGCCATGATTTGAGTTTTCCATCCTAATATTCTGTCTAATGGGTCGTTTTTGTTTACCTTATTGTCTAAATATTGGATAAAAGTTTCTGTGCTCGACCAAAAGCCGTAAATCATAATCCCAATTCTGACCAAATCCAACCTCGAAGCAGGATATACAAACGCAGCAGCAGAATTAGCGACATGCTTGAATTTTGGTTTTATTTCATTCGATTCCAGCACATCCAGTAATTTAAAATATTTTTTTAATTGCTTTTGAATCCTATAGTGATTTGAGATGCTTTCGGCACCTGCAAGATGGGTACAAAAACCCACAACTTCAATATAGTCGGGATTATCTTTTATAATCCGGATAGCTTCGTTGAATTCATCTAAATTCAGTCCTGTTCGATTCATCCCTGTTTCAGCTTCAAGATGGATTTTGGCTCTAATTCCGAGTTGTTGGGCAATTTCCAATGCAGTTTTTAATCGTTCAACATTGAAAATGTAGAATTCAAATCCTTTTTGGATTGTATTGCGCATATCATTATCCGCTATCCAGCCCATAATCATAATAGCAGCTTCGCCGGACAAACTCTCGGAAACACGAACAGCTTCATGGTAATAAAATACTGAATAATGGTCAATACCATGCTTTTCAAACAATGGTACAATGTGTTCAATTCCGTGTCCGTAGGCATTAGCTTTGACGACAGCCGATATTTTTACTTTTTTTCCAATTTTTTTTTTCAAAAAATTGATGTTATTTTCTACGGATTTTTCTTTAAGTGTTATAAGGGAGCTTTCTTGCATGATTTTAAAAATTGATTTGTTTGTAAATTGAGAAAAACATATTTATACCGGCTTTTAATAATTCATCGGGAAAGTCGTAGTCGCTATTATGCAGTTGGGCTTGATTAATTCCTGCTCCCAAGCCAAACATGCAACCGGGATGATTTTGGGTGAAGTATGAGAAATCTTCCGACCATTTGAAAGGCGTTTGTAGATTATTTATCGGCAGATTATTCTCCTTAGCAGCTTGGACGACGAAATTCACACAATCGTCTTGATTGACAACAGCCGGAAATACTTCGCTATATGAAATCTCGACCTTAAGTTTTTCATCTTCAGCTATTTTCGAGATAATTTCCTCAGATTGGCGGGTCAATAAATCCATATCATCATTGTCAAAAGCGCGTAAAGTAATCATGATTTCAGCATATCCGGGGCTTGTTCCGAAAGCGATTTCGCCCATCCGAATGTGAACAAATGTGAGCAAAATCATGTCACGAAATTTACTTTTGTCTGAAGCTAAATCGGAAAGATTTTTGATTATGTGCTGAATTGCATTGACAGGGCTAATGCCGTTTTCTGGTTCTGCTGCATGAGAAGTTTTCCCGATAAGTTTCACAGTCATCCCTTTTGATGCAGCAGCAAATGTATCAGATTTGAGCAAAATATGATTTGTTTCGGCACCTGGTATATTGTGCAGCGCAAAGATATAATCCGGAGCGATAGCTATAAAAGCAGGGTCATTGACAATTTCACGAGCACCTTCACCAACTTCTTCAGCAGGCTGAAAAAGCAAGATAACTCTCCCCTTTTTGGGTCGCATTTCAGCTATTTTCAATGCAAGTCCCGCGACTATAGCCATGTGTCCGTCATGACCGCAAGAATGAGAAACATTGGAATTTGACGATGAATACTCAAGAATTGATTCTTCTGTGATAGGCAATGCATCGAGTTCGGCTCTGAACATCAAGGTTTTTCCCTTTTCCTTGCCATTGAATACGAATGCTTTCCCTGTGGAGCCAAGTGAAATAACTTCATCGGGCGAGGCAGCATTTATAAAATCGGAAATTCGCTCAACAGTTTGGAATTCCTTGTGTGAAAGTTCAGGATGCTTGTGAAGCTCATGTCTCAAGTCTGTTATTTTATTATTTTTCATTATTATTTTTATAAAGAGAATCCACCCCAAAATATATAATAGCTGATGTTAGAATCCCGAAAATATTGGCATCTAAATCGAAAGGTAATTTTATATTTGCAATCGCCAAGCTTACAGTCGTACTTCCCCCAAGAATCATCGCCGCAATAGCTGCGTTAGGGTTTGGTTTACTGCCATATAGTGCAACTAAAATCGGGACAAATAATCCGGATACCATAAAAGCATAAGAATAAAGCATTAATTCGAGCACATTTGTCATTACAGATGCAAGTAGCAAAGCTAAAATTCCGATACCAAGCGTAATAAATTGCGATGAACATAAAAGCGATTTCGTGTCAGTTTTAAATTTGAAGAGTTTGCCTAAAATGTCAGTTTGAACATTCCCTGATGCAGCCATAAGACAGCTGTCGGCAGTTGATAATATGGCAGAAAAATAGGCTGAAAGCATAATACCCAGAAGCCCGACCGGCAGAACTGTATTTAACAAAACAGGCAACCCCATTTCGGCATCCATTACTGAGCCTGCCGCATATCCAAGTTCGGCAAACATACCGTTTTCGAATGCTACTCGAGCAAACAAACCAAGCGTCACTCCCATAAAAGCCATTATGGGCCATTCGAATAATCCGGCAATAAACCAAGCTTTCTTAGCCTCTTTTTCGCTTCTGGAGGCAAATATACGCTGATAAAGAGTCATACCAACAAACCAAATCGGGATAATTGTAACTCCCCAATTAACAATCTGTTGCCACGATATATTTGTAAATGATAAAAATTCCCCACCGATAGTTGCTCTGATTGCATCAAATCCACCAATAGCAGTATATGCAATTGGGATTCCGATAAAAATCAATCCGGACATAAGGATAATCCATTGAATTGTATCAGTATAAATCACAGCTTTCAAGCCACCAATTCCAGTGTAAACGACTGCAATTACACCCATAATTATTAGTGCAGTTACCAAGTCAATTTCGACAAATGTAGCAGATGCTAATTTGGCTCCGGCTAATAATTGCGAACTTGTAAAGCCGATATATCCGATGGCAGAAATTATCCCGGCAATCAATGCAACCTTACTGTTGTAAAAATGCTCGAAAATTTGAGGTAAGGTGAAAAATTTATGTTTAGTAGAAATTTTGCTAATGATTGGAATCAAGAAAATTGCACTAAGCCATGCACCAATTAATCCTGTAAAAAGCATCCAAGAGCCGGCTAAACCAATCGTAAAGCCTAATCCGCCAAGTCCGATTGAAAAGCCACCACCAACATCTGTGGCGACTACAGATAAGCCAATATGCCAACTACCGAGTGAGCGTCCGCCAACATAGTAGTCTTCGACGTTTTTGTTCTTTTTGAAAAAATAGACACCTACTCCGAGCATTATAACGAAGTAAACAACAAAAATGCAAATATCAATAAAACTCATCAGATTGAGGCGATTATTCTGTTTTCATTATAAGGTAGTAATGTTATCATAATAAATCCCGATTTTTTAAAAAAAATTCAAACTTAAAACTACACAATATTGCAAAAAATGCAAATCAAAAACAATACATGGTAATTTTAAACGAAGTAAAATATCAATTAGTTTATACAAGTCATGTAAATAATGGGATAGAAGTGCTCAAATCATGCATTAATAGCAGAGCTCAAGAATGAATAAAAAGGAGCACCAAATTATGATGCTCCTTTGTTCTTGAAAATCTTAATATTACAAGTATTTAATTGCCTATATATTCCGCATTGAAACTTATCATCCAATTTACACCGAATTTGTCAGTGAACATACCGAAATAATCTCCCCAGAAAGTATCAGCCATAGGCATAATAACTTGTCCTTCAGCTGATAGTCCATTGAAAAAGCGGTCTGCATTGTCTTTACTATCAGTATTGACTGAAATCGAAAAGTTATTTCCTTGTAAGAAGTGTGGAGCCCATTCTCCTCCCGTGTCGCTACCCATCAAAGTTGTTTCCTTACTGATAGGTAAAGAAATATGCATAATTTGGTTAGCCATTTCGGGTGGCATTGGTGGCATTCCCTCTTGTGGTGGCATTTCGCCGAATCTGCCAACATAAGAAAATTCGCCGCCAAAAACTGATTTATAGAAATTGAAAGCATCCTCGCAATTTCCTTTAAAGTTTAGATACACATTTATAGTAGTCATTTCAAAAATCCCTTAATAAGTATATAAAAAAATTAATTGTCAGATACATTGTTAACATTTGTATCTGATTTTGTACGTGTGAAAATAGCAATAATAGCACTAAACACTATACCCATAACTAATGACCCGAAAAATCCTTGAATAATATAGTTCGTCAAGTTAAAATGTTTTTGGGCTTTCTCAGGAGTCATCTGTGCAGTTGAAGTGGCGTATTCGATAGCATTAGTGAAGAAATCGGGAGTAATAAATTCAGAAGTGATGTATTGTGTGAAAGGGCTTAGAAGTGTAATAATTACAGTAATAATAATGCCGGTAACAAAGCCCTGCATGTAACTCATTTTGCCTGAGTAAAAGTTTCTCTTTTTGTCGAGCAATGCATAAATATACAAGAGAATCATCGGTATCAGGAAGAACATGGTCGTAACCATGTGTAAGTCAATATGCTCGCTATGAAGCCCAAGAATTACTTCTAATAACATCCACAAAAGCACCATTATGCAATAAATGATTGCCCACTTCAATTCGATTTTATACTTATTCATTGCTTCTCCAAAATTATTTCATTGAATGTAAACCAAAGGCATTTCCTTCTGTATCCATACAAATTAAGGGCTGACTTTCCATATTTTATCAGATGCTTCAAGGTATTTTGGCAAAGCGGCTGAGCCATACCATTTATACAAATCAGTGTCCAAAAGCTTTTCCTTGATTGCAGGGTCAGTTTGAAGCAATTCTTCGGCTTCTTCGATTGATTGAACGTTTAGAATAAATATTCCGCGATACGAATTTTCATTTTTGCCAAGAGGACCGGCAACGATTAATTTCCTTTCGTCAACTAAGCGTTTGATATTATCCAAATGACCTCTGAAGCAACTATCAATCATAGCCTTATCAGCTGATTTGTTTGGACCGGATTTCAGTATAGCTAAAATATAGGATTTCATACCGTAATCATCAGCATGTAATGATTTTGCCAAAGTAGAATCGTAGTTTGGATTAACTGATTGTGCCGATATGGCAACAAAAGCAGTCATAAACAGTATCAGAGTAATTATAGACTTAATCATTTCGTAGCTAAAAATGAAATATAATAAATATATTCGCCCAAACGAAACAATAATGAAAATAGTTTAGCGATTTTATCAGTTATCCAAAAATAGTTTTTTTCTATTCCAACTTTAAATAAAAACAAAAATATTAAATCTTATTCCATTCCCAAATTCCGTATTTCAAAAAATTGTCTAATTTGAAGCCGCATAATTTTAATGTTAGCAAAATATTACCGCGGTGATGAGCTTCATGGTGGATGAAATACCCAAGTAGTGGGACGATTCCTCTTTTGAACCCTTTCACTTTTCCACCGTTATTAATTGATTTTTCAAACAGCGATGACACTAATTCTGTAGAAAGGGTGTGACATTCCACCAGCATCTCAATTGATTTAGTGTCTTCGGCTTTGATAGTAGTCAAATCGGCAATCAACGTTTTATCACATGACTCCAGTTTCCAATATCGGACGTTGTAAATATGAGCGAGTTGGTGACCAACTGTTCCACCACCACGTTTTGAAGTTGTCATCAACAGTGCATCCTCATCTATGGCATTGATTAACATAAGATTTGTCCTATGATTAATCTGCCAAGTTTCCAAAATTTGGTTTTCAATTTCGGTCATAATTTTTAATCCCTTCAATTAGAAAAATGAAAGTTTTAGTAATGCACTTATCCTGCATTATCATATGCTGTTTTGAGCCAATCAAGGACTTCGGAATCAATGTCATTGATATCTGACAGATTGATTTTATGCGAACACATTGCATTAGCCGAATTTATTGATTCCAATTTACCTTCAGCAGCATGTCCTTTCAAGTTTATTCCAATTTCAAATCGGGTTTTGGTTGCAGGTTGGAGTGTAGCAAATTGCTTTTTACGTCTTAAACTAACATATGCTATTTTGGGGGCGATTTCAATATCTTTGCCAAATTTGAGGATTTCGCTCATTAATTTATCGTAAATTGGCTTAAAATGCTCTTTGCCAATGTATTGCTTTTCGACCAGTTCATTTTTGTTTTCCACTGAGCCTGCATCAGTTCTTTTGGATTTGAGTGCAACGAGATTTGCAAAACCATGAGTGAAAGCGTGTTGCTCTTTCAAAAATTTAATAATTTGTCCGGGCTTCTCGAAATTTTCCTTTCGGACAATTTCAATCCATTGCTCCAAGGTTTTGCCCGTATTTTTGTACAAATTTTCAACCATCGTCAATTCAGCTTTATCCATAATGTAATCCTTTTATTTAATCAATAATTTTGTGCATAGTATATGAAAATCCCTTTTCTTTGCCGTCAGATACTTGAACAAAAATTTCCGTTTCTGAACGTTTTTGATAGCTTATTTTTTTGGGGAAATCGTGATTGGGATTCTCGAAAACAAAGAGACTATCAGATTGTGTCATTCGGAAATCAATTCCGACACCTTTATTTTGGTTCAATACGGAAGCAGTATAAATGATGTCCGAACCTTGGATGGTTAAATCCAAATACTCTGACACTGTCATTTTGCCATTCTTCATTTTGTATGAAAATCCCTTCATTTTTCCTTCGGATAGGATATCCCAATGCTCGTAGATTTCCTTGTTCTCCATTTTCCAAGTACCATGTAAAAAATCAGGGAATGCAGTTTGTGAATACAGAGCGGAGGTGGAAAAGATAAGCAACAAAATGTATATTAATTTCATGAACGACCTAATTAGTTAAGTTTTTGCAAAATAAGCAACAAATGCTCCAAACGAAATAAAAAAATAATTAGTTTAGCTAATATTTTAGACTCGTCTGCCATAATAGACATGCCCATATTCTGCACCATCAAAATCAGCTACATTCGGCAAATAAGCCCATTGCTCAAAGCCGAATTTTTTCATCAATTTGATACTAACGATATTATGTTCGAGTATGATTGAAAATAATGTTTTGATTTGATATTTCGGGCATTCATCAATCACAAATTGTAATAGACGGCTGCCTATTTTTCGACCCTGAAAATCAGTATGAAGGTAGTAGCTTACTTCAGCTGTGTAACGCAAAGCTGCTCTCCCTTGTCTGTATGGACTTAGAGAAATCCAACCCACAACACTACCTTCAATAACAGCTACAAAAATCGGGTATTTATCGGGTGTATGTTCATTGAACCAATTTACGCGGCTTTCAGTTTCGACAGGATATAAATCTGCAGTTGCATTTTTAGTGAGTATTGCCTGATTATAGATTTCGGTTATTGAACCCAAATCATTGATGATAGCCTTTCTGATTTCCAAATAACTCTCCTCAATATAGTTAGATTTTTTCAACGATAATAGACTTTGTTTAGTTTATATGAAAATTAGATATTAATTAAACAAATAAAAAAACTCATACGCTAAATAATCAACGTATGAGTCTTGGGAACCTCTTCAACGAGGCATTTTAAGTAGATTTCAGCTAAAAAACAGCATTTAGAATTTACCGAATTTGAATGTAATGTATCCCGAAAGTCCTGATATATCGCTATTTTCTGTTACCGGCAATTCTAAATACGATACTAATTTGTAAGAAGCTCCAACTTCAAAGCGCATGAATTTTGTAATATTGAGCTCTGCACCAATTGATGGCTCAATAATCATAAACGGCGAGCTTTCGTATGTAAACTTTTGTCTATCCCTATAATCCTCGTCATGGTCATGATGCGCATAAGCCCTTGTATATAAAGCACCGCCACCGCCAATAATCAGACCAGTTGTGATATGAACCACTTTATGGGGATTAATGGTATATCCGAGATAAAGCCCGCCATATCCGACTCTCAAATAGGCACTCGAATCTGCATAACCCGAAATATGATAATCTTCCAACTCATGGCTTGTGACCACTCCATAGCCGGCTAAACCGATTATAAAGCTATTATTGATAATAACACCACCACGCCCGCCAATATACAAAGCAAAATCGCCGTTCACTTCGGAAAATTTAAATTCCGGAGCACCAAAACCACCCCAAGTGACTGAATCACCACCAAAAAGTGTTTCGTGACCGTCATCGGAAAGTGCGTCAAAGCTAATTAAAAAGTAAGTAAAGAGTGTTATAAAAGCAAACTTTTTCATTTTGGAACCTCATGTTAAGAAATTAATAAATACTGAGATGATACGGAAACATGTATCAAAAAGTTTCAAAATGAGCAAAATATTTCATGTCCAGTTAGTTGTTACAGATTAGACGAAACCTTCCGAAGGTTTCGAACCTTCGGAAGGTTAAGAAAGCATGACTTTTCATGTCCCGTCAGTTGTTATAATTTACTGATAGGGATAAATCTGTAGTATAGTCGTTAGTTGTAACAAAGATGATACACTAACTTTGGAACAACTGACGGTACAGTAAGTAAATTGTCTGAACTATGATTTATGTGATTTTTGTGATTAAGATGATGAATATAAATATAAACTCATAATATAATCACACAAATCATTCAAATCAAAAAAATCATAGTTCACACTTTCACAAACATTTGCGTCCGGCTGCCAATACGCAGGTAATACACGCCACGAGGGAGATGCGAAACATTAATTCTTTGTAGAGACAATTCATGAATTGTCTCTACGGTCATTACACATTCTCCCAGAGTATTGAAAATTTTGATTTCTGAACCTTCATCAACCCTACGGTTAACCGTAGGGTTGATAGTAGCATTGATTTCTATATATTCCGTTGCGGGGTTAGGGAATATTGATAGCCCATTCCCCGCTTCTGTGCTTTCATTTACAGAAGATGCCGGATATGTGCCACGCCAGAGACCGTCACCAAAAGTGCTTAATAAAACATGTTCGCCTGCATAAGTGACTTTTTGGACGATTCGCCAATTTTCTTCATCATTGCTCAAATTTAAGAATGAATCACGAAACCAACTATAACCACCGTCTGTTGTTCGAATGATGTGACCAAATTTACCTACGGCAGTGCCGTTTAACTCATCTTTAAAATCAACATCAAATAAACCATAATTTGGCAAAGTCTTATCTATATAAATTAGATTCCAAGTCATACCTCCATCATAAGTTTTGATAACAGTACCATAATCGTAATTATTGTCAAATTCTAAATAACCAACCAACCAACCAATTTTTGAGTTTATGAACTTAATTGAAAAAAAAGAGAAATGATTCGTATCGAATTCACTTTTAAAAAGTTCAATGCAATCAGGATAAATCCAAGTTTTGCCACCATCTTTTGTTATTATTACTCCCCTAAGTAGATACTCGAAATGATTTACATTAAATTTGGAAATCACTATTGACATCATATAACAATCCTTATTCCAAAACTTTAAATTATTAAATAATGCACCTCCAATAGCATAGCTAAAACCTTCCGGAACAAAAATATTATCTAATTTAATTCTTTTAAATGTTTTCCATCCGTCATCGGTAATACAAATATAAGGGTCTGAAATGGCAGCACCATTCAAAGAATCTGCCATATCTAAATTAAAAATTCTTGAAGCAGAAACAAATTCATTGTCAATCTTCTCAGCTATAACAACTGTATCAAATGATTTTCCGGCATCTCGGCTAACAAAAATACATCCTTTATTTCTTCCAACAAATATATGATTTTCGTCAACATAAGATATACTATTCATCTCTCTGGGGTCTGGAAAAGAAATTATATTACCATTATTATCATAAACATAATTTTCGACATATAAATCAAACCAATTTTTTCCGCCATCTGTTGTTTTAATTAATTTATTATTACCATATGAATGGGTTTTGATTCCAATACAATTCAAATCATCTATACAACGGATATATTTATAATCTCCAATTTCAAATCCAACTTTTTCCCATATTGGCTGTGCATTAATTGTTGGCAATAGCATTAATAACATGTATGATGACAATATAAAGAAATTCTTGGTCATAAGATACTCCTAAAAAAGGCTTTTAAGTGCCATAATAATAAATTATGGCACTTATCGGCTATTTCAAATATATGAATTTATCAGATTTTATTAGTTTATCATCAATTGTAATGGCATAAACATAAAATCCTGTTTTAAAATTGGTCAGCTCAATTGTATTTTTAGTTGTTCCAATGTGGGTATGTATTTCTTCTGCATAGATTTGATTTCCGAGCAAATCATATATGATTATCTTAGCCTGTTTCCTCGCATCAGAATTAATCTGAATAATCAAGTTACCATTATTAACAACGGTATTTACTTCATAAGCACCGTACCTCAATTCGTTATTATCTATATTTCTTTTACCAATGATAAAACCATAAAAACCGCCAATATCATCCAGCCAATGACATACAGGTAAACAAAAGACAGGCAAATCCCATAGATTACGCGAAACGGCTAAAGCACAAGTTTGGAATGAAGTTGAAGTTGAATCAATTGAAATATCAATTCCGCCTGTTAATAATCTACAAACTGTTATTTCATGAAAACAACATGCTGTACTATCACAAACTTCCATAACGGTGATTGTATCTGTAACTATGACCCATTCACCCCACGGATTGATATTTGACCATCGCCGCACACGACGCAATTGATAATAATCCCAAGAGGTCCAGCAACTACCCATTCCAATTCTCCAAGTTGTATCGCAATTAGGAGCTTCAGTAGGTTCAAAGTCCATTGCATTTGTTGCAATAGTGAACTTTAATGATTCCTCGTAAATGGCTTCGTCCGAACAACCCCAACAAGGACCAAGTTTTTCCATTCTCAAAATTTGCAATTCCTGCTTGCCATTGCAATTGTTCCGTGTAACATAATGTATTTTAATTAAACAGTCTGTGCAACTTGTCATTGGTAAAAATAATGGTTCTTGCAATGTCCATAGAGAATCAGGACATGAAACTTCACAAGGAGGATTGAGTTTAGGAAGTTCAACTGGTAGTCCTGTAGTATCGCAAATAGCAACAGCTTCGAGTAAGCAGTAGTTCGCAGAAGTATAATCATAAGGGTCAATCATCAATGCTGCCATTGCATATATGCTTTCTCCTGGTCCGAGACATGCTGTAAATTGTGAAATCAGTTCATTTTCGATCAACCTTGGTGTTTCTTCCCATATGTTTAATTGTGGAATAGCATAAACATAATACTTATAACAAGAAACCGAATCAGGAATGTCCAAATTCAGCACTACTTTGCACGAATCCGGGCATTCAGGGTCAGGTTGTGCTGTAAAAGTGAACCATGAATTAGTTTCTTCTTCAGGACAACTACAACATTGTTCTAAGTTAACTTCAAATGTGAAAACATTTGTACCTTCTTCCCAATATGTAGAACAATAAGTGGAATTGGTTTTTAAGTTAAAAAATGTGACACGAAATTCCATAGTTGTCCTGTAATATTCAGGGCATAATTTGAAATTGAGATATGAAGTCATTGGATTTTCGACGTGCTTAGTTACCCAACTCATAGATGTTGGGTCGAAATATTGAATTTCTACCCTGGCACTGTCACACAGTGGATTAAAAATATCAATATCTGCGCAACAATCTTCGTCAAGAGTGTAGTTAACTTCAATTGAAGGACAACAAAGTACCTGAGGGTCTGCAAGTAGTACCGGGTCTTTTTTACCTTCCAATTCTTGCGAAACAATCATATTATCAGTAACTAACAACATGAACATCACAATTGTTAGACTCAATAGCCATGAGGCTCGTGGTGGGGGGGTACATTGTTTTCATAAACCACTCCTAAATAACAATTTATAAAAATGTTAAAACCTACATCCCAAAATAATAAAACTTTTCTCATTTCCAAATAAAATTTCATTTTTTTTCAAAATATTTTCTTATCCATCACTCTACATCAAACAAAAAAAAAGCTGCCCATTTGGACAGCTACGATTTTTATTTATGATACTATATTATGCTTGGTGCTTAACCGGTTCTATTTTGTCAAGTCCGTCTTCGGGGCATCTTTGGTGAATCTTGTAAGATGCTGACAATGTGGTAACCGGAACAGCAAGTAAACGTTCTTTAGCAATGAGACAGTTGCAAACACGGCAAATACCGTATGTTTTGTTGCGAATTCTGTCTAACGCTTCGTCAAGTTTTTTGATATATTCGTGAATTCTTTGGATTTGCGAGTATGTTTTTTCTTTTTCTTGAGCTTCCGAGCCTTGTTCAGCCATATGCATGGAATAAATCATGCTTTCTTCCGCCATATCAAAACTTGTCAAATCATCAAGTCTTTCCTTGAGCATTCGCATCTCGTCCATAGCTTCAGCTTTAGATTGATTTACGACACTTTCGAACATTGCCAAATCGTCATCTGAATAGCGAACAGTAACTGCCGGTGCAAAGGCACCGATTTCTTCAGGTTTCTCTCTTACATAAGTTAAGGGTGATTCAGCTGTCAATTCATCAAATCCTAAATTCTTCTTTGCTTTCTTTTTTGATTCAGCTTTTTTTTCTGCTTCGGTCATTTCTACAATCTCAGCTTGCTTTGCTTTTGATGGTATCGAAACAATAGTCTTTTTAGGTTTTGGTTTTAGTTCTGCTTTCTTAGCTACGGGTTTTGCGGCTGCTTTTGGTGCAGGCTTTGCCACTTCCTTCTTAGCAACTGGCTTTGCGACTGCTTTTGGTGCAGGCTTTGCGGCTTCTTTCTTTGCTACTGGCTTTGCGGCTGCTTTTGGTGCTGCTTTCTTAGCTACGGGTTTTGCGACCGCTTTTGGTGCAGCTTTTGCCACTTCTTTCTTAGCTACGGGTTTTGCGACTGCTTTTGGAGCAGGCTTTGCCACTTCTTTCTTAGCTACGGGTTTTGCGACTGCTTTTGGTGCAGGCTTTGCCACTTCTTTCTTAGCTACGGGTTTTGCGACTGCTTTTGGAGCAGGCTTTGCCACTTCCTTCTTAGCTACTGGTTTTGCGACCGCTTTTGGTGCAGGCTTTGCCACTTCCTTCTTAGCTACGGGTTTTGCGGCTGCTTTTGGAGCAGGCTTTGCCACTTCTTTCTTAGCTACAGGTTTTGCGACTGCTTTTGGTGCAGGCTTTGCCACTTCTTTCTTAGCTACGGGTTTTGCGACTGCTTTTGGAGCAGGCTTTGCCACTTCCTTCTTAGCTACTGGTTTTGCGACTGCTTTTGGAGCAGGCTTTGCCACTTCCTTCTTAGCTACGGGTTTTGCGGCTGCTTTTGGAGCAGGCTTTGCCACTTCTTTCTTAGCTACAGGTTTTGCGACTGCTTTTGGTGCAGGCTTTGCCACTTCCTTCTTAGCTACGGGTTTTGCGACCGCTTTTGGTGCAGGCTTTGCGGCTTCTTTCTTAGATGCAACACTTTTATTAGCAACTTCAGTTTTCACTTTATTGATTGTCTTTTTATCAGTCGCAATCTCTTTAGTTGGAAGATTGTCAGTTTTAGTATTTTTCTTTGCCATTATAAAACTCCAAAAATTGTTTGAATTCCAAAAGCATATTATTTCATATTGCAGAAAATAATTTGGCAATATTAAGATATTGCGCTCTAATAAACAAGAACTTTTTTATTTATTTGCTCTTTTTATTATGATTTTAATCATTTCATCAAGAATTTCTACTTCATCAAATCCGTCAGTAGCTACATCAAAGCTGATACTATCAGCTAATGTCTCACCGAGAATATATTCCATTTTCATTTCGACCGCTTTGCGAATTTCATCGCTTGCATTGTATGCGATAGTGATTCTATCAGTCACTTCAAAGCCACTATCCTTTCGAATCTTTTGAATTTTGCTTACAAATTCACGAGATAAGCCTTCGAAAACCAGCTCTTCGTCAAGTGTTGTGTCTATCGCAACTGTAAGATTGCTTTCCGATGCTACCAACCAACCTTCGATATCTTGGCTTGAGATTTCAACATCTTCAGTAACGATTTCAAAAGTTCCGGCATCAGTTTGAATTAACAGCTTATTATTATGTTCCAATTCTTTGATTTCATCATCAGTCAAAGCCTTGATTGAATTTGCCACAAATTGAACTTGTTTGCCAAATTTCTTACCAATAACTTTGAAATTCGGTTTCGCCGATTTTTTGACGATACTTGTTTCCTCGGCTGAAACGTATTCTATAGCTTTAATATTGATTTCTTCTTTGATAATGCTCTCGACCGATTGAATGTCGCGACGTTGTTGAGGCGAATTCACCGGAATTAGTATCCTGCGTAATGGTTGGCGCACTCTGATATTAGCTTTTTCACGTAAAAACCTTGCAAGTGAAGTAATGATTTGAGCAGCATTCATTCTAGTTTCTAAATCTGAATCAATTAATTCTTCGTTTGTCACAGGCAAATCATTCAAATGCACCGAAATTGGGTCTGCTTCGGCACGCAATCTTAAGTACAAATATTCGCTGATGAATGGTGCTACCGGCGACATCAATTTAGCAATAGTGACTAAGACTTCACGCAAAGTTTGGTACGCTGCGATTTTATCAGCGTCTTTCTCGCCTTTCCAGAATCTGCGTCTATTGCGTCGGATATACCAATTTGATAATTCGTCAATCACGAAAGATTGCAATGCGCGAGGTGCTTTGGTCATTTCGTAATTGTCCATCAATGTACGATATTCTTTGACTAATGTATTAAGTCTCGAGATAATCCAGCGGTCAATTTCCGGGCGTTCCTGCACGGGAATGAAAGATTCAGTTCCGTCAAATTCGTCAATATTCGAATAAAGTGCAAAAAAGGCATAAGTATTAGTCAAGGAACGCAAGAAATCGGAAATCACAGTCTTGGCGATGTCTTCTTCGTTGAATTTCGTTGTTTTCCATGGCGGATTATTCGTGAACAAATACCATCTAACGGCATCGGCACCATAATTGTTCATCAGAGCAAATGGGTCAACGGTATTGCCGAGTCTTTTGGACATTTTGACGCCATTTTTATCCAAAATCAATTCATTGACGACAATATTTTTAAATGCCGGTTTGTCGAATAATGCGACTGCAATATTATGCAATGTATAGAACCAGCCTCTTGTTTGGTCAATTCCTTCGGCGATAAAATCGCCCGGGAAAATTTTGTCGAAAATATCTTTATTTTCAAAAGGATAATGCAATTGGGCAAAAGGCATAGCACCTGAATCGAACCACACGTCAATAACTTCATGAACTCTGCGATATGTATTGCCGTCCTTCTCAAAGACAACACTATCAACGAATGGGCGGTGCAAATCAATTTCTTGACCGGATTGGTCTAAAGAAACTCGCTTACCGTCAGGCATTTCGTATTTTCCTTCGCTAAGTTCGGCAATCGAACCAACTGCGAAATAATCGCTTTTGTCGTTTTCATTTACCCAAATTGGAAGAGGCGTTCCCCAATATCTGTCACGCGAAAGTGACCATTCTTTGACATCTTCAAGCCAATTTCCGAATCTTCCGCTACCTATTTCGGGTGGTTGCCAATTAATTTCCTTATTCCTGTCAATCATCTGTTGCTTGTATTCGGGAGATTTGATGAACCACGATTCTCTCGCATAATACATAATCGGGTTGCCTGTTCGCCAGCAATGCGGATAGCTATGCACATAATCATTGGTTGCGCGATATATTTTATCGGCATATTTAAGAGCAATAATAATGTCCTTGTCAGAGCCTTCTTCAGTGTGTTCTTTATAAACAAATGTTTTGATAGCACGACCTGCAAATGGTCCCATATCTTCAGTGAAGTGACCGTTTGGTGTGACCGGTTGAGCAAAGGGTAAATTGTGAGTTTTCGACATTTGGTAATCATCTTCGCCGAATGCCGGTGCGAGGTGAACTACGCCTGAACCGTCTTCAGTCGAGACGAATTCTCCCGGAAGAACTGTCAGTGCATTAGGGAACTCACTTCTGTCGATATTAACATAAGGAAAAATTTGCTCATAAACAGTGCCGATAAGCTCGGAGCCTTTGAATTCATCAAGAATTTCAACTTCCCCTTCTAAAACACTCAGTCTGGCTTTTGCAAGAATTAACTCATCAACCAAAACATCTTCTTTTTGTTTGCGAACGTTACGCACATGAACGTAGTCAATGTCCTTACCAACGGCAAGTGCTACGTTTGCTAACAAAGTCCAAGGCGTAGTCGTCCAAACCATAATTTGTGCATTAGCTATGCTTGGATTTGTAGCACTTACAATTTTTAATTTTAAATAACAATTAGGGTCTTTGACATCTTTATAGCCCAAGGAAAGCTCATGTGAGCTAAGTGGAGTTTCGATTGTTGGTGATTGTGGCACAACTTTGAAACCACGATAAATATATCCTTTTTCGAAGAATTGCTTCAAAGCCCACCAGAGGGATTCTATATAATTATTTGTACAAGTTATATATGCTTGGTCAAGGTCCACCCAATATCCCATACGTTTAGTGAGATAGCTCCAACCATCGTCCATTTCGATATTTTTATAAACTAAAGCTTTACATTCTTTGTTGAATTTTTCGATGCCGAATTTTTCAATATCAGCTTTATCCTTAAGTCCTAATTCCTTTTCCATTGCAATTTCGACGGGTAGCCCATGAGTATCCCATCCGGCTTGGCGTCGAACGTAAAATCCTTGCATAGTTTTGTAGCGGCAAATAGTATCTTTGATGGCACGCGCGATTAAGTGGTGCACACCGGGTTTGCCGTTCACAGTCGGAGGACCTTCGTAAAAACTATAGTAAGGGTTTGACTCACGCCATTCAAGCGATTTGTCGAATATTTTATTTTCGTCCCAATATTTCAACACTTCTTCTTCGAGCTGAGGATACGTGAACTTTTCAGGCAGTGCCTTATACATATCAATTCCAATCATTTTCTAAAAACAAAAAACAATCCTCTCATAAGAAAGAATTAATTTTCATACGACGCTAATCGAATCATAGTATTTTGAGATGAATAAGTACATTAAATCAAAATATTCATTAATTTTACGAAACAAAGTATGACAAAATACGTAATACTATAAATTAATGTTTCAAATTAACAAATTGGTGTAAATATGAGAAAACTAAAAGTTTTAATTTCTTCTCTTATAATGGTTCTTGCGATTATCTCAGTTGCAAGTGCTCAAAAATCCGCTTCCGGATACGCTCTCAACAGTCCAATACCTATGAATCCTGCAGTTAAAAAAGGTGTGCTCGACAATGGCTTGACTTATTTCATAATGAATAACAAAAAGCCCGAAAATCGTGCAGAACTCCAACTTGTCGTTATGGCAGGCTCACTCCAAGAAGATGATGACCAAAATGGGTTGGCTCACTTCATAGAACACATGTGCTTCAATGGCACAAAGAATTTCCCTAAGAATGATTTGATTAAATTTTTGGAAGCAACAGGCGTTCGTTTTGGTGCAGACATCAATGCAAATACGGCTTACGACAGAACATACTACATGTTGACCATTCCATTAGATAAAGATGGATTGTTGGACAAAGGCTTACTCGTACTCGAAGATTGGCTATCTAACGTATCGTTCGACCCTGAAGAAATTGACAAGGAACGTGGCGTTGTAATCGAAGAATATAGAGTTAGAAATAATGCTCAAACACGTACATTCCGCCAACACATGCCATATTTGGGTTTTGGCACAAAATATCCTGCAAGAGACATCATTGGAGATACAACTATATTACGTAATGCTCCAAGAGAAGCTTTTGTTCGTTACTACAAAGATTGGTATCGTCCGAACTTGTCGGCTTTGATCGCAGTTGGTGATTTTGATGTGGACATGATGGAAAAGAAAATTATCCAAAATTTCAGCGATGTCAAAAATCCTTCAAAACCACGCGTTAGAGAAGAAAACACTTTCCCAATTCATAAAGATACAAAAGTAAGTGTAGCAGTTGACCCCGAAAACCAATTCTCGTCTATTCAAATGATTTACAAACATCCTGAACGCCAACGCGGCACCTATGGCGAATACAAAGAAAACCTAATGGATGGTGTTTTCACCAATGTCTTTACAGAACGTATGCAAGAATATGCACGCAAACCCGACGGCAAACTTCTTTTTGGTATGGCAAGTCATTCAAGATTCCCATTGGGAAATGTTAATGCAACAACAATAATTTGCGTTCCTAAGAAAGAATCAGTTTTACAAGGTTACGAAGAATTTTTGATAGAAGCATTTCGTGCATTTCGTAACGGTGTGACCAACTCAGAATTTGCAAGAGCAAAATCACAAATGTTGGCATCAATGGAATCTGCACTTAATGAAAAAGACAAAACTGAATCAGCCGGGTTCGCTCGTGAATTATTCCGCCATTTTTACGAAGGTGAAAGTGTGCCGGGTATTGAATTAGAAAACCAAATGACAAAAGATTTCTTAAATGCAATAACAGTTGAAGAATTGAACCAATATTACAAAAACTATATCACTGAGGAAGGTCTTGTAATAATGGCATCATTTTCAGGAAAAGATGAAGTTGTACCTACAAAAGAGGAGTTATTGGCAGTATATAACAAAGTCAAAAAAATGGAAATCGCTGCCATGGAAGAAGATGACCTCGACAAACCTTTGATGGCAAAGATTCCTACTCCGGGCACAATCAAATCATCTAAAGAAATCAAAGATATGGGGGTTAAAGAGTACAAACTCTCAAATGGCGCTACAGTAATGGCTAAGAAGACAGATTTCAAAAACGACCAAATTATGATGCGTGCTTTCAGCAATGGTGGAACATCCGTTGTTTCCGATACTGATTTCAACTCAGCAAATCTTACATCAAGCATAATTGGCGAATCCGGAATCGGAGAATTCAACCAATCTACACTCGAAAAAATGCTTTCCGGCAAACAAGTTAGCGTCAGCCCTGCAATCGGTGAATTGACTGAAGGATTTATCGGCGGATGTGTGCCACGCGATACAGAAACAATGTTCCAATTGCTCCACCTTTACTTCACACAACCACGCAAAGACGAAGACGCATATAAATCATTCGTTAGCCGTATGGGCGAATTCATTCGCAACTCACAATCGAATCCGAGCAGCGTCTTCAACGATTCGATTTCTGCAATAATGGGCAGCTACCACAAACGTGCATTACCGATGACTGAGGCTACGCTTAAAGATATTGATTTATCAAAATCATTTGAATTTTACAAACAAAGATTTTCAGATGCATCTGATTTCACATTCTTCTTTGTTGGTAATTATGACGAAGCAGAGCTTGAGAACTTAATCAAAACATACATTGCAAGCCTACCTTCATCAGGAAAAGCTGACAAATGGAAAGATGTTGGAATCAAAGCACCAAAAGGTAGCTTCCGCAAGAGCATATACAAAGGTATCGAACCAAAAACTTCAGTTCGTCTCATTATCAATGGCGACCTTGAATACAACCGCAAAAACATTCATGCCCTTACTTCGATGATGGAAATATTAAGCGTCAGATTAAGAGAAGTTATACGTGAAGACTTAGGCGGAGTTTACGGTATTGGAGCTTTCCCACAAATAACACAATACCCAAAACCAGGCTACAAAATCAACATTGTTTTCGGTACTTCAATAGAACGTACCGAAGAGCTTATCACCGAAATCAAACGAGTAATCACAGAATTCAAAGCAGGTAAATTTGAAGAATCATATGTAGCTAATGCCAAAGAAATCATGAAACGCGAGCACGAAATCAGACTCAAAGAAAACAGCTATTGGATGAACGTACTATACAACTATACATTCAACAACGAAAATTTCGACTACGTTGTGAACTACCAAAAATACGTTGACTCAATCACTTTGGCAGACGTCAAATCCGCAGCCAACAAATATCTCGAAATGAGCCAATGGAAAGAATTCATCCTCTACCCCGAAGATTAATTCACGCAATTGATTCAAACAAAATGAAAGCCCCGTAATAGGGGCTTTTTTTTTTGACATAATTAATAGGTACCATTTTGATGAATTCGGAAAATTGGTTTATGTAAAGCGAATTTGGAAATTCAATTGGATAAATGTACCTTCAGGTTCATTAATTTCATTTGCAGACAAAATACGACCATAATCACAACGATGTGGATTGCTGTCAGGAGCATCAATTTTCGTATGATTAATGAGATAATCGTGTAATTGATAAAAATTATAAAGATGAAAGCAAACTAAACTTCCATCTCTTTTCACTACAATAAATCCACCTGTCGCATTTTGAATTCCATCCCATATTTTTGCAGGAGTCATACCTAAGGCAATATCAACTAAAAGCCTTTTTAATTTGTATCTATAAATCAATTCGTTAACTTCTAAATTGAAATTACATGGATTGATCACAGATAATTTATCAAGTAAAACGTTTAAATTACTCTCCTTTGAGACGAATTTATCCAAAATCAAGTTGCCGATAATTTCAGGCATGCGAGAGTCAATCAATTCCAAATTTGTACTAAAAACAACATCCTTCATTCTATGAAATTCTAAAGTATATCCATTTTCAATCAGCCACTGCATTCTATCAGTATAAGTTCCCGTCTCATTTAATAACACGATATTATCAGGGTCTATATCAGGTTTTATCTTGTAGATGATGTTTGACTTTTTACTCGCATTGAATAGAGTTGGCTTGCTACCCAAATATGACTTAATACTAAAACCATACAATTTCTCCTATAGAAAATGAGGATCATGCACAACAATCCTCACATCAGCTTTACTTTTCTTATCATCCGACAGTTGATTTGTAAGCATTTTTTCGAAAATGACGGAATTATTATCTATACTAAATGACCTTCCTTCAGAAGTGGGGTTCTTTATACCATCGAGGATTATCTGAGAATAATCAATCAGATTATTGTAAGGTATTCTACAAAGTATTTCACCTGATTCAGATTGAATAGTCAAAATATCATTTCTGACATAATCATTGTTTTGTAAGTGTTCACTTATCAAAATTTTTTTAACGCTGTATATCATATCTTCTTAAGGGTTTAAATCACTATCAGTAGCATACAAAATATCATCAAAAAGTAAAATTCAAAAAAATAAAACTCACTCAATTTGCCTTTCATTATTTTTCAACTCAAAGTTCATTAAAAATGAATCCTTTTGATCTTCTGTTTCAAAATAAAAATCACTTTCAGTTTCATTATCTTGAAAAAAATTTAACAAGTTTAGAATAGAATCAAACAATCTAAAAGAATACCCTTCATAATCAAATATAAAAAAGACTCTTTCAAAATTTTCATTTGAAACTAAAACTGTTTCTATGGTTCTTGATGAAGGTATATAATCTGTATTTAAGATTCTTATATTATTCATTTTTTGAAAATGTTTTGATAATGATAATCTAGAAATTCTTTTGAAGGCAGAAATTTATCTGGGAGATGGATTCGTTGATTTTCATACTTTTTGAAAAAATCTTTGACAGAATTATCGTTTTCAAATAAATTGAAGGCATTTGAAATTCTTACACTATAATCTGGTTTGATTGTAATATAACCTCGATCAAATGCTCTGTCGTGAAGATTGTTTAAACATAAACCATTTCGGGGATTAAGTCTATTTTCTTTGTCTCTTGACCAAGGAATGATATGGCTTGCAACAAGAAATTCAGTAATAGACAAGCCTGTTATACAACATCTTGAATTATAAGAAGACAAAACTGTTGAACGGAAAAAACTCTGATTCACTCTTTGTTTCACAAGTGTTTCCCTTTCCAGACCTACATTAAATATAAAGTCTTCAGTATCAATATCTGAAATCACTTCAATTGGTTTATTTGCAAATTGAGCAATCAACAATTCACTTTCATAAGCAAGTTTTTCCCAATTGTCGTTGAATTCATTCCATACTTCTTCCTCCATTTTACTTCCGTGACTTAATCCAACAATACCTTGCTTTTTCAACTCTGGGTCAAGCCGCCCGAAATTCCCGACTTTCATATTAAGTGCAGATGGACTTCGACCAAGTATATTAGCATATTTGATAATAGTTGGATTCGATTTACTACTAGTTTTGAATGGTATTTTACAATAAACATTAAAAGCTATAATCGTTTCTTCTCTTGTCCAATTATCGTTTTTCATTATTCTCACCTCTAAAAGTTTCCATTTTCACAAATATAACATTTTTCACGTCAGATGTTGTCACTTGATTTAGTTACACAAAAAAAAAGCTCCACATATTTGCGGAGCTTTTTGTTTAGAAGGCGATTAGTTGCTTGAGCATGTCCAGCACCTTGTTTTCGTTGGGGAGAACGTCCTCCTCGTAAACTGGAGCGTATGGGATATGCGAATCTTTGGCTGCGAGACGCATTACCGGCGCATCGAGCCATGGGAAAGCATTTTGGGAGATTGTTGCTGAAATTTCGGCTCCGAATCCGGCTGTCATAGTGTCTTCGTGCACTATCATGACGCGTCCGGTGCGTTTGACTGATTCGAGCACCAACTCTTTGTCCCAAGGAATAATTGTCCGCAAATCAATGATTTCGATTGATTTGTCGAATTCTTTTTCAAAGCGTTTTACGGCATTGACCGAATCTTTGACACCCATTCCATAAGTGATAATCGTAGCACTATCGCCGGATTTGACGGTTTTGCCCACTCCAAATGGAATGAGATAATTTTCGTCAGGTTCGATAGTACGTGCAAATGGCAAACGATACATGCCCTTGTGTTCGCAGAAAATAACGGGGTCGTCCAATCTGCAAGCAGTCTTGAGCAAGCCCTTTGCATCTGCGGCATTGCTCGGGTAAGCAATCATAATGCCCGGAATATGAGCAAAAATAGCTTCGATATTTTGTGAGTGGCACAATCCGCCGTGAATATAGCCGCCAACAGCAACGCGAGTGACGACTGGCGCTTTAAATCCACCGTTTGAACGGAAGCGCATTGTGGCAACTTCATTTTTGTATTGCATGAATGCGGGCCAAATGTAATCACCGAACTGAATTTCTATGACCGGCTTGAATCCGCGAACCGCTAAACCGAGAGCCACACCAACGATTGATGCTTCGGCAAGTGGTGAATTGAACACGCGCTCTTCGCCGTATTCATTGCTGAGTCCACGTGTAGCGGTAAAAACTCCGCCTTTGGGGTCGGCAACGTCTTCGCCAAAAATCACCATTTTGTCGTTGCGTCTCATCTCTTCCATCATGGCATGATTGACCGCATCAACGAGTACTGCAGGATTGCCATCTTTGGGTTCTGAGGTAGCGTAATCCAACATTCGTGTTGATTCGTCTGCAAAAACATGTTTTGTAGAATCTTCTGCCACTACATCCGGACGCCCTTCAGCCCATTCAATAGCTTCATTAATTTCGTTTATAACTTCAGCGCGAAGTGCTTCAATTTCGTCCAAAGTAGTCAATTCGTGTTGAATCATATAATCGGACAAAATTGCTATACAATCGCGTTTTGCTTTGCCCGCAGCGAGTTCTTCTTCGGAACGATATTTTCTGTGGTCATCGGAAGATGAGTGTGGAAGCAATCTTTCGACTACTGCGTGCATTAATGCAGGACCGCGACCTGCCCTGATATATTCGACAGCATCGCGAGCAGCTTTGACTGATTCAAAATAATCAGTTCCATCGTATTCTTTCATCAATAAATTCGGATAGCAACAGAATGAATACACCACGCTTCCACCCATAGATTGGTCTGCTTTGGGAACGGAAATTGCGTAGCCATTGTCTTGAATATGGAACATCACAGGCAATTTTTCGCGAGTAGCCCAATTGACTGCTTCGTAAAATTCGCCTTGACTTGTAGTTCCTTCACCTGAAGCAACGTAAGTGACTTCATCTGTTCCAAGTTTTTTAGAGGCGAGGGCACAACCGGTAGCATTCAGGAATTGAGTGCCTGTGGGTGACGATTGAGTCGGCAAATTAAGCCTTGGGTGACCGTAGTGTCCGGGCATTTGTCTGCCACCTGTTGCAGGGTCTTCGGCTTTATGCAATGCGAGTAAGAAATAATCACGAAGACTAAAACCCATTCCAAACGAAAAAGCCATATCACGATAGTAGGTCCAACCCCAGTCTTTGCCGGATTCCATAGCAAAAGCAATGGCTGTTTGGGTGGCTTCGTGACCGCTACAACCGATATGGAAATATGATTTACCTTGTTTGACGAGAGTTAGATGCTTTTCGTCAGTATGGCGCGATTGCATCATATTTTTCAAAGCTCTCATCAGATGTGCTTTGTCTAAGTTCAAAGAGATATGAGGCGGTTCGGAACGGTCGAGTTTTCTTCGGTCAACGCTGCAATCATCGCCTCGTCCGTGGTGGCATGATGAGCCGACTTGCTCAGGAAGTACGTCAATTTTGATTATACGTTCGTAAGCATCAACTTTTTTTCCATTCGATTTTGTAGTTGATTCTGTATTGTTTATTTTTGGTTCAGTGGTTTCGGGATTAGTTTTTTTTGCCATATTTGTGTATTAGTAAAAAATGGGGTTTAACAATATTTTTCATTTTCAAATCAGAGTAGAATATCAATGTCATGGAATAAAATAATCGGACACGAAAAAATAAAAAGAATATTGCAAAATGATATACTAAATAATTCAATTGCAAATGCTTATTGTTTTGTAGGTCCGGAAGGAATCGGTAAAGATGCAATGGCAATTGCTTTTGCTAAAGTGATGAATTGCAAGCAAGCTGTACATGAAAATAACACGGTAGATGCTTGTGGAGTTTGCAAAAGTTGTCAGCAATTCGATAATTTGAGTCATCCCAACTTTGAATTGATTTTTTCACTCCCAACAGGTAAAGCCGGCGACAGCGAATCACCATTCGAAAAGCTCGACAACGAGCAATTCGCTGAAGTTCGACGCGAACTTCAAGCTAAATCCGAAAATCATTATCACAAAATGGAGATTAAAGGGGCGAATTTCATTCGTGTCTCTTTCATACGATTTGTGAAACGTAAACTTTTGCTCTCAAATAGTGTTCCGGGAAGGAGATTTATTCTGGTCAGTCGAGCTGACGAAATGAATGTAGAATCCGCAAATGCCTTTTTGAAGACTTTAGAAGAGCCTCATAATGATGTAACGATTGTTCTGACATCATCGAAAGCTGAAGGAATGTTGCCCACCATAATGTCGCGATGCAGAAAAGTGCAATTTTCTCCGGTAGAAGTGGGGCAAATCAAAAAAGAGCTGATGGTAAATTACGGATTCGACGAAGAATCTGCTCATACAGCATCATTGTTTTCGGGTGGTTCGCCGGTGAGAGCTTTACAATTTGAAAGTTCGGATTTGGCAGCATCACGCAATGCAATGGTGAATATGCTTCGGCAAAGCCTCAAACGCAAAGATTTCCAACTTAGCTTATCAGCTGCTATAGAGGAACTTGTTTCAACCAAAGATAAAAATAAATTGTTTAATGATTTGAAGCTTTTCCAATTGTGGTTGAGAGACGTTTCCGCTAACAGATACGGTGGCGGTGCTAACTTATTCAATTCAGACGATTCGCTAACCATCATAAAATTCGACAATGCATTCCGAGACAAGAACATCCTGAAAGCAATAGAGGAAGTGGACGCATCAATCACGCTTGTGCATAGAAATGTGAATCCCCAACTTTTACTTTATAAATTGTTTTTCAATTTAAGGGAAATTTTTCTTGTTTAATGAGAATAATTGATTAAATTGCATACGTTAAATGCTTCTTTTTTACATAATTTTCTTTAATAAATAGATTTGTTGACATAGATATGCAAGATAAAATCTTGAAGCCTTTTTATGAATTCACATATAAATATAATAGATGTTACAATCTCGAATAAATTGGACGATGCTTTAGTTCCGAAATCTAAATTAGAAGCATTTGGAGCACGAAGTGACGGTTATCTGAATGAATTCGAGTTTATCAACGACATCCCCAAGTCCGGGCTGTCCCAGATAGATTATCTCTTAAGTAATGGCGAAAAGTATTCCCAACGATATTTCTCTAATTTTATCGAAGTTGTTTTCAAAGGCAACCATAAAAAATTATATACAAACCTCAACAAAATTGAGTTGCGATATGATGAATTGGTCGTCGTGGAATGTGATGGCGGCTTTGATTTGGGTCGAGTAATAAACTTTTGTGACAATACCGAAAAATACAAAAAGGATTTATCAGCCGAGCCCCATAACTTTTTGCCATTAATACGTAGAGCATCAAAGGATGATTTAAGGTATTTCAATCGTAAAATTGAAGATGAGAGAAATGTAGTGAGCAAGTGTAGAGAGATTGTCAATCTACACAAATTAGATATGAAAGTCACGGAATCTTATTGGCAGTACGACCGCCAGCGCCTGACAATATTCTTCACTGCTCCACAAAGAATAGATTTCCGAGAATTAGTCAAGGAATTGGCTAAAAATTTCAAAACAAGGATAGAATTGAGACAAATCAGTTCGCGTGAAGAAGCCAAAAGATTAGGTTCGTTCATTGGTCCGTGTGGTCGTGAGCTATGTTGTACAACATTCTTGTGTAATTTTGCACATGTTACTCTTGACCACGCACGAGTTCAACACTTATCCAACAATATATCTAAGTTATCTGGAAATTGCGGAAGATTGAAATGTTGCATCAAATATGAATACGAATCGTATGCCGTAGCCGCTGAAAAATATCCACCAATCCATTCATTAGTTGATACTGAAGATGGAATCGCGAAAATCGCAAAAATTGATATTTTCAAGGACATTGTGACGATATATATTACAGAAAGTGGTACTTTCAGAAAAATCACTTCTGATGAATTGAACGAATATATCAAACAGGGCAAAGTGAAGTACGCTGAAACATATCACAATAAACATCATCTGGACGAAGAACTCAAATTCCTTGAAGGATAGTTTTAATCGCTAATAAAATTCTTCACTTTTGTAATTACGACAAGCAAATCATTGTCGGATTTGGATTTTGATTGCCGAATTGTAATTCTGGGATTTTCTCGAGTCCAACGGTTGATGAGTGCTTCTAAATTATTAACTCTTCCGTCTTTTGAAACGGAATTAAGAGAATTAACGACGAATTCGACATGTAACTCCCGATTGAATCTCAAGAGCATTTGCAATTCTTCCAATTTATCGATGCCTTGAGCACTGAAATTGTCATTGCCCGAATCATAAATTTGCCCCTTGAATAGTACAGCCCCGGGCTTTGGGACCACTACCCCCCAATCTTCTATTTGTTCGGCATAATCATTTGTATCTAAGGTCTTAAATTTAAATTCGCGACGCAAAATATCACTATTGTTCAATATTACTGTATATTGGGTATTAGAATTCAGTACTTGTTGGTACTCTCCGGACAGACTATTTGATTGGCATTTGATTTTTTTGCCCTGAGAATCGCGAAATTCAATCTCAACACCAATTGGCTTTTTTGTTGTTACATCATATATTTTTCCCTTTACAAGTATATGAGTGAAATTTTTTGTATAAACTTCATTCTTTACAAAGGTAAAAACAACAATGCCTAAAATCAAAATCATAACTTTATTTGCCATTAATAAATCCTGTAGTAAACATTGAACATTTATATACGTTTTAACGAATATAATTGAACAAAATTACAAATGAAGATGATGAGAAAAATCTATTTTTTCATAATTACACAATTATTTCTTATGATTGCTTCGCTTTTAATGGCTCAAAATCCACTGGAATTGCGAAGACAACAATTGGAAAGAACACAAATACCGAAGTTGATTGATTTGGGTGCTCCTCTTAATGACAGTACTTTTAAACTTTGGGATAAGTATATTAAGGATTATGCTCCGGCAGATAGTGCTTTTTTGGTAGTTACGCAAATGGCAAGCCGACATTATAATATTAACAGAGCAGCAGTAGCGAAATTCATCTACGAATCATATCTTGAATTGTTCCCTGATAAGGATTCAATCATCAATTCGCGTATTTATGTTTGCGAGCAAGTAATGCTGACTCAAGAACCGAATCCTGATACTAAATCAATCTATCATAATTATATTTTGAAACACGCACCGTCCGATGATGCTTTTGTTGCTGTCCAAAGGCTTACTGATGCATATATTCACAGGAAGTTTTGGGATTCGGCTGTTTATGTTTACGAATATTATCGCCCATATTTCCCTATTTCACAGAGGCGTTTTGAGAAAATAATTGAAATTTTGAAGGCTCCTTTAGAAGGTTTAGCTGTTCGTAATTTGGGGAATATGATAAATACGAGAGGAAATGAGTGGGACCCAACTCCCACGCCTGACGGTCGTTTTTTATATTTCACTGGTGATTCCAGACATGGGGGCAAGGGGCGCTCCGATATTTGGGTATCTGAGAAAATTCGCGGTGAATGGCAGTTGCCTACAAATTTGGGCGAGAGCATAAATAGCTATCGAGACGAAACAATTGACAACGTTACTATTGATGGGACAACTCTATTATTATCTGGAAATTTCAAAGGCTCTCTGGGCGAATTTGACATCTATCTCGCTGAAAAAGATTCTACAGAATGGATATCGTTGACCCATCTTCCCTACCCGATTAATACACAATATCATGAAGAATCGGGATGCCTCACTGCCGATGGCACGGCATTGCTATTCACAAGTGACCGACCCAACGGAATTGGTCCTTTTGTGAGAATTTCCAATAGTTATTATCATGGGAATTTGATGGGAAATATGGATATTTATGTGTCTGTAAAACAATCAGGCGGTTCGTGGGGTGAACCAATAAATCTTGGACCTACCATCAATACGCCGTATGCTGAGCGGTCGGTCTTCTTGCACCCTGACGGAAAGACACTATATTTCAGTTCGGATGGTCATCCGGGTTTGGGGAGATTGGATGTATTCAAATCAGTCAGACTGAATGATACTTCTTGGACTGAATGGAGTGAACCTGTTAATTTGGGCAAAGAAATAAACAGCGCCAACGATGATTGGGGATATGAAGTTGATATTTCGGGTGAAACCGCTTTCTTTGCAGGTAACAATTATGTGATTGGATATGGCGGCTGGGATATTTATTCAATCTCTTTGCCTAATAAGGCTCGACCGGAGCAAGTAGTTAGAATTCGTGGGAAAGTAACGGATTTGGAAGGCAAACCAATTAGTAGCATCATTAAGTGGGAAGACCTTGAAACAGGCGAAATTGTAGGCACATTAAAAAGCGACCCACGCGACGGATACTATTTCATTGCACTCAAACCCGGCAGATTATACGGATACTACGCCGAAAAGCCCGGTTATTACTCTACATCTAAGCATATTGATTTACGAAATAACAAAGATATTACCGAAATTAACGAAAACATAATATTAGCTTCGATGCTTGAGTTGCAACAAAAAAAACAAACGGTACAAATCAACAATATATTTTTTGATTTCGACAAAGCTGAATTGAAAAAAGAATCATTCCCGGAACTAAACAGATTGGTTGAACTTTTGAATACTAACAAGCACGTGAAAATTATAATTGAAGGTCACACAGACAACAGCGGAACAAACGAACGGAATATAGAATTATCAAAGCAACGAGCCGAAGCTGTAAAACAGTATCTAATTGCAAATAATATTGCGGCAAATCGAATTACAGTTGCCTTTTTCGGAGCAATGAATCCTATTGCTCCGAATGATTCCGAATTGAACAGAGCCAAAAATCGAAGAGTAAATATCGTTTTCCAAAATTGATTTAGTCAAACAAAATTTATTTTATTCTTCAGGAACTTTATTCGGAATAGTGAAATAGAAAGTCGACCCCTTATTGATTTCGCTTTCTACCCAGATTGTGCCGCCATGTTGCTCGATATATTCTTTGCAAAGAATCAAGCCCAATCCTGAACTTGATTCGCCTTCAGTGCCCGGTTTTGATATTTTTTTGGTAATATCAAACAAATTGGAAATGTCTTCTTGACTAATACCAATGCCGATATCAGAAATCGAAATCGTCGAAAACTTTGATGAGTTTTCAGCCATAATTGTAATTTGCCCACCTCTGCGAGAAAATTTTAATGCGTTTGTGAGTAAATTCCTCAATACGGCATTGAGCATGTTAGTGTCTGCAAAAATTATAAATTCTGCTGGGACATTGTTTGTCAGTACAATCTCTTTGTTTTTCAAATTTGCATTTATTATTTCAATATTCTTTTGAATAAGCAAACTGAAATTGGTAGTAGTCGGATTGAATTTGATGTCATTTCGCTTAATTCGCGACCATTCTAAGAGATTTTCGAGCAAACTGTACAATGACTCAGCCGATTGTTTCATAGTCTTAGTAAGCTCTTTCAGGTCTTCTTGTGAAAGTAGTTCGAGGTCGTCAAATAAGAACTTTGTAAGCCCTAAAAATCCGTTAAATGGAGAACGGAGGTCGTGAGCAATAATTGAGAAAAATTTATCTTTTTCTTTGATTGATAACTCCAACTGATTTTTAGTATCGGTAATCTGATTAATCAAAGAATTTTTTTGTTTTAAATTGATTTCGAGATTCATCTTAGTCTCTGTCAATTCTTCAAGCAGTTGTTTTTTCCTTTCCTCTAAACTCTTTCTATCAGTAATATCATGAATAAACCCATGCCATAAAATACTGCCATCGTCATGATTTTCGGGTCTTGCAAAACCGTTCAACCAACGCAATCCTTTTTCGGGATGATTAATTCTGAAATCAATTCGCCAATCTTCGAGTGTATCGCGCGACTTAATAATTGATTTGTAAACAATGGGTACATCATCATGATGGATTATTTCGAATAAAGACTCAGAATTCTTGATAACATCTTCCGGATTAACACCGAAAATATCAATAATGCTTTCGCTTGCGAAAGGTAAATATGAGGTACCGTCAGCATTAAATATATATTGATAAATCATTCCGGGAAGCTGTCGTGACAATTTTGTAAGCAAATCGTCTCTCTTTTTCAACTGATCAGTTGCCAACTTGCTTTCTGTAATGTTGGTAGCAACCCCAAGTACTGCACCACCTTTAATATCCGGCATATCGAAAGGTGACTTTGTAATTTTGTACCAGACCTTGCCGCCAATAGAATTTGTTGTGCAAACCTCCGTACTGCTCGGTTTTCCGGAATCAATTACTTTTTGGTCGAGCGATACAAATAGTCTCTGCTCATCTTCCGTAAAGCCTAATTGCATATCGTTTTTGCCAACAACCTCTTTGGGTCTCATACCGTAAGTTTGGGCAAAAGCTTCATTGCACATCAAGTATTTACCATGGTAATCTTTTGCAAAAACAAGGTTTGGTACTGCATCAAGAACTGCTCTAAAACGGTTACGAAAAGATTTTTCTCGAGCTTGGCTTTGGATTCTTAATAGAGTAAGCCCTGTCAATCTGGTATAAATTTTTAGGATTTCGGAATTTCCCAAAGTCCTGCCTTTTTTGAAAACAAAAATAAATAGTCCAATCAGGTCATTGCCTCTGAGGATTTTTGCTATCCAAATTTCACCAATGCCAAAAGCAGTTTGAATAGACCAAGCAACAGATTTGGGTAAAAACGTATTGGTCAATTCGGACACAGAGTTAAACTTAGTAAGATTAGAATTTTCAATTTTTTTTGTAATTTCAGGGTCAACACCCCATTTTTTATTTATTAATTCAAAACCAAGCATTGAATTAATTTTATCCACATTACCTGAAACACCTGCATAAGCTTTTGTGATAAAATAATTTTCTTCTCCATTGTACAGGTTCAATACTCCGTAATCTGCTTTTGAAATTTCTAACGCTGTATCTACAATCTTTTTAAAATCAATATTATCGTATGACATCGCCATGAATTCTTCGGAATAGTCAATGAGAGATTTTAGTTGGGTTTGTTCGTTGTAATAATCATAAGCATGAGCAAAAAAAACTATGTTATAATTTTTGTTTTTGATTTTGATTATAGAACTACGAATATCTACGTAAAATACCGTACCATTCCTATGCAAACATGGAATATTGCGGCTGACTTTGTTTTTTGGGGTAGATATTCCATGAAACACACTGCTGACAAATTCTAATGAATCTTTTGGGTGGATATCTTGGAAGTTTAAACTCAAGAACTGCTGTTGGGTATACCCAAACAGCGAACAAGCAGTATTACTTGCAAACACTATATTGCCCTGAGCAGTTTCGACTAACAGAACACCTTCGTTGGTTTGCTCTACTATTTGACGGAATATATCGTTATCAGCAAACAAATAGTCACTCATTTCGGTATTTTCATTCCGATTGATATTAAAACTGCTGTCACTATCTAACTTACTTTCTCTTTTCATTATTTAATTAATCAATCATTTTACGGTATCAATCTTTTTAAGAAGAAGACGTATTAAATGAATTTTCACTATGATTTATATTTTGTTTTAATAATTAAAATATATTAATTTGCTCCAAACTAAATAATTTATATAACAAATCTATGAATAAAAGAACAATTACAGGACAAAATTTTTTGATAAAACAGAATATTTTCCAATTTAGTTGAAAAAGATTGTCAAGACGGAATAGAATGCTTGAGATTTGTAATATTTTTGTTATTTTCACACTTACAAAGAATGTCTTAGCTACATATATAATTTATTATCAAAAAAGGAGAAGTTTTATGAAAAGCATCTTAACCTTTGTTTTGCTCACATCAATGTTTGCTTTTGTTTCATGTGGAGAAAAATTTGATGAATTAAAGCAAGCTGCAGAAATAATCGAAAAAGCCCCCGAAATTGCAGATAACATGGAGAAATCTGCGAAAGAATCCGAAAAGAGACTTCAAGAAAGACGTGCCAAAGGTGACACGTTAGCACTGAAGTTTACCGAATTAATGAAATATTTGCCGGAATCTATTGACGGTTATACGCTCGGCAAACCCGAAGGACAGACTACAAACACAATGGGATTCTCTTTTTCAAATGCCAAGCACACATTCACAAAAGAAAATGCCGACGGTAGTACAGACCTTGTGACAATGGAATTGTTTGATTACAACCAAGGGCATGAATTTTTTGCGGGTTTAACTATGTGGACAACAATGGGAATGTCTTTTGAGAACACTGATGGATGGCAAAAGACTTTCGATACAGGAATTGCTGACGTTTTCGCATTGGAAGATTACAAGTATGACGGGAAGCGTACTTCGCTAACTTATGCTATCGGGTACAGATTCTATCTATCCATTAACGTTGAAAATGTTGAAGGAACTGATTTTGCTAAGAATTTGGCGAAAAAAGTAGATATGAAGTCACTTGCTAAGATGTAATCTCCGTAAATTGCATTAATATTCTTTAATAAAAAAAGAGACTGTCATAAAAGACAGTCTCTTTTTAAAAAAATGTGAAATGCAATTATGCCAAATCTTGAGCAACAAATGGAACAAGTGCCAGATGGCGAGCATACTTGACAGCTGTTGCAATTTGTCTTTGCTGGTAAGCAGTCAATCCTGTTATACGACGTGGCAATATTTTGCCTTGGTCGTTAGTAAATCGAGTCAAAAACTTAGGGTCTAAGTAATCAACTGTTTTAGAATCCTTCATAGGATTGATTTTCTTTTTACCGGTTTTCTTATTCGGTTTAAAAGAGGAGCCTGTTTGCATTGGATGAATAGCGTTCATTTCTTGACCTTCTTAATATCCATAATTTCTTGAGCACGTGACATACGCTTATTAAATCTGTCAACGCGACCGGCTGTATCAACAAGAACTTGTTTGCCGGTGAAAAAGGGGTGTGATTTTGAGTCAATTTCCAAGACCATTTTTTCATTTTTGTAACAAGCACGAGTTTGGAAAACTGTGCCGTCGGTCATGTGAATATCAACTGTACGATAAAAGGGATGAATGCCTTTCTTCATTGTCTAACCTTATTTACTTATGTCTAACTTATCTACTGAGTTAATGTCGTCAACCTTCATGAATTGTTCGATGAACTTCACGGTACCGTCTTGGTCTTTGTAACCTTTGATTACTTTAACCACAGGTTTGTCGTCGCCTTTTTTCTTCTTCAGCTTGTCGCCGAATGTTTGTGCTTTAGCCATTTTTTATATCCTTTGAACTTATCAAGTTTATAGAACTACAAAAATAATAAGAACTTATCGAATTGCAAAATTTATTTTACTTTTTTGGAAAATAATACAGAAAAAAAACATTTGCAACCAATTTTGACTTGCTGTGTATTTTATCATGAGAGCAAAAATTACATGTTTAATAATATAGGAGACTTTATCATGTCATCATTTTACCAAAAAATAACGATTTTAGTTGCTATTGCATTATTTGCATTAGGCAACATAAATACAATTCAAGCACAAGAATTGAAAGCACCCAGATTTGAATATGCCGAAGGCAAGATATTCAAGGAAGTGGATAATATGTTTGTAGCCATGCTTACTTTAGGTTGGGTGGACGACAATCCACATGTTGATGGATTTGGATTATACATATTCTACGGCGAAAGCAAAGACTATCATGAGTTTAAGTTTTACAAGAAAATTGATTTGAAAGACGAAAATTTGAGCCATCAAAAAAATTACTTCCAATATCTGATGCGCGAATTCTTAGTTGAGTCAAAAGTAGTTTCATTTTACATCACTTCTTTCGCCGGTGGACACGAATCCAAAGGCTCCGGAATCAAAGTTGTAAATTTGAAACAAGACAATCAGAACCACAATAAATTCATGATTGTGGGCAAACCCACACGCACAGCAACAATTGGCGAACAATATACTTTTGAATTCGAAATCGAAGCTAACGTAGATTACACGGACTTAGAAGTTAATTTAGTAAATTCTCCTGCAGGTGGGGAAATTGATGTCGAAAATATGATTGTAAAATGGACACCAACTGAAGGCGGTATATATACTTTCAATTTAGTCGCAACAGCAAGTACGCAAAATGGGGATTTAAAAGCCGGATTTTCTTGGACTGTTGAAGTTATGCATTGTAAAGTACCTGCTATTGTAATGGGCGAAGTAGCAGATGCAGACGGCTCTCTTGTTCCTTATGGCACTGCTATGCTATTTTGGGCTGACGGGTCGAACGATGGAAATGGTAAATTCAAACGCGTTTACGATACACGAATTGTAGAAGGTAAATATGAATTCAAAGGTGTTGATGCAGGAGAGTATTATTTGCAAATTAGTGCTTATTCAAAAGAACAAAAAGCATATCATCCTGTTTGGTACGAAAATGCCACAAATTTTATGGATGCAACACCAATCACAATTGAATGTGACGAAACTTATACATTTGATTTCGTGGTCGAACCCGTCAAAGAGCCTGAATTCTTTAAAGTTTCAGGTAAAGTTGTTGACGCCGAAACTCTTGAACCTATCAAATGGTCATATGTAAAATTCATTGGTTTGGACAATCGTAATCATAATTATAATTTAGAAACGGTCACAAACCAATTCGGGGAGTATTCTATCAAATTGCCCGAAGCCGAATACATTGTTTTTGCTCATGCTATAAAATCAAATTCTGGCTCAATTTCGAATCAATATTTGCCACAATACTACAAATTAGCAAACAGTATCCAAGATGCTACGATTCTTGCAGTCACCGAGAACATCTCAGGTATTGACTTTGCACTCAGTAAAGTTCCTACTTATGAGAATTCAATCAAAGGTAAAGTTGTAAGTATTGATGATATTAATCTGAAAAATGTAGTCGTAAGTGCATATTGTACTGACCCGGGTAACAAGAACGAAAAATTTAGATTCTATAGCAAATCTGGTGTTACGAATGAAAACGGCAACTTCGAAATTGAAAACTTAATGCCCGGAACTTATATATTATATGCTAATACAAGAGATAAAGTCTATATGCCCGGGTTCTTCGTCGAAGGCAAAGAAGTTTCAGCTTCGTGGAAAGATGCAACTGAAATTGAAGTAGAAGCAGAAGGTACATTCGGACCTTATACTTTGACTCTCCCGATATTTGAAAAAGTTCATGGTAGTGGCAGAGTGAAAGGTACAGTCAGAGAAAGAACAGGGAGTATCAAATCCGGCGATGACGAATTGCAAGGTGGGAAAGGACTTAACGGAGCAAATGTATATATCTTCGATATGCAATACAACCCTGTGAAAAGCATTAGTACAGATGAATTCGGTAATTTTGAAATGAATCAAATTCCGAATGGCAAATACACTATCTTGTTGGATAAAGTCGGATTCCACCCGCTTAGCTATGAAGCTAACCTAACTACTAACAACAATGATTACAGCATTGATGTCGATATGTCACCTATTTCCACTTCAAGCGTAAGCCCAATATTCAAAATTGAAACAACAGTATTTCCTAATCCTGTTAGTGATTTGCTCAACATTCAATTTGAATCTGCTGCCGGTATTGCAAATATCAAACTTGCGGCATACTCAGGTGCTACTTATATAAATGAATCACTTCAAACAAATGATGGACAGAACAATATCAGCTATTCAATCAAGAATATTCCACAAGGAATTTATTTCTTGACAATTGATTTGAATGGTAGCATTTTGGTAACTCCGATTGTGGTTAGCAAATAATCCATATTAAAAGTATTACAATGGTCGGTATTCTAATGAGTACCGACCATTTTTTATTTGCGTTTGAACCAAAATGAGCAAGCAGATTGGTTGAATTCCGAATAAAGGTTTGGTGTTGTAAGAAGTTTCAGCATATCTTGAGAGTAGTCTCGCATCAGATGATTTTGGGGAAGCAAGATTTCATACTTTTCGTTAAACATCAAAAATGATTCTAACAAATACTGTTCGTTCCAAAATGAATGAGCATCGACAAGCCATTTTTGGGGATAATTACGCGGATAAAAAATATCATGAATTTGCACATAAACTCCGCTATTCAAAGCAGGGATTACTCGATGATATTCATATAATACATCGCCTTCGGGTTTGATTTGATGCGAAGAATCAATAAATAAAATGTCATTTGCATTCAATTCGTAAAATAAAGTCGGGTTACAATTTTCGATTTTTTCTCTTATAACTTCGATACCCATTTTCTCGAGCCATTCATTTTCATAAGGTTCTATACAAATCAGCTTTCCGGAATAATTAGATTGCTCTTCCTTGTTTTTTTGGATTGCTATGTGTGCAACTTTACTTGAAAATCCGGAGCCAACTTCAAGCACTGTTTGCGGTTTCAAATTACGAATCATCAAATAGTAAAGTTCGGCTTCTTGGGGCAAAAAGAATTGAAATCTCTCGGGTCTGGCGTCGTTTAGCAAAGATTCGAAATCAATTTGGGAAATTTCATCTTTATACTTCAAATCTCGGATGTAATCAAGAATACTATGCATATTCATAGTAATACTTGGATTTAGCTCTGGTATGTCCAAAGACTTCAGTTCGAGTACATTTGGCAGCGGTTCGTAATAGTGATTAGTAACCGGAACAACTCCAACCTTACGAAAGATAAATCTACTGACAGGCATTCTCTCAAAGCCTTTCATCCTGACAAAGCCCAAGTATTTAGCAGCGATATACGTAAACGGCGACATGATTAAATCTATCAATCTTATCGCCGAATTTTTTGAATTTGATAGGAATTTTTTCAAATTGATAATTTTGTTCTAATTTTGAAATAATAAAATTATCAAGCGATTTCGCCCATGAATATTGGATTGTGCTTGGAAACTGCATTGAAAACCATGTCCGCATTACTTTGACTTGCCACCAAAATCATCCCAATACCTAAATTAAAAGCTTTTCTCATTTCATCATTGGAAATATTTCCTGATTGTTGAATGAGTTTGAATATATGAGGAATATTCCAGCTATCCCAATCAATCTTGAGTTTCATACCGTCGGGAACGATTCTATTTGTGTTGCCTTCAATTCCGCCGCCTGTAATGTGCGAAATGCCTGTAAGCGATTCCGATTCGACAAGCGGAATAACTTCATTTAGGTAAGACTTGTGAACCGCTAAGAGCGACTCTCCTATTGTTGTATCTAATTCATCAATAAAATCATTGTGCTTGAATTTGTCGAATAAAACAGCTCTTGCAAGAGAGTAGCCGTTAGTATGCAATCCTGATGAAGTGAGCCCGATAAGAACATCGCCTTTTTGGATTTTTGCACCATTGACAATTTTCCTTTTGTCAACAACGCCCACAATCGTACCGGAAACATCATACTCGCCGGATGCATAGAGAGATGGCATTTCTGCAGTTTCTCCACCGATGAGTGCACAATTATTTTCGAGGCAACTTGTCACAAATCCTGAAATTACCTGCTCAGCAATTGTTGGTTCCAATTTACCTGTTGCAAAATAATCAAGGAAGAACAAAGGTTTTGCACCGCAACATAGTATATCATTGACGCAGTGATTGACTAAGCAACGCCCGACAGTATTATGAATACCTGTCAAAAATGCCACTTTCAATTTTGTACCGACACCGTCCGTACTCGCAACCAAAATCGGATGCTCGAATTCATCAAATTTTGCATCATAAAAACCACCGAATAGCCCAATATTCGAGAGTACTTTCTCATTGTGAGTAGAACGAACAAGAGGTTTTATTCTGTCAACTGTTTCTTCACCGGCGGCAATATCTACCCCCGACTGCTTATAAGTAAATCCCATTTTCTTTAAATTTTATATCCTATTCCAATAGCGAGAACATGTTTAAGTTGTAGTGCAGGACCGATTGTACCATTGTCCCTTGTAACGTTAATATTGTGGTCATAAATCATTTCAAAAGAAATAGAAGCATTCATATATTTGTTGATTTTGAATGTCATCAAAGTTTCCGAATTAACAACCATCGTTGTGAAATGTTCGTAAGGAGCAAATATAGTCAGTCTAGTTTTGAAGTTAATATTTTCATAAACTTCTCTTTCGTATTGTGCAGCCATCGTCGCACCGAGTTCACTTTTAATATTTTTGCCGGGTTCGACCCCATATGCTCCTTGAGCTGAGAGGGTATCATCAAGAACGAAGATAATTCGATTAGAAATAGGGGAAAGATACAACTGAAAATAATCATTCGGTTTGTAACTCATACCAAGCCCTACATTCAAATAACCAGGAGACATAAAATTGGATATATACAAATCCTTTTCCGTGTTGGGGTCTTTTTTATCGTAGTTAAACCCTTCGGTCAATTGTGTTCTGAAGTCAAGCAATGCGCTATATTCTAAAGATTTTGCGGCTTTGAAACCATAATTAGATACCAAAATCAATCTGTCATCACTCTTTCGAAGACCTAATTTGCCTAATTTTGTCATTCCATATGCCAACTCGAGTGAGTTTTGGAAACTTGATGTTTCCGTTTTCATATTGGCATGGAGATTTAAAAGGCTACTGATATTGATAGCGTTTTGTCCGCCACCTGCCCAATTACTCAATCCCGTGTTGGAAAAATTCAACCCAATAAACATGCCTTTTTGCCAAGTTGAGTCAGTAGCTACCTTATCGGCGTCTTGACTATAAACAAACTCCACAAGGGACAAAAAAGAAATCAAAATTGTTAAAAAGATTTTTTTCATATTTCATTTATTTTTAAATTTGAAAAAGTTATTTTCCGTCAATCATAATTATAAGCCGCTTGTCTGATTTCCAGAATGTTTCGGGGCTTTTAATTTTCAGATAAACATCTCCACTTGCTTCTTCGACAAGCTCTATCAATCTTTTGGAGTGCGATGATACGAGTTCTTTAATTTTTTGCCCTTTGGGGAAATGTAAGATTGTATCTTTAATAATGTCAATTTTGTAGAATTCCAAAAGATTTGCATTTGCATTTGGCACATATTTACCGCCTATACCCAAGAAACCTTCGCCTTCCATCAAAATTACACTCCTTTCTTTCAAGACTTTTTCGGTCCCATAAGTATAGTATGCTGTATTCTTCTGAATCAGGGTTTCTTCAGCAAATCTTTCAGCCCTTTCTTTTCCTTCAATCGCAATATCACGTTCTCCACGTACCATGGCAATTTCTGCTTCCAATTCGATGAGTCTTTGTCTCTGGCTTTCGATAACACGGTCTTTTTCTACAATAATACTTTCGAGTACACTAATTTTCTCATTTAATTGTTTGTTTTCGCCTGAGAGTTTCTTAAGTTGCGATTGAAGTTTATCAATATCTTCACTTTTACTTTTTAATTGAAAAGAAAGATATTCAATTTTTTGCATAATTTCTGATTCGAGATTGTATGACTCTGATGTTGTAGGCACTTGTGCAAGCCTTGTTAACTCATCATCAATTTGGTTTATGATTCTGACGGCTGAAGCATAGTTTTTGAGAATACTATCCTGAACGGCACTAAACTCTTTTTCGTTACTCGTTTCATCACTGAGTGACTCTTGAGGTTTATCGCCACTTTGGTCGCATGAAACAATGAAGATAACAAACATCATTAAAACATGTAAGAACTTTTTCATTTGCTCTCCTCTATTAAATTAAACTTAACTGCACGAGTTGAATCGGAAGTGGTAAGGCTAATCCTACCATCTCTTCGGGCGGAAAATTTCAAAATCCCGAGAGCATCGGCATTGATTTCACGGAGCTGCAAATCAATGTAGCCAACACCGCGAAGCTTTTTGCCAGCCCCAATGTTCAATACAAATTCATAAGAAAGATTGTCTTGGTCAATGTTTTTGATTTCAAGCATAACTGCTTCAATACTACCGTCCATAGATTCGCGAGTGCCGTTATAAAACTTTGCGAAATCATTGAGAGTGATTTGGTAAAAATCAGATTTCAATTCATCGGGTTTTGTCAGGTCAAGCATGTCTTCGCTATCTTGGACAGGCACAGATACTGTCTGAAAAGTTGTAGTATCTTTAACCAGAAATATCAACATTGCCGCAACCAAAAGCAGAGTGGCAGATAAAATTATCAACCAAATTGCAATTTGTTTGTTCTTGTAGAACGGTTGCTTTGTTTCATTCATATAAAATTCTCTATTATATTGATTTTGTTTTTTCTTTAAGCCAATTCTTTAACTCACCATCCAACAAGGGCGATACTTCATCATATACAAACTTATGATATTCATTCAACCAGTGACGCTCATCTTCAGTCAGCATTGAAATATTAATTGCTCGAGTATCAATAGGACAAAGGGTCAAAGTTTCAAATTGCAAAAATTTCCCAAATTCAGTTTCTTTGAAAGGTACGGTCAGAACTAAATTTTCAATTCGTATTCCGTATTTGCCTTCTCGGTAGATTCCCGGTTCATTAGATGTAATCATTCCCGATTCGAGTACAGCAGGATTTTCGTTCATCCGAATATTTTGCGGACCTTCATGAACGTTCATAAAGCATCCAACTCCATGACCGGTACCATGACCGTAATTAATAGCTCTGTTCCACATCTCGATTCTCGCCAATACATCAAGCTGTGAACCGCGTGTATTGGTTGGATACTTAGCCAATGACAAATTAATATGACCCTTTAGCACCAAAGTATAATCAATCATCATTTGCTCAGTTGGCTCGCTCAAGCAGAACACTCTCGTAATGTCTGTAGTCCCGTCAAAATATTGCCCACCTGAATCGAGAAGGAAAAAACCTTCTGCTTTGATTTCTGTATCAGATTCTGCTGTAGCACCATAATGAACAATTGCACCATTTCCGGCATAGCCTGCGATAGTGTTGAAACTTTCGCCAAAGAACAGTTCTTTACCGGAGCGAATTTGACGCAATTTATCACTTGCTGAAACTTCCGAGATTTTTTCTTTGCCAAGAGTATTTTCAAACCAATTTATGAATTCGCACATAGCAACAGCATCACGTCGCATTGCATTTTTAACGCCTTGAATTTCGATGTTATTTTTGATAGCTTTCATATTTGTCGAGAAGTTCATTCCTTCGATTTTAGTACATTCACCAGGAATCGCTGTATATAAAGCGTAATTTACTCTTGCCGGGTCCACATAAACGCGACTCGAAGCATCGAACCTTTTGACTGCCGTAATTAAATCATCATAATCGCAAATTTCGACGCCGTCTGATTCGAGTTCGGCTCTTACCGATGTGTCAAGTTTGTTTTCATAAATGTAAAGCTGTGCTTTTTGTAATGTAATGATACCGTAGCAAACTGCAACAGGATTGAATGCGACATCTTTGCCGCGAATGTTGAAAATCCAACAGAGGTCATCTAAAGTAGCAACAACATGAGTGTCAACATTCTTTTGCTTCATCTTAGTGCGGATATCGTTGATTTTTTCAACTCTACTCTTGCCTGCATACTTCAATTCATGAACAAAAATCTGATTCTCGGGAATTGGCGGTCTGTCAGTCCATATTTGTTCAATCAAATCATGACCAAAAGAAGTCTCAACGCCATTTTGTTTTAGCTCGGCAACAATACCCTTCGCAAAGCTTGCTTGAACTACCATGCCATCAAATCCGAGCACGTCCCCGCTTTTCAGATTCGATTTTATCCAATCGGGATAATCCTCTATGCCGGTTAAGCCCACCTTAAAAAGTTCAATTCCTGAGCCTTCCAACTCGTGAGTAGCTTGCAAAAAATATCTTGAATCTGTCCATAATCCGGCGATTTTGTCTGTGATGACGACTGTCCCTGCAGAACCTGTAAATCCTGAAATCCAAGTTCTTGAAGTCCATCTTTGGGGAACATATTCACTAATGTGTGGGTCGGTACTTGGAATAATATAAGCAGTGATGCCTAATTCAGCCATTTTTTCCCGTAACTTTTCAATTCTCTGTGTAATTTTCATGACAATCTAAATAAAATAAACATAATTCTCGACAATATAGAATTATAAAAATAGTTTAATTTTACGAAAAATAAAAATCTTAAGATATAATTCTTTTTAGCTGTTTCGTAATAGTGACGCTCACACTGTCATTTAAGTTGTAATTTGCAAAAAAAAAGCTGCCCAACTATAGGGCAGCTTATAATTTTCAAGAAAATCTTGATTATTTAACAATAATCATTTTCTTAGTGTCTTTGAATGGTCCGCTTACCATTTCGTAGAAGTAAACACCACTTGATAAGTCTTCAACCGGAATGCGTACAGTATATTCACCGCTGTTCAATACGCCTGTGAAAGGTACTGATACCAATTCACTTTGTGCATTGTACA